>Ga0081539_10003117_pt1 | contig 21191 bp, 16 predicted proteins | sample TabmetS4T2R2_FD_71023 | JGI IMG/M metagenome (GOLD analysis project Ga0081539, IMG submission 71023) | Tabebuia heterophylla rhizosphere microbial communities from the University of Puerto Rico - S4T2R2 | ecosystem: Host-associated > Plants > Roots > Rhizosphere ...
GCTGCGCGTCGATTTCGGCGCCGAGGTGGAGGCCTGGCCGACCGAGCAGGTGCGCGAGGCCTTGCGCACCTCGTATTATTTTCAGGCGGCGCATTTTCCCACCGCCTTTCACATTCATCCGCTCAACTATGCGCTCGGCCTCGCGGGGGAGGCGGAGCGGCACGGCGCGCGCATCTTCGAGAACACGCCGGCGCGCGCGCTCGATCCCGCCGGCGTGCGCAAACGCGTCGAGACGCCGAACGGCACGGTGCGCGCGCGCCATGTGGTGCTCGCGGGCGCGACCGGCATCGGCGCCGTCGATGCGCCGATCGGCGAGACGGTGCTGCCGGTCTCGAGCTATGTGGCGGTGACGGCACCGCTCGGCGAAAAGCTGTTCGACGCGATCCGCTACAATGGCGCGATCGCCGATGAGCGCCGCGCCGGTGACTATTATCGCATCGTCGGCGACGACCGGCTGATGTGGGGCGGACGCATCTCGACACGCGGCGCGACACCGTGGCGGCTCAAATCCCTGCTGCGCAGCGACATCGTCAAAATCTATCCGCAGCTTGCGGGTGTCGAGATCGAATACGCCTGGGCCGGCACAATGGCCTATGCGGTGCACAAGATGCCGCAGATCGGCGAGCTGGCGCCCGGCTATTGGATCGCGGGCGCCTTCGGCGGACACGGCCTCAACACCACCGCGATGGCGGGCGAGATGATCGCGCGCGCCATCATGGACGGCGACGATCGCTGGCGTCTGTTCTCGCCCTACGAGCTCGTTTGGGCGGGCGGCCGGCTCGGCCGCGCGGTGGCGCAGATGGCGTTCTGGGCCGGACAGGCGCGCGACGGGCTGCGCGGCAAGATCGCGCGCTATCGCGACAGCGCGCGCCGCGAAGCCGACGAGCGGCAGATGCGTTACGCCGCCCAACGCGAGGCGCAGCGGATCGCGGACGAGCAGCACCGCATCGAGGAAGAGGCGCGCGTTGCCGACGAGCAGGAGGCGCGCCGTCGCGCCGCGCAGGAAGCCGGACGTCAGGCAGCCGAGCGCGCGCGTTTTGCGGCCGATGCGGCGGAGCGCGAGAAGCACGAGCGCATCGAAGCCGCGCGGCTTGCGACCGAACAAGCCCAACGCGACGCGGCCGACGCCGCGATGGCGCTGGCGCGGCAAATCGAGGAATACAGGGCCGGGCAGGCGCCAGCGCCGCGGCCCAGACCGGCCGCAGAGCCCGCACCGGCCGACACGCCGCGGCCGGAAGACGTCGCGGCGGACGCGGCGCGACACGATGCCCAAAGGGTCGAGGACGCGCTTTCGGCCTATGAGGCCGCGGCCGCGGAGATCCGCGCGGCGGTGACGCACCCGCCGGACATTTGGCATGACGAGGAGCCGAAGCCGCAACGGAAATCGCGTCGCAATGCGGGTGCGAAAACCGCCGAAAACGCCGCCACCGTGCTAGGCCCGCGGTCGGCGCCGGACCCCGACCGGTAGCTTGCGGTACGCGAAGTCGGCCGGATCGGCGAGATTGAGGCCGGGCGCCGCGCAGGTGATCACCTCTTCGGCAATCGGCTGAAAGCCGGCGCGGAAATGCACCGAGCTTTTCAGGGCTACGATCTTGCGCGCGCGCAGATCGATGCCGAGATGCGAGAAGGTCTCGGTATGGATGGGTTGCTGGCGGATGCTTGCAACCAGCACCTCGACGCCGTTCTGGCGCAGCACCGCGGTCTTGCCCATCTCGACGAATTTCGAGCGCAGCATCGGCGAGGTGCCGGCGAAATGTCCGTCGCTCAGCGCCGCTACGGTCCAGGGGCCGGGCAGGGGCGCCTGGTCGCCGCTGCTTCCGTTTCCGATCGGCGTATTGAGATGCGCGCCGATACCGGCGGCATGCGCGGCGGCAGCCAGATCAGGATCGTGGAAGATGCCGACGACCGCGTCTTGCGCGCCTTGCGCCAGCAATTCGGCGATGATGCCGGTGGTGTTCGAGGGCGAGCCCGCGCCCGGATTGTCCTGCGTGTCGGCAAGCACGACCGGCTTGTCGGCGTGCGCCGCAATCCGGATCGCGTTGGCGACCGCTTCGCCGACCGGCTGCACGCGTTGCGCGGCGAATTGCGGCTCCGCGGCTTCGACCGCATCGGCGATGCGATCGACCGCGCGCTGCACCGCCGCCTGGTCGGCGCCGTAGCCGAACACGGCCGGTCCGCAATCCGCGATGTCGGCGGGCGGAAAGCCGGGGGTGAAGTTGAGATGTACGCCGGTTTCGGCCTCAATCGTCTCAAGCAGTTGATAGAGCTCCTTCACCGGCGAGATGAGCGAGCAGCCGGCGGTGACCGGGATCAGGAAGGGCATGCGGCGCATCGCCTTGGCGGGACGCGCTCCCCATGATCGCACGCGGTCGAGCCAGCGCGCGACGCGGCGGCCGGTCTCGCCCCAGTCGACATGCGGATAGGTGCGAAACGCCGAGAGTAGATTGGCGTGATCGAGCATGGCCTGCGACATGTTGACGTGCAGGTCGAGCGTGCCGACGATCGGCACGTCCGGTCCGGCGACCACGCGGATGCGGCGCAACAGCTCGCCCTCGGCGTCGTCATATCCTTCGGCGACCATCGCGCCGTGCAGCTCACAGAAGATCACGTCGGCGCCGCTGCGGCGATAGCCGTCGACCAGCGTCGCGCTCATGCGCTCGAATGCCTCGGCGGTGACCGGGCCCGCCGGCTGCGCCATGGTCCAGGCGACCGGCACGATCGCGTGACCGGCCTTGCGCGCCTCATCGGCGAAGCAGGCGATGCCGAGGTTGAGCCCCTCGAAGATCTTGAGCATCGCGTCGCCCTCGCACGCGCCGGGCCAGGCGCCGGTGCGCGCGAAATCCTCCCAGGTGGTCGGAATGTCGGAGAAGGTCGTGCTCTCGTGCAGAAAGCCGCCGACCGCGATGCGCAGTGCCATTCTCCACTCCGTGCGCTATCTAGTGGTCCGATTCCAACATTCGCATCCCGGTTCGGCTCGCGGTCTTGCGAATGTTGGAATCAAAGGACCACTAGCAAGTATTAAGTGCTAGTGGAGCTTTGGATTTGACATTCGCTTCTCGGACTCACGGTTAGCTAGGTAGCGAATGTCAAATCCGCTCCACTAGCGCACGGTATTCCAGAATGTCGCCCGGCTGACAATCGAGCGCGCGGCAGATCGCCTCGAGCGTGTCGAAGCGCACGCCTTTGACCTTGCCGGATTTCAGCAGCGAAACGTTTTGCTCGGTGATGCCGATGCGTTCGGCGAGCTCCTTCGAGCGCATCTTGCGCCGCGCCAGCATCACGTCGAGGTTGACGATGATTGGCATTAGCGCATATCCCGGAAAAAGCCTGCCCCGCACGTGATGCGGGGTGGATACCGGTTTTCCGGAAAGGATATGCGCCAACGCAAGAATCTAGAGCGCATCGTGATTCACTCCAATCGGGATGCGCTCTAGATGAAACTTGCGTTCTCTTCGGCGAGCCGCGCGCCCTCGCGCATGATCGTGGCGGCCGCGAACAGCACGCCGCCGACAATGAGCGCGAAATAGTCGTTACTCGAGAATGCAATCATGATCGCCCGCTCGCCGGGCGGGTTGCCGACCGAAAGCGCGGCGGAGAGCCCGGCCGATGTCAGCGGTCCGAGTGGCGACTGCAGCAGCACGGTCGCGGCGAAGATCTGCAGTTGGCGTGCCGCGTGCGCAGAGAAAATCTCGCCGCGTGCGAAAGCCTGAAACAAACGCCGCACCGCGAACAGGCCGTACAGCATGATGCCGACCGGGATCGCCAAGACGATGCCGGCGAGGACCTGGCCGAGCGGCGTGATCGGCAGCGTGATGCCGGCGGCGCCGAGCTTGGCGAGCGCGATATTGCGCAGCCAGCTCGGGTGGAGGATGGCCGCGAGGATCAGGATCGCGATCAGCCCGATGCCGAGCGTGGTCAGCCACATCATGGCGCTTGAGAGGCGGATCAGGCGCTCCTGCGGTCGCGAAGCGGTCAGGCTCATTCGGACTCTCCGTCACTTGACGTGATATTTAATTATCGTATTACAATAATAATTCATTGTCAAACAGAGATGCCGGTCATGATCCTCCTGCTGCGCCATGCCGCCAAGCTGCTGGCGGGTTTCGCGTTTCTGGCAGCGGCCGGGTGCGGCCACATGCCGGTGAGCTCGATGGTCAAGCTCGCCCGCATCGACTTCCAGACCACCGACCCCGAGCGGCTGCGCTTCGCCGTCAAGCTGCCGCAGGCGCTGAAGGCGCGCGCCGAAGGCACGGTGCTGCGCATCACGGTACGGCTCGCCACCAGGACGGAAGAGTCGCGCGACTTCTCGCTGCGCGAGGTCGACGAGCGCGATGCCCTCGCGGCGGAGGCCGAGGCGGGCACCGAGATCGCGACCTTCGCGATCGCGACGCGCGACGCCGCCGAGCTGCGCCTGTTCCGCGCGGCGCTGATTCAGAAGCAGAAGGGCGGCTCGGGTGGCGCGCTGACCATCGCGGTCAAGCCGGAGGCTTGCCGCACCGCGCCGCTGCCGAGCGGACCGGTCATGTTCTCGACCTATCTGAAGACTGCCGAGACCAACGGCTACGTGCCGCTCGCGCGTGACGTCGATCTGCGGCGCGTCGATCCCAATCAGGATCTCGCGGCGAAAATTCCGGCGTGTGGACGGAGCTAGCGTGCGCTCCGATGAAATCGGCCGGATGTAGGGTGGGCAAAGGCGCGCTTGCGCGCCGTGCCCACGCGCTTCTTTCAACATCGATGCGTGGGCGCGGCGCTATCGAGGTTTGCGCGGAGACGCCGGTGCGCAGGCCCGCGCCTTCGCCCACCCTACGAGCAAATCACGCAACCGAGTTTGTTGTTGAGATCTCCCCCGTTCGGACGAGGGCGCAACAACGCGCGCCGCAGCCGAGCTACCGCCCCTCTCGCCGCGCCATAAAAGCGAGCCGCTCGAACAGATGCACATCCTGCTCGTTCTTGATCAGCGCGCCGTGCAGCGGCGGGATCAGCTTCTTCGGATCGCGCTCGCGCAATGTTTCGGGGCCGATGTCCTCGACCATCAGGAGCTTGAGCCAGTCGAGCAGCTCCGAGGTCGACGGCTTCTTCTTCAGGCCGGGCACCTCGGGATTGGTCTTATCGAAAAATGCAAGCACCTCAGCTTCAACGATCTCTCCGGCTGAACTTCCCTCGGGGAACAACTCGATGCTATCACGATCACTTCTTCTTGGTCGCCAGTGGTGCCGCAAGGCAAGGACCCGAAGGGCCCCCGTTGATCAGGGAAAGCACGTATTGCGACAACAGCCTTGGTGTCGCCCAATCGACGCGCATGGACAGAGTGAACGCGCTCTGCGCCGGAAGGCACTCATGCTTGGATCAACGTCAAGTCTTCGAGCTGGTGAGGAAGTCTAGGGCAAAATGCGCATTGAACGCGATCCGAAGCTCGACTTTCGGGATGTTCTCATTCGACCCAAGCGGTCCACGATGAATTCGCGCGCCGAAGTCGACATCAATCGTACATTTCGATTCATTCACACTGGGCAGGAATGGACCGGCTTTCCCCTCATCGCATCCAATATGGATACCGTCGGAACCTTCAGCATGGCTCGGAGCCTTAGGACCTTTGATGCGATGGTGGCTTTGCACAAGTATTACGGCGCAGAGCAACTCACGGAATTTTTCCAATGCGAGGCCGCTCAGAATGCATTCTATACAATGGGAACGAACGATGAGGACAGGGAGAAGTTTCTCCACGTTAAGTCGCGAGCATCCGTGACGAAGATCAGCATCGACGTTGCGAATGGGTACACCGAGACATTTCTCAATACCGTCGCGCGAGTGCGAGACGAAAACCCCGATGCTATCATTATGGCTGGCACGATCGTGACGGGAGAGATGGCAGAGGCTCTTATATTGGCCGGGGCAGACATTGTTCGCGTTGGTATTGGCTCTGGGTCGGTGTGCACCACTCGCGATTTAACAGGCGTCGGCTATCCCCAACTTTCAGCCGTTATCGAGTGCGCGGATGCCGCTCACGGGTTGAAGGGGCACGTTTGCTCAGACGGGGGCTGCACCGTGCCGGGCGATGTAGCGAAAGCCTATGGAGGAGGAGCCGACTTCGTTATGCTCGGCGGCATGCTTGCCGGCCACCAAGAATGCGAAGGCACGCTAAGGTACAAAGATCGGGATGGTCAGAGCGTGCCTATCGCAATGGAATTCTACGGAATGTCATCCGAGACCGCGATGAACAAGCACCACGGTGGCGTGGCCGAGTATCGAGCTTCGGAAGGTAAGACCGTAGAGGTGCCGTATCGCGGACCAGTAAAGGCGACCATGCAGGAAATTACCGGTGGGCTTCGGTCCATGATGACTTACATCGGCGCGACGAAACTCAAGGAGGTTCCCAAGCGCACGACGTTCGTGTTGGTCGGGGGGCAGCGCAACACCGTCTTTGACTGATAAATCAATGCAAGCCTCGCTGGGGCGCGATATATGGAACGCGATCTGAGGTTCATTACTAAGAATCAATACAAAGCTTCTGAATTTCAGAAGCTCTTCAATGGCTCCGGCTACAGCATTATTCCCACTCCGCTTTCAATTGACGAAATCCAAACGGAGGATATGGAGGCGCTCGTCACCGACAAGGTAATCAAAGCCTTCAGTCAAGTTCGCCGACCAGTCTTTGTAGATCACACTGGCCTGTATTTTGATCTGCTAAATGGATTGCCAGGCGGTCTTACTGAGATTTTTTGGAACAGGATGGAGAATGTCAGTATCGCTAAGCTAATTGGCAAATCGGCGAATCCCCAAGTGACAGCCGTCACCCTCATTAGCTACTGCGACGGAAGGTCCATTCAGACATTTCGAGGCACGTTGAGAGGAACGATTGCTGCGGAGCCCCGAGGTCCGGAAGGTTTCCAATGGGACCCAATATTTGTACCGGAGGGACACGATCGCACCTTCGCCGAGCTTGGACCCATAAAGAACGAGATATCGATGCGCCGTCAGGCGATCGATAAGTTCATTGCTTATTTGAATGGCGGCTGATGACCAGACTCACTAAGATCGATCCGTCTGATACAATTCTCTTCGTGGGCGCGGGAGTCTCGTCTAATTTGGGGCTACCCTCGTGGAACAAGTTGATCGAGCAGATAGCCGGCCAGCTCGGCTACGATGCGCGCGTGTTCAAGCTGCTGGGTAACTATCTGTCCCTCGCGGAATTCTACGAACTGGAGCGAGGTAGCATTGGTCCGCTTCGCAGTTGGCTCGATGTCGAGTGGCATCGTAAAGACATCGACGTTTCGAGATCCGAAGTGCACGAAGCGATCGTGAGGGCAGGATTTCGGAAGATATATACTACCAATTTCGATAGATGGATCGAGAAGGCATTTGATCATTGGAAGGTGCCATATCGGAAGGTCCTTACCGTAAATGACCTCGCCGGGCGCCATAGCAGCGCGGTAGAAATCGTTAAATTTCACGGCGACTTTGATGACGACACCACTATTGTTCTGACCGAAACGAGCTATTTCGAGCGCCTTGACTTTGAGGCGCCGATTGATCTCGTACTCAGAGCGGATGTTCTGCGTCACCCGTTCTTGTTCATTGGATACAGTCTTTCCGACATAAACGTGAGATATCTTTTTCACAAATTGGCAAAGATTTGGCGGTGGGCGGGGATAGCCAGTGCACGGCCGGAGAGCTTTATCTTTATGGCGAGTCCCAATCCAGTCGAAGAAGCCATCTTTCGCAAATGGGGGATAACGCCACTGGTGGAAAGCTCGGGTTCGCCGACGACTGGCTTGCGCGACTTTTTGAACAGCCTCGTTGACAAGTCCTGAGTTCGCTGACGGGCTCACCGGAAGCGACCGGAACGCGGAATCGCTCATCGACGCTGCGTTCGGAACAGTCGCGAGGGTAGCGTCCCTCCGTTATCTTCCCTCCCCGTCTCGCCATGAACGCCAACCGCTCGAACAGACATCCTGCTAGTTCTTGATCAGCGCGCCATGCGGGGAGGGATCAGCTTCTTGGGGTCCGCGCTCGCGCGGCGTTTCCGGGCCGATGTCCTCGACCATCAGGAGCTTGAGTCAGTCGAGCAGCTCCCAGGTCGAGGGCTTCTTCTTCAGCCCTGGCACTCCCCGGGATTGGACTTATAGAAAAATGCAAGCATTTGATATTTAATGGCTACTTCGGTCGTCCGGCCTTCGGGGAACAGCTCTTTGCCAACCAAGATTCAAATCGCCGCCGCCAACTGCTCTCTGCTCCGCTCTGGCATGTCGTCCCATGTGCGACCGTCTAACGTGCGACCCCGGCGCTTTTTGTTTGCTCCGCCCCACTGCTTGAAGTGGAACGACACGCCTTGCTCAGCACACGCATCCCGAATCCGTCGTACCCATTCGATCTTCATCGGGCGCGCACCCGGGCCGCTCTCGCCGCCTGCGATAACCCAGTGAATTCCGGATAGATCGCCTGCGTCTATCGGACCTAGCAAAGGCTCTAAGCTAAGAAAACGCACTTGAGCGCCCGTACTCCGCAAATCCTCAACCCGCGACCAATATTGTTGACTCTCGACACTGACGCCCATCCAAACATTGGCGGGCCAATCGAGCGAAGGGCTCAACTCGCGCAATCGCTCGGAGCGCTTTGTAAGCACTTGATAGGTGTGGCGCGGCGTGCTCGACATGACATCGAAGACTCGCCGGATAAAATCAAGTGGTACGGCATCGTGGAATAGATCGGACATGCTGTTGACGAAGACGAGACGGCCTTTCGTCCATGTCTTCGGGATAGCAAGAGCCTTTTCGTCGAGAACGACGCGGCCGGTCCACTTTGCACGCCCGCCTGATATGCGAGTCGTCGACTCGTATTTTGATTGGCCCATCGCTTCCAGCCTGCGGGCCATCCTCATGGCGTAACAGTTGGTACAGCCCGGAGACAGCACGGTGCATCCGGCGACTGGATTCCAAGTCGCTTCGGTCCATTCGATAGCTGAGCCAAGACCCATCACGCGACTCCATTCTTCGCAGGAAATGTCACAATTACGTCGTCCGCGAATGTGCCCTTTCGCCGCTTCTTTGCCTTTGCCGAGGCAGCTTGTATGCGATTTGCGGCCTCCAATTTAAGCAAAGCCACTTTGTAGTTCTTCTTGATGAACGGCGTGTCCACGTGATGTTCGTCGTAGATGTCGATCATCGTCAACGTCCTGCCCGCGAACTTGTTCGCTAGTTCGTTGACCAAACCATCGAGTGGCTTGAGCAGCGAGAACAGGAACGGCGTGTTCGCGTCCGCCGGAGAGTACTCGAACGACGGGACGCCCTGATCATGGGTGGAGCTTTCCTTCGCCATGATCTCCTTCATGATCTCGTAGCCAAGAACATGCTTGGTAACGAACATGAGATGGTGAGTGCTGCGCGTGCCGTTCGCGTTCCGGAATCTAAACGGCAACACGAACTTGCCTCCAAGCTCTCGGATGGCTGCAACGAGATGTTCCAGCACCAAGGCCTCACGCTGTGTCGGCGTCTTGTCAACAATCGCCGCCTTCAATTCGTTGGCACGCTGGTCGCCGAAAAGCGCCTTGATGTGCACGTCTACCACTGGATTGGTGATGCCCGCGTTGATCCGGTTGTAGTTGAAGAAGAAAACGCAATCGCAGCCCCATGACTTGATCGCGGCTTGAACGAGACCGAGCGACAGCCCCTTGTATCCAAACGGATCGATGAACGAGAACGATGGTATGAGCGAGATCGAGTTGAGCTTTGCGGTCATCTCATCGCCCACAACATCATTGTAGATCGCCGGGGCAAACTTGAGCGTTTCGATCCCCGCAATCTTGGCAATCTCGTCTTTCAGATTCTTGGTGTGGTCCGGGTCCTGATCGTTGAACATGGTCACGAGGCGCTTACGCATGACATCGTTGCCGACCGCCTGTTCAAGCACCATGAGAGGAGTCGATTTCGACCCGTCCTTGTAGCGGCCGGGCCCGCAGAAAAGATCAATGTAGCCAATGCGTTCCGCTTGCGATATCGGCCCGATGATCTTGGCCCATGCGCCGAAATACTTGGTGACAATCCGGGCTTTAACCTCGGACTGATCTTCACGTTCGTCGAAAAATTTCTGTGCCATCGCGTCTGCATCTATACAGGCCACGATTGGCGCGTGCACTGGCGATTGGATTCCCGCGACTACCATCTGAGAACAAATAGCGAACAAGAAATGGCAGGTCAAGCACTGCTATCACTGGCCATGTCTCTTGAATCTAGCGCACAGGTAGCTTCCGCTAGCGCCCCTCTCTTCGCGCCATGAAGGCGAGGCGCTCGAACAGGTGCACATCCTGCTCGTTCTTGATCAGCGCGCCGTGCAGCGGCGGGATCAGCTTCTTCGGATCGCGCTCGCGCAATGTTTCGGGGCCGATGTCCTCGACCATCAGGAGCTTGAGCCAATCGAGCAGCTCCGAGGTCGACGGCTTCTTCTTCAGCCCCGGCACGTCGCGGATCTCGTAGAACAGCTTCAAGGCTTCGGCGACGAGGCGCTGCTTGATGCCGGGGAAATGCACCTCGATGATGGCGCCCATCGTGTCGGCGTCGGGAAAGCGGATGTAATGGAAGAAGCAGCGGCGCAGGAACGCGTCGGGCAGCTCCTTCTCGTTGTTCGACGTGATGACCACGATCGGGCGCCGGCGCGCCTTCACGGTCTCGCTGGTCTCGTAGACGAAGAACTCCATGCGATCGAGCTCTTGCAACAGGTCGTTGGGAAACTCGATGTCGGCCTTGTCGATCTCGTCGATCAGCAGCACCGGGCGTTCGTCGGAGACGAACGCGTCCCATAATTTTCCGCGCTTGATGTAGTTGCGGATGTCGGCGACTCGGCTGTCGCCGAGCTGGCTGTCGCGCAGACGCGAGACGGCGTCGTACTCGTAAAGGCCCTGCAGCGCCTTGGTGGTCGACTTGATGTGCCATTCGATCAGCGGCGCACCGAGCGCCTTCGCGATCTCGATCGCCAGCACGGTCTTGCCGGTGCCGGGCTCGCCCTTGACCAGCAGCGGCCGCTCTAGCGTGATCGCCGCATTCACCGCAACCTTCAGGTCGTCGGTCGCCACATAGGCCTTGGTACCTTCAAAACGCATGCTGCCTCGCTTTCCTGGCGCGACACTAGGCTACGGGCCATGACCCCGGCAAGGCGAGCAATAACGCGGCTTTCGCGCGTTTGTGACGGCAATTGAACCCGGCCTGCCGTCTCGTTGTTGTATAAGGAGGGGCTCGCGCACGATCGCCTGGGAGGCCGTGATGCTTCGTCGCCTGTTTGTCGCTACCTGCCTGCTGGTGGCCGCGGCCGCCAGCGCCGCCGCACAGGAGAAAACCGCGCGCGCAATCTTGGCGGGCGGATGCTTCTGGTGCGTGGAGGCCGACTTCGACAAGGTGCCGGGCGTTCTTTCGACGACCTCCGGCTACATCGGCGGCACGGTCGCGAACCCGACCTACCAACAGGTCTCGGCCGGCAGCACCGGCCACGCCGAGGCGGTCGAGATCGTCTACGATCCCGCGAAGGTCACCTACGCCAAGCTGCTCGACGTGTTCTGGCGCAACATCGATCCGCTCGCCAAGGACCGGCAATTCTGCGACTCGGGCGACCAATATCGCAGCGCGATCTTCTTTGTCGACGACGAGCAGAAGAAGCTCGCTGAGGAGACCAAGAAACAGGTCGAGGCGAAGTTCGCGCCGCGTACGGTCTATACCCAGATCGTCAAGGCCGGCCCGTTCTACAAGGCCGAGGAATATCACCAGGATTACTACAAGAAGAACGAGGCGCGTTATAAGTTCTACCGCTGGAATTGCGGGCGTGATCAGCGGCTCGAGCAGCTCTGGGGCAAGAAGGAGTCATGACCATGGTCAGGCGTGCAGTCTTGCTTGGAATCGGCGGCCTAGCGGCGCTGTTCGCCGCGCGCTTCGGCGCGCAAAGCGACGCAGCACCCGCCGAGAAGTTCGAAATCGAGAAGAGCGATGCCGAATGGCGCAGCATCCTCACGCCGGCGCAATACAACATCCTGCGTCAGCATGGCACCGAGCGCGCCGGCTCAAGTCCGCTCAATAACGAGAAGCGCAAGGGCGTCTTCGCCTGCGCGGGCTGCGAGCTGCCGCTGTTCTCTTCCGATACCAAGTTCGAGAGCGGCACCGGCTGGCCGAGTTTCTGGAAGCCGTTGGCGAACGCGGTCGGCACCTCGACCGACAAGAGCTATTTCATGACGCGCACCGAGGTGCATTGCCGCCGCTGCGGCGGCCATCTCGGCCATGTGTTCGAGGACGGCCCGCCGCCGACCGGCTTGCGCTATTGCATGAACGGCCTCGCGCTGAAGTTCGTCCCCGGCGCGAGCAGCGGGCCGGCGTAGCCGCATCCATCTCGGCAAATCTTGCCGCACTAGGCAGTTCTGCGCCGGTCACGCCGGCGCGCGCGACCTCGTAATCATCTGACATTGCTTGCAAATCCTTCTGGCACGCGGATTGCGATGACGGTCGCGGGACGTTGGCCGCCGCGCATCAGGCGCGCGTGCCGGATCGGACTGGAGGACTGGTATGGGTATCTTCGGCGCACTCACCACTGCGGTGACCGGGCTTCGCGCGCAATCCTACGCGCTGGAAAACATTTCCGGCAACATCGCGAACTCGCAGACGACCGCGTTCAAGCGCGTCGACACGAGCTTCCAGGATCTGATCCCCGACAACATCCCGACCAAGCAGCTCGCCGGCACGGTGACGGCGACGTCACGCGCCACCAACACGGTGCAGGGCGACTTCCAGTCCGCCTCGATCGGCACCTTCATGGCGATCAACGGCGATGGGTTCTTCGTCGTGCAGAAGCCCTCGAACTTCGTCGACGGCCGCCCGACTTTCGCGGGAAGCCCGCTCTATACCAGGCGCGGCGATTTCTCCACCAACAAGGACGGCTACCTCGTCAACGGTGCCGGCTACTATCTGATGGGCATTCCGGTCGACGCGAAGACCGGCAACCTTGCCGGCAGCGTGCCGCAGCTGTTGAAATTCCAGAACGACTTCCTGCCCGCACAGGCGACGACGCAGGTCCAGTATCGCGCCAACCTCGCGAGCTATCCGCTCACCACGGCGCACGACGTCAATGTTGTCGGCTCCGAGCTGCTCGACCCCAACACCTTCTCGGCCAATCCGATCGCGGGCTCGCCGGCGCCGGCCAAGATCACCGGCTTCGGCGCGACGCTCTCGCCCGACGCAGTGGCCCAGCTCACCGGGACGCAGATTCTGCCCGGCACGCTGGTGAACGCCGGCAACTTCACCCTCAACGGTCAGCTGGTCGCCATGGTCGCCGGCATGACGCCGGCGCAGGTGCTCTCGGAGATCAACTCGCCAATGCGCATCAACGGCACCGGCGGCTTCACCGCCGCCGGCTCGACCGTCGGCGGCGCGCCTGCGGCGATCACCATCACGGCGCCGGGCTTGAACGGCGGCGCCGCGGTCTCAGTCAGCACGATCGCGGCGACCGACAATGCCACGCAGGTCGTCAACAAGATCAATGCCGCGCTGACGGCGGTGTCCGGCGGCATTGACGGCATCCAGGCCTCGCTGAGCAGCACCGGCCAGATCATTTTCAGCTCCTCGCTCGGCGACACCGTGACGCTCGCCGGCGACTCGGCCACGCTGACGTCAATCGGGTTCGCGCCGGCCAATCGCGTCTCTGCGGCGGGCACCACGCCGCCCGGAATGCAGGCGACCACGCTCGACGGCACCAATCATCTGGTGATGAAGAGCATCGATTCCGACACCGCCATCGTCATTGGCGGGTCCGCGCCGACGCTGCTCAGCGAGCTCGGACTTCAGGTCGGCACGGTCAATCCGACCAATATCCTGACCCAGAGCGCCGCCGCGCAGGGCCAGACGATGACGATTACGGTCGGCGCCAATCCGCCGCTCACGATCACCTTCGGGACCGGCGCCTCGCAGGTCTCGACGCTCGCCGAGCTGCAAACCGCGCTCGCGACACTGACCGGCGGTACCGCCAGCGTGAATACCTCGAATGGCAACATCAAGATCCAGGCGAACAGCCTGACCGACACGATCAACGTGACCGGCGACGCGCCGACGCAGAATTTCGGCCTGCACACCGTCACGGCGCTGCCGTCCAACCAGCAGGTGCTCGGCCTCGACACCACGGCGTTCATCAAGGAGTCGATCGGCGGCGGCGCGATCACCGCCTACGACAGTTCGGGCGCGCCGGTGAACGTGCAGCTGCGCTGGGCAAAGGTGGATTCCTCGACACTCGGCACCGGCCACACGGATGTGTGGAACCTGTTCTATCAGGTCGACAGCAACGCGACCGGCACCCAGGTCGCTTGGCAGAACGCGGGCGTGAACTACAAGTTCGATCCGAACGGGCAGATGAACCCGTTGATCGCCAACACCACGCTGAACAATGTGACGATTGACGGTATCTCGCTCGGCACGCTGCAGATCGTGCACGGGTCCGGCGGCCTCACGCAATTCGCCGACACCAACGGCACCGCCCAGGTCAATCTGATCTCGCAGGACGGCTTCCCGGCGGGCTCGCTCAATACCATTTCGATCAGCGACAAGGGGCGCGTGGTCGGCACCTACTCGAACGGGCGCACGCTCGATCTCGCCGAGGTGACGCTCGCGAACTTCAACGGTCCGAACCAATTGAAACGCCTCGACGGCGGCACCTTCGCGGTGACCGACGATTCCGGCCCGGCGATTCTCGGCGCGCCCGGCAAGATCGTCGGCTCGTCGCTGGAAGGCTCGAACGTCGACATCGCCGACGAGTTCACCAAGCTCATCGTCACGCAGCAGGCCTATTCGGCCAACACCCGCGTCGTCACCACCTCCAATCAGATGGTGCAGGACGTGCTGAACATGCTGCGCTGAGGTCTGGCTCTTAGGAAAGCGGCGCTTAGCACATGGGTCTCGGTCAGGCGCTCACCTCGGCTGTTTCCGGACTGCGCGTCACACAGTCCGCGCTCTCGATCGTCTCGGGAAACATCTCGAACGCCGAAACGGCCGGCTATATCAAGAAGTCGGTCAGCCAGGTCGCGGCCGCGTCGGCCAATATCACGATCGGCGTCCGCCTCTCGGCGGTCAACCGCGAACTCGACACCTATCTGCAGACGCAGCTGCGCAGCGAGACGTCCGGCGGCAGCTATGCGAGCACGCTGTCGGCCTACTTCCAGCGCCTGCAAGCGGTGTTCGGCCAGCCCGGCGCCGAGAATGCGCTCGCGACCTCGTACAACAACTTCGTCACCTCGGCGCAATCATTGTCCGCGTCGCCGGATTCAAGCTCGGCGCGCTTCGGCATGCTCACCGCCGGGCAATCGCTGGCGCAGCATCTCAACGGGATGACGGCGGACATCCAGAGCTTGCGCAGCCAGGCCGAGCTCGAGATCGGCGACACCGTCACGCAGGCGAACAACGCGATGGCGCAGATCGCCTACATCAACGTCCAGCTCGGCCAGATGAGCACGCATGACGCGACCTTCGCGGTGCTCGAGGACAAGCGCGACGCCTATATCGACCAGCTGTCGCAGCTGATGAACATCAAGGTGATTCCGACCGACAACAACAAGGTCAACGTCTTCACCGGCGCCGGCACGCAGCTTGTCGGCGACAAGGCGGTGACGTTGAAGTTCGATGCGAAGGGCTCGCTCAGCCCGGAATCCGTGTGGGACGCGGATCCGACCAAGCGCGGCGTCGGCACGATCACGATCGACAACGGGCAGAACAATGGTCCTGGGCTCGACCTGATCGCGAACAACATCGTCAAGTCGGGCAAGCTCGCGTCGCTCATCCAGATGCGCGATCAGGTGCTGACGCAGGCGCAAGGGCAGGTCGACCAGATCGCCGGCGCGCTGGCAAGCGCGCTGTCCGACCAGACGGTGCAGGGCACCGCGGTGAGCACCGCCGGGCAGAACGGCTTCGACGTCGATCTCGGCTCGCTCAAGGACGGCAATACCGTCAAGATCACCTATACGGACGCGACCGGCGCGAGCCACGACCTTACCATCGTGCGGGTCGACGATCCGCGCGTCCTGCCGCTGCCGGCGAGCGCGACGCCGAACGCCAATGACAAGGTCGTCGGCGTGGATTTCTCCGGCGGCATGGCCTCGGTGATCACGCAGATCACCAACGCGCTCGGCACGACCGGCGTCAAATTCTACAATCCGACCGGCACGACCCTGCGCGTGCTCGACGACGGCGTGGGCGGCGTGATCGACATCAAGTCGGTGGCGGCGACCAGCACGGTGACCTCGCTCACCAGCGGCAGCGCGCAGCTGCCGTTCTTTCTCGATGGCAACGCTCCCTATACGGGTGCGATCACCAATGCCGGACCGCAAAGCCTCGGGCTGGCGGGGCGCATCGCGATCAATCCTCAGCTGATGGCGGATCCGACGCGGCTGGTCGTGTACCAGACTTCGCCGCTGACCAACGCGGCCGATGCGACGCGGCCGAACTTCATCCTCGACCAGCTCACCTCCGCGGTGCGCGACTTCGCGCCACAGGCCGGCGTCGGCACCGTGTCGGCGCCGTTCTCCGGCACGATCTCCTCCTACATGCAGCAGATGCTGAGCCAGCAGGGCGAGGACGCGGCGAATGCCGAGAGCCTGAACCAGGGTCAGCAGGTCGTGGTCAATTCGCTGCAGCAGAAGTTCAACTCCGAGTCCGCGGTTAATATCGATCAGGAGATGGCGAGCCTGCTGCAACTGCAGACGGCGTACGGAGCCAATGCGCGCGTGCTGTCGACGATCAAAGACATGATCAACATGCTGCTGCAGCTGTGAGGCGGATATGAGCATCTCCGGCGTTGGACTCCGCTCGAACTTGCTGCTGGCGTCGCTCACCGACATGCGCACGCGGCTCGATGATCTGCAGCGCCAGCTCGGCACCGGCGAGAAGTCGACGACCTATGCGGGGCTCGGCGCGGATCGCGGGCTTGCGGTCAGCTTGCGCAATCAGCTCAACCTGATGAACGGCTACGCCGACGCGGTGAAGAATATCGGCGTGCGTGTCACTCTGCAGCAAAGCGCGCTGACCGACATCGCGAAGGTCAGCAGCATCGTCAAGGGCGCGGCGAATACCTCGACCTTCGCAATCGACAACACCGGGCAGACGACTTCGCAGCGCTCGGCGATCTCGCAGCTCGATCAGGTGCTCAGCCTGCTCAACACGCAGGCCGGCGACCGCTACCTGTTCTCCGGACGCGCCACCAACAAGCCCGCCACGCTGTCGATCGACGAAATCCTCAATGGCGACGTCACCCACGCCGGCTTCAAGCAGATTCTCTCCGAGCGGCGCCAGGCCGACCTCGGCACGAACGGCCTCGGGCGCCTCGCCTTCTCGGCCTCGAGCGCGACGCCGGCGGCGTTGACCGGCACCGGCGCGACGCTGTCGGCCGATGCGGTCGCGACGGTGACCGGCAGCCAGAACCTCAGCGGTCCCTATACGTCGGCCGGCGGCACGCTGACGATCAACGGCACCGTCGTCGCCATCGCGGCGGGCGACGACGTCACCACGATCCTGTCGAAGATCAATGCGCCCGCGGTGGTCGCGCTGACCGGCGTCACCGCGACGGCGCCGGGCGGCAACCTGACGCTGACCCAGTCGGATGACGACACGGCCATCAATCTCACGGGGACCAGCGCCTCCTTGCTGACCGAATTCGGCGTGCCGGCAGGCCCGACCCAGCCCAACACCTTGCTGACACAGGCGCCGGCTCCCGTCACGGCCGGACAGACCCTGACCGTGAAGGTCGGCAGCAATCCAACGCTGACCATTACCTTCGGCACCAATGAGAGCGCGGTGCCGCCGGAAGTCTCGACGCTCGCCGAGCTCAGCACCGCGCTCGGCACCCTGGTCGGCGGCACCGCGTCGCTCGGCCCGACCGGCAACATCACCATTACGGCGGGCAACACGAGCGATGCGATCACGCTCGGCGGCAATGCCGACCCGACCAAGTTCGGCCTTGCGGCAACGAGCGCGGTGCCGTCGAACATCATCGGCTTGAGCGAGGAAACGCCGGTGACGGTGTTCGGCTTCAAGCTCGCCAGCATCTCGACGACCTCGGCCGGCATTGCGGTGACGGGACCCTCGACGCCGGCGCCCGCGCTGGTCACGATGAATCTTCAGACCCAGCCGCTCGAAGGCGAGCAGGTGAAGCTCGCGTTCAATCTTCCGGACGGCACGAGCGAGAACATGGTGCTCACGGCGACGACGCAGAACCCGCCCGGGCCGAACCAATTCCTGATCGGCACCTCGCTCGCCGCGACCACGGCGAACTTCCAGGCCACGCTCAACACTTCGCTGAGCAACCTTGCCGCGACCTCGCTGACGGCGGCGTCCGCGATCGCGGCCTCGAACAACTTCTTCGATGTCGGGGTTGGCCAACCGCCGATGCGTATCGCCGGCCCGCCGTTTGACACCGCGACGGCGCTCACGGCTGGGACGGCGGCGAATACGGTGACCTGGTACACCGGCGAGATGGGGACCGATCCGGCGCGCGGGACGGCTGTGGCACTCGTCGACAATTCATTAACGGTTGCTTACGGCGCGCGCGCCAACGAGCAGGCGCTGACCAACTCGATCAAGAACATCGCGGTCTATGCCGCGATGAGCTATTCGGCGAGCGATCCGAACGCGCAGGCGCGCTACTACGCGGTCAATCAGCGGGTCGGCACCAATCTCGGTGGCACCAACGGCCAGCAGCAGATCTCGGACATCGAAGCCGAGCTCGCCTTCGCGCAAGCGACGATGAAGACCGCGCAGGACAGCGAAGCTCAGCGCAACGTTACGTTAACGAATTTCCTGCAAGGCATCGAGCAGGCCAGCCCGGACGAGGTCTCGTCGCAGATTCTTGCACTGCAAACTCAATTGCAGGCCTCGCTGCAGACGACCGCGATGCTCTATCGGCTCAGCATCATAAACTACATCAGCTAGCTGCGCTAAGTATTAGTCGGGATGGCGCTGGCTGGTTTTTCCCCAATACCGCCCAAAAACCATTCACCTCTTTTTTAGCTTTTTCCTTCAGCTTGCGGCGAACCGATTGTGAAGATCGGTCTTTGGATCACACCAGGAAGGTAAGGCTATGTCCGGTATTGTTCTCTCGGCGTCCGTGCGCCAAAACCTGCTGTCGCTGCAGTCGACTGCTGACTTGCTGGCGACCACTCAGAACCGCCTTGCCACCGGCAAGAAGGTGAACACCGCTCTCGACAATCCGACCAACTTCTTTACCGCGCAGTCGCTCGACAGCCGCGCGTCCGACATCGGCAACCTGCTCGACGGCATCAGCAACGGCGTGCAGATCCTGCAGGCCGCCAACACCGGCATCACCTCGCTGCAGAAGCTGGTCGACACCGCGAAGTCGATCGCGAACCAGGCGCTGCAGACCCAGGTCGGCTACTCCACCAAGTCGAACGTCTCTGCGACGATCGCCGGAGCGACCTCTGCCGACCTGCGCGGCACCACGACCTTTACCAGCGCGACTGCGGCCAGCAACGTGCTCTTCTCCGGCGCGGCCGGCGGCGTGACCGCGGCGACCGGCACCACGACGCTCGGCGGCACGATCGGCACGGTCACCGGCTCGGTGGTGCAGGACAACCAGTCTACCGCCGCGAACATCACGGCGACCACGCTGCTCTATGGTACCGGCTCGACGGCGGCGGCCGCCGGCCTGAGCTTGGGTACCGCGACGCAGTTTACCGACGGCACGACGATCACCGTCAACGGCCACTCGATCACGTTCAAGTCCGGCGCGGCGCCGACGGCGGGCACGGTCCAGAGCGGTTACGGCGTGAGCGGCAACGTCGCCACCGACGGCAATGGCAACTCGATCATCTATCTCGGTGCGAGCGCGACCACTTCGACGGCGACCGTGGGCGACGTCCTCACCGCCATCGACCTGGCGAGCGGCGTGCAAAACGCCGTGATCGCTTCCGGCGCGGCGACGATCACCACCAACACCAGCCAGACCGCGTCGTCGATCACGGGCGGCGCCATCACGCTCCGGACCTCGACCGGCGCCGACCTCGACGTCAGCGGCAAGGCCGACGTCCTCAAGGCGCTCGGACTGACCACCGCGACCGGCGCCGGCACTGCCACGGTGAGCGCCAACCGCACCACGAGCAGCGCCAGCCTCGGCTCGCTGATCCAGGACGGCTCGACCCTGAACGTGAACGGCAAGATCATCACGTTCAAGAACGCCGGCACCCCGCTGGCAGCGAACGTTGCGACCGGCTCGGGCGTCAGCGGCAACGTCGTGACCGACGGCAACGGCAACTCGACCGTCTACCTCCAGGCCGGCACGATCGCCGACGTCCTGAACGCGGTCGACCTCGCGACCGGCGTCAAGACCGCCACGATCGCCTCGGGCGCCGCGACGCTCGCCACCGCCTCGGGCCAGACCGCGTCCACGATCGTGGCCGGCCAGCTCAAGATCAGCACCGGCACGGCGACCGATCTGACGATCACCGCCACCGGCAATGCTCTCTCGGTGCTCGGCCTGACCGGCAATACCGGCACCGACACCAGCTTCACGGCGTCGCGCACCGCGGCGGCCGGCGGCATCAACGGCAAGACGCTGACCTTCACGTCCTTCAACGGCGGCACGGCGACCAACGTCACGTTCGGCGACGGCTCCGGCGGCACGGTGAAGACGCTCGATCAGCTCAACGCGGTGCTGCTCACCAACAACCTGACGGCGACGCTCGACTCGAACGGCAAGCTGACGATCACGTCGACCAACGACTACGCCTCCTCGACCCTCGGCTCGGTCTCGGCCGGCGGCACGATCGGCGGCACGGTCACCAGCGCGCTGTCCTGGTCGACGGCTTCGGCCCCGGTGGTCGATATCTCGGCGCAGACGGTCCGCGGCAACCTCGTGACGCAGTACAACAACATCCTGCAGCAGATCACCACGACCGCGCAGGACTCCTCGTTCAACGGCGTCAACCTGCTGAACGGCGACCAGCTCAAGCTGACCTTCAACGAAACCGGCAAGTCGACCTTGAGCATCACCGGCGTGGTGTTCAACGCGGCGGGCCTCGGTCTCGCCAACCTGGTCAACGGCACCGACTTCATCGACAACGCGGCGACCAACCGCGTGGTGACCGGCCTGAGCAGCGCCTCGACGCTCTTGCGCTCGCAGGCCTCCGCCCTCGGTTCGAACCTCTCGGTGGTGCAGATCCGTCAGGACTTCTC
>Ga0081539_10003118_pt1 | contig 21176 bp, 17 predicted proteins | sample TabmetS4T2R2_FD_71023 | JGI IMG/M metagenome (GOLD analysis project Ga0081539, IMG submission 71023) | Tabebuia heterophylla rhizosphere microbial communities from the University of Puerto Rico - S4T2R2 | ecosystem: Host-associated > Plants > Roots > Rhizosphere ...
TCCCTCCCAGGACGCGCGCAGGATTCTGCCACTCCGCTTCCGACCATCGCGCAACCCGCGCCGGCCACGGAAGTGGCGCCACCCGCCACCACGAGCGCGGTGCTGCATACTAATTCGATGGAAGTGCTCGACGACAAAAAGAGACTCGGGCGCAACGATTACGTCAGCTTCCGCGTCGTCGAAGACCGCGACAACGACTCACAGCGCCTTCGCGTCAACGACAGCGGCGATTTGGAAGTGCCATACATCGGGCTCGTGCCGGCCGAAGGCAAAACGTGCCGAGAGCTCGCCTACACGATCAAGCGCGCGCTGGAAAGGGAATATTACTATCACGCGACAGTCATTCTTGCCGTCGACCGCGTCAGCGAAAAGTCGCGGGGTCGCGTTTACATTTACGGTTCAGTCCGGGCGCAGGGGCCGGAAGAAATGCCGCCGAACGAAAACTTCACCGTCAGCAAGGCGGTTATCCGGGCTGGGGGTTTTGGCGACTTCGCGAACAAGCGAAAAGTGAAAGTGACGCGCAAGGATGGGCGCGATTTCACGGTTGATTTGAAGCGGGTGATCGAGGAGGGCCACACCGAGGAAGACCTCGTGCTCGAGCCGGACGATCAGGTGTATGTGCCGCAGCGATTGATCAACATGTAGCAGAACATGCAAGCCCCCCTCGCAGAGAAATCCACCCCCGCCGCCTGGTCGAACGCCGTTATCACGCGGTTACATCGTTACCGCGCGCTCTTGCTTCGCCGCTGGTGGATCCCGGTCTTTACCGTTTGCCTCGGTCTGTTTGTCGAAGCGTGGCTGATTTATCAGACGCCGCCGTCATTTCTTTCCATGAGCAAAATGATGCTCGCGGGCAAACTGAATATCGCCCAAGGCGCCGTTTACAGCGAGGACAGCGTCAACTTTTACGGCACCCAGATTCAGCTCATGCAAGGGGCCGAAGTCAGACGCAGCGCCGAAGCTCTTGTCCGCGCAACGCACCCCGAAATGCAACCGGCGCCGGTCGAGATCACCGTCTCGCAGAAACCGCGGACGTCGATCTTCGATCTCCAAGCGATCGGCCGCGCTCCTGATTACACGCAGGCATACCTCAACGCGGTCATGCAGAAGTATCTCGATTTCAAAAAGGGCATGCGCGAGGGACAGGGACAGACCGTCATCTCGGGCATAACCGAGCAGCTCGTGCAGACGGAGAAAGATTTACGGGCGGCCGAAGACGAGATGCTTGATTTTCAAAAGCAAAACAACATCGGGTTCATCCAGGAAGAAGGTAATAGCGCGGCCGCTTACCTGGTGAAATTGAATCGGCAGTATGCCGACCTGAAAACCGAATACGATCTGCTCAACCGGCTCGATCTCGATCAAAACCTCGACCGCGTTCAGATCAGGCCCGACGGCGCGGCCAGTACCGGTAGCGACGAGCAAGGCATGCCCTTCGCGGGCGTCGGGCCAGAAGGCGATTACCTCAAGGCAAAGCAACAGCTCCAAATGTTGAAAGCCGAACGCGACACGCTGGCCAAGGACCTTCGACCCAAGCACCCGAAGATCATCAAATACAACGATGAGATCGCGAAGCAGGAGAAACTGATCCAGCTCTTCCGCGAAGATACCGTCGAGAAACTCAAGACCCGCCGCGAGTCCATCGGCAAACAAATGGAAAATCTTCAGGCCAACATCAAGGAGTGGGAAACAAAAGCCCTCGATCTCAGCCAACGCCTCGCGCAGTTCAATCGCGTCAAAGGAAAAGTCGATCGCCTCAAGACGCTGTACGATCGACTGACAAACAACCTGAAGGAAGTCGACGTCTCCCAGGTCGTCGACACCGGCGACCAAGTCTCGATCATGGAGATGGCCACACCGCCGGTGTCAGTGCGGCCGGGATTGCTCAAGAGTCTTCTCATCGGGTTCGGTTGCGGTCTGGTTGGCGGTGTTGCGATTCTCCTCCTCCTCGATCGGATCGACGATCGAATGACGTCCTTCAGCGAGTTTCAACACCAATTCTCCGAAAACGTCCTCGGCCAGATTCCCAAGGACACCACCAAGGGTGAAGTCACACTCTTGCAGCCCGATGACGCGCGGCATGTCTTTGCCGAATCGTACCGCAACGTACGCTCCTCCATTTTCTTCATGCCCTATGAAGGCCCGCGGCCGAAGGCGCTGCTCATTACCAGCGCTGTGCCGAACGAAGGTAAATCAACTATCGCGGCGAACCTCGCCATCACCATGGGTTTGTCCGGCGCGTCGACCTTGCTCATTGACGCCGATCTACGTCGCGGCGCGCTGCGCGAAGCGTTTGGCGTTTCCTCAAAGGTTGGCTTTTCCGAAGTGATTCAACAGGAGGTTAACTGGCGCGAGGTCGTCGTGCCGACGCTCTATCCGAATCTCTATCTCTTGCCCCGCGGTAAAACATCTTCGCAGCCTGCCGAATTTCTCCTGCGCGAATCAACTGACGCGATCTTGCGCGAAATCTACAACCAGTACGACTACGTCATCATCGACAGCTCGCCCGTTCTCGCTGCCGATGATACGACCAGTCTGGCGCCGAAAATTGATGCGACCCTGTTCGTTGTCCGCCTTTCCTACACTTCTGCGCGTCTAACCAGGAAAGCACTGGAGCTTCTCTACAACCGCCAGGTCAACGTGCCCGGCGTGATCCTCAACTTCGTCGATACCTCGCTGCCCGAATATTACTACTACCAGTACTCCGAGTACTACAACGTCCCGGCGGCGCCGAGCAACGGCGCCGAATCGATCGAAGCGCCTGCGCCTCCTTCTGCCGAGCCAAAACCGGTTCAGTTTACCTAAAATCAACTGGCGAGTTGCCTCGTCTTCGCCGGCGTTTACTCTGCGCGGCGACAACGTGTTGCACGAGCATCGCTATTTTCTTGTTCTGCCGCGGCAAAGAAGCCGAGCACGCCGATGAGACTTGCTCACCCGGTCTCCTCGTTGATCGACCAGGAGGCGCGGCCCGCGATGTTCCGCGCCGTGCAGCGTCTCGAGATCATCGGCAACTTTGCTTTCGTTCAGGCGCTCGTGCAGTTGCTCGGGTTCGCCAGCGGCATCCTGATCGTACGAACGCTCGAAGCGCGCGACTACGGTTGGTTCACCATCGCGAACACGATGCAGGGGACGATCAACGTGCTCGCGGACATTGGCATTACCGTGGCGCTTGTCTCGATTGGCGGCCGCGTCTGGCAGGATCGACATCGCTTTGGCCAGCTCGTTAACACGGCGCTGAAGTTGCGAAAATACCTTGGCGCGATCGTCGTGGTTGTCACCGCCCCAATCCTGTTTTTCCTCCTCGCGAGGAACGGCGCGTCTCCCGCTTACGGCGTCGCGTTGGTTGCTCTAGTCGTGGTCGGCGTCGTTCCTCAGCTCTCGCTTAACGTCCTCACCGTTGTCCCAAGATTGCGCTCAGACATTCGCCGGATCCAGACGATTGACTTCACCGGCGCGATCTCCCGCCTCATTGCCGTCGTCGCGGTCACATACATCCTCCTGAACGCCGCGACCGCGATAGCGCTGGCGACCGCCGTCTACTTTTTGCAGTACGCGCTGCTGCGACGCTATGCTGCCAGTGTCATTGATCTTACCGCGGGCGAAAACGCCGACGATCGCGCCGCGATGCTCGATCTCATCCGCAAGCTCGCCGCGAATTCGATCTTCTTTTGTTTGCAATCGCAGATCGCTGTTTTCCTCATCAGTGTCTTCGCGCGCCGGGCCACCGCTGTCGCCGAAGTGGGCGCGTTGGGGCGGTTGGCCATGATCTTTGCCGTGCTCAGTACGCTTTTGACCAACGTTTTTGTCCCGGCTTTTGCGCGCTGCCAGAACCCCGGCCGGTTGCGCTGGCTTTTTCTCGGAATCACCGGCGGCGTCACCGTATTCGGCGTACTCGTGCTCGCCAGCGCGGCGCTGTTTCCCAGGGAATTTCTGTTCGTCTTGGGCAACAAATACTCGCACCTCGACCGCGAGTTGCTCCTGATGATTGGCGGAGCCGTGCTTTCATCAATCGCCGCGACACTGTGGGCTCTTAATTCGTCCCGGGCGTGGGTGAAGGGTTCGTGGCTTTACATTCCGCTCACGCTCGGGACACAAATCGCCCTCATTCCGTTTCTCGATTTTTCAACCGTCAGCGGCGTGCTGCTTTTTAACATTGCCTCCGCTGTCCCGACGCTGCTCCTCAATCTCGCCCTGAGCTATCGCGGCTTTCGTTCGTTAAATTTGGCGCCCGCATGAGGCTGCCCAATTTCGGTTACCATTTTGCCCGCGCAAAAGGTCGCGTCTTCCGGCGAATTTACACGATCCTCTTACCTGTGATTGTGCGCCGTCCGGTCGCGTCGCCGCGCAGTCTTGATCTCGACGTGTTCGCGTATTCGAACGAACAAATGGTGCCTGAGCAGGTCCGTTCGCTCCGTTCGTTTCTGCGTCGCGTTGGGCGACCAACGTCGTTCACAATTGTCTCGGACGGGTCGCACTCGGCCACGAGCATTCGTTTATTCGAAGCGGTATCGCCAATTGTCACCATTCGCCCGGCGGGTGAAGATTTGCCGGCCAATCTTCCTCCCAAATTCCGCCACTACGTCACCACCTACGTGATGGCAAAACAACTCGGCCTGCTCATCACTCTCCCCCGCGATCGCCCGGCGCTGTATGTTGACGCCGACGTGCTGTTTTTCCGAGGCGCGGACGATTTCACGCGCTATCTCACTTCGAGCGACGCGCCCGCATTTTATCTCCAGGATTGCCAGACCACCTCGGCTGATCCGCGCGTGTTCCGCCGCGGGGGCGAGGAACTCAATCCGGTCAATTGCGGCATGCTGCTTTTCCTCAAGAAACTCGATTGGTCGCTCGCCATCGAACGCTTGCTCGAACTGCAGGGCGAACCGAATTTTTTCACCAACCAAACCCTTGCCCACCTCGCGCTCCATATGAACGGCGCCCGCGCATTCGATCCGGCGAAGTACATTCTCGAACTGGACGACCAGTTTGTTTACGAAGATCGACATGCTGGCCCGGCATTGGCTCTGCGTCACTACGTCAACCCCGTTCGTCATAAGTTCTGGGCGACTCTCCTCGACTGATTTGCATCCAACCGAATCGAAATGGAAAATCGGCTGCGCATCCTCGTCGTAGTCGACATCGCTTGGGACGAAAGATTCGGCGCCGCCCAGGTTTTTATCGAGCTCGCGAACGCCTGGCGCGCCGCCGGGCATACTGTGTCGAAGTATTGTTTCACCGACGCCTACCCGACGGAGGCAACGACAAAACTTCAAGCGCTTTGGCGCCGCGTCCGTTTTCCGGCAAAGGTGGCGCGGTTCATTCGTAGCGCCGGAAGCGACTTCGACGTCATCGATGCGCTGCTCGGCACAGTCCCGATGCCCAAGCGCCGCTTAAGATTTCGCGGTCTGCTCGTCGGTCGTTCCGTTGGTCTTCATCGGCTCTACGCAAGCTTCGATCGAATGGCGCGCGATCGCTGGCGGGAGCTAACGCGCGGAAGATTGCCCGGCCGACTCGTTCATCCTCTGGTGTATAGACACATGCTTCGATTGGGAGACCGCGCGCTCGCGCGTTGTGACCTCGTAAATTTGCCTAACGACGTCGAGCTACAGCACCTTCGTCAGGATCTTCGCTCGAACAAACCGGCCGTCGTCCAACCGTACGGCCTGAGTGACGAGCGCCGGCGACAGCTCGCCGATGCAGCAGCGCCGCTCGCGACCCGTCTCGCGCAAAAGAAAATCAGCTTCATCGGAATGTGGAGTGCGCGCAAAGGCGCGAAGGACTGGCGCACAATTATTCAGCGCGTCCGCGACGAAGTGCCGGACGCGCGCTTTGTTTTCCTCGGCACGCTCGTGCAAGATCGACAAATCCGCGACGAGCTCGGTCTCGATGGCGTTGACTTCGTCGAATTTGCGGCGCAATATCATCCGAGCGAACTGCCGCAGCTTCTCACCGATTCGACGGTGGGCGCTTTTCCGAGTTATGCCGAGGGTTTCGGCATCGCCGTCCTGGAACAACTCGCCGCCGGTTTGCCGGTCGTTGCCTACGATGCCCCGGGTCCGCGTTCTATTTTGGACGCCGGTCTCGCGGAGATGCTTGTTCCAATCGGCGACGTGACAGAGTTTAGCAGCGCTCTCGTCCGCGTCTTACAAGCCGATCTTTCTACATACACAAGGCTATGCGAACAAAGTCGCCAAATCGCGAACCGATTTAGCTGGGCGAACATCGCGGATGCCACGGCGCTTGCATACCGCTCGCAACTCGAGACGATCGCGCCGCGTAGTCGGCAATGAGAATCCTGACGTTGAGCAATTCGCCGCTGGTTGAGTCGCAGGGCTCGGGCTATGTCGTTTTAAATTACGTCCGTGGCCTTCGCGATCGCGGTCATTATGTCGATCTTTGCGGGCCTGAATCGCTCGAATTATTTTCGCGATTGCAAAAAGCGCGCAGTCATCGCGTCTCCGTTGGCATGCTCGTCGAAGCATGCCGGCGCCTCGCGTCGACGCCTTATGACGTGATGGAATTTTATGGCGGCGAATCGTGGCTCGCTGTCAGTGTTCTCACCGCGATGCCAAAACGCCGGTTCCTGCTCGTCGCCCATGCCAACGGATTGGAAACGCACTACCGCGAAGTTCTGCAGCAGCGCGTCGGGACTGCGAGTTTGGATGGCGCCGGATTGAAATGGTATCAGACGATGCTTCACCCGCCGATTCAACGCGCGTTCACCAAGGTCGATGGTCTTGTCACCGTCAGTTCGGCCGACCGCGATTACGCGTTGCGCGAGAATTACCAGCCCCCATCGCGGATCGTGGCGCTCGACAATCCACTGCCGGACGACTATCTCGACCGCCCCGTGGATTTTCACCGATCGCCGACGGTCGGATTTTGCGGAGCGTGGTCGATGACGAAAGGGAGCACCGTCATGCGCGCCGACATGTCTGCGATTGTCAAAGAGTTTCCCGCCTGTCGCTTCAAGTTGATCGGCGTCGGCGCAGACTTCAGGGTCGCAGATTGGTTTCCACCGGAAGTTTGCTCACGCGTCGACGTGATTCCGTTCGTCGAAGAAAAGGTTCAACTGCGCAAAATCTATGAGTCCCTTGCGATCGTGATCGTGCCGTCGCTGTTCGAAAGCTTTGGCCTGGTGACGGCCGAAGCAATGGCGTGCGGCTGCGCTGTTGTCGCGACCCGGACCGGTTTCGCTGCCTCATTGCACCATCGAGAGGAAGCGATGTTGATGGATGAGCCGACCTCCCCCGCGCTCTATGAAAATGTGCGCGCGCTTCTGACAAACAACGACCTGCGCATGAACATCGCGCAACGCGGATATGCGCGTGTCCAAAACCTCCGTTGGCCGAGCGCAATCGAAGCGCTCGAGCGCGTCTACCTTGGCTGGTTGGAAGAGTTCCGCTCGACGCGACGATCTGTGCGATTGAATGCAGCGGAGCCGCGACATCAAAATGGTTGAACGGCTTGAATCGCTGACGCGGTGCAACGCGACGTCGAGCGTGCGATGAGCAACCAGATGCATCGCGTCTTGCAAATATTGCCCGTTTCTCCCGGCAAGCGCGAGGGAGTCGGAGATTATGCTCTTCAGCTCGCCCGCGCTTTGCGCGATCGACACGGCCTCGAAACGATCTTTGTCGCTGCGGATAGTCAGCCGGCCGACGCCGCCTGCGACTTTCCGGTGTTCACCGGCTTAAATCGCCTCTTGGAACTCGCTGGCCGCGACGAATGTCAGCACGTGATTTTGCACTACGCGAATTACGGTTACCAAACTCGTGGGGTGCCGTTTCGGCTGCGCGATATTGCACAGCGTCTGCGCGCAAATTTCCATGGACGCTGGGTGACGATGTTTCACGAACTTTACGCGTTTGGTCCGCCATGGCGCAGCGCGTTTTGGCTTTACCCACTGCAGAAGACGATCGCACGGGCCGTGGTAGACGCCTCTGACTCGTGTTTCGTCAGCAGCGACGTTATTGCCAACGAGATCAGGCGTCACGCGGCGGCGAAGCCGATCAGACTCGTCCCGGTCATGTCGAACTTTGGCGAACCCGAACCGAATGTGCTCACGGCCGCCCCGGCCAAACGTTGGGCAATTTGTGGTGGAACGGCGCTCGTTCTTCGTTCCCTCCGCTCATTCGCCGACGCGTACGATGCAGTTCCGCAACATTACGCGCCTGACCAGGTCGAAGTGATTGGCGGCCGCGAAAGCACGCAAGTCCGCGCCGCCATTGCCGCATTGAGCGAGCGCGTGCGGGGACTTTCTTGCCGGTATCATCCAGATCTCGACGCGACCGACGCCTCCGCCTTGCTCGCCGATTGCTCCTTTGCCTGGATCGATTACTTCGGAACCGGAAAAGTTTGGCCGGGTATGATCTATAAATCGAGCTCCTTTGCCGCGTGCAGTGCACATGGCGTGTTGTCGATCTTGTCGCATTCGCAACCGCCTCCGCCGATTAACGGCGACGCGTTTCCCCACTGGTATTTCGTAAGTCGCGGTCGCGCCTCATTTCCGGAACCGGCGCAGATAGCTGCTGCGCGCAAAAAAGTTTACGCCTGGTATCACCGCCATGCGTCAGCGGAGTGCACCGCGCGCGCCTACGCGGAGGCCTTGGCATGACGCACTTCAGCGACCTCACGCTCGCCACGACAGTGCACAACAACGTCGAGCTTTGCTCGGCGATGTTGAGTTCGTTCGTGTCAAACGTCGGCCGCGTCGCGGAGGTTGTCGTCGTCGACGATGCTTCGGAATCCGCGCCGATTTTGCCCGCAGTTGGCTCAGCCGTCCGCTTGATCCGACACGACCGCGCGCTCGGATTTTGTAAAGCGTCAGATCGCGCCCTACGCGAAGTACGCACGCCTTACGCGCTCCTCGTCGATGCCGATGTGCTTTTCGACCCGGGTAATTTTGCCGGCGGCTTCGCCGAATTTAAAAAGAACCGCTGGGCCTGGATCAATTTCCGGCAAACCAATTTCGACGGCGATCCGCAGGCCGGCTATGAGCACCCGTTGATGCCGCCATCGCTCTTTGCCGCGGGCAATCAGGTTTTCACCTGGTGGTTGCGCCGCCAGCCGGAACCGGTGCCGGATCGCGGCGAGCGGATCGCGCCGGTTGAAGTTGCGCACTCGAGTTGCACACTGGTGGATATGGGCGCCTTCCGCGCCGTCGGCGGTTTCGATCCGTGGTATTGGCAATGCCAGTCGGATGTCGATCTTAGCCTGCGTTTGCGCGACCGCGGCTATCGCGTCGGTGTCGATCTTGGTTACACCGTGCGGCATCACGGCGCCGGCGGCAAAACCGGCGGTCGCGCGCGGGTTGTCGATCTTTACCGGGCGCGGCTGCACCTTTACGAGAACGCCTTTCCGAGCAGCCGTCTTTATTTGCGGCCGATCCTGTTCGTAAGGCACGTAGCCGAGTTGATCTGGTTCGGGCTCGCCTCGCTCTTTAAACGCGATTCGCGCCTCGAGAGCCGCGTCGAACTATTGAAGGGAGTCTGGCACGGATACAATTGATGCCACCGTCGCGGCGCGCGAAACGCAGCTCGATGAGTTGATTGCGCGCTACCGGCGCGAACATCCTCGCACCCCGGGCGCGGTCTCTCCTTCGTGGATTTTGCCGGAACTCAGTTGCCAATTCCTCACCGATGTCGCGGCGATTCTGCCCGCGGATAGCACCGCCTTCGAATTCGGCTCCGGCCGCTCGACGCATCTTCTGCGGCGCTCCTTCTCCGCCGTGACGAGCGTCGAGCATTCGCGCGAGTGGTTGCAACAAACCGAAACCGATTCCGGATTGAGCCAGCGCGCCACCGATGCCACCGCGGTCGTGCCATTGGAGCGTTGCTGGCATGTTTTTCGACCGATCGAATCTTTTAACCTCGCAAAAGACTCCAATCTTCTCGCGCGCCTGGCTCGCGCGCAGCTCGTGCTCGTCGACAGCCCTCCAAACCCGGCAAAGCGCGAGCACGCGCTGTTTCTCGCGTTACGACATTCACCGCCCGGCGCCGTTATCGTGCTCGACGACCTTGAGATTCGCGCGACTGCCCGTTTCGCCGAGCGTTTCGCCAGGCAGAACGCACGGCTCTTTCGCTTCTGGATTCTCGATGTCGATCATCGACTTGGCATTTTTCTCAAACGCGCTGCCGGTCGAGTGCGTTCGCGACCCGGCTTGATTGAGTTCGTCGGCACGTGGCTTCGCGCTTAACCGACGCTACACTGGCCGCGCCGTGAAGATCCTCATTGGCTCACACGAGTTTGCCCCGAGTGTCGGCGGGATTGAAACGGTCTCTCAATTGCTCGCGACTGAATTCGCCAGCGCTGGACACAGTGTGCGCGTCGTCACCCAAACCGAAGGCGACGCGAAGGTGGATTTTCCGGTGCTTCGTCGCCCGCGTCGGTCGGATTTAATTCGCGCCGTCGCGTGGTGCGATGTTTTTTGGCAGAACAACATTTCGCTGCGGACACTGTGGCCGTTGTTGTTCCTGCCGCGTCCGCTCGTCATCACGCACCAGACGTGGATCACGCAAACGAAGGAGCATTCCACTACTCTGGCCTCCTTGAAGCGATTTGCCATGCATCGTGGCCGCTCGATCGCCATCAGCAGTGCGATTGCGCGAGAACTGCCGGTCCCAGCAGTCATCATCGGCAATCCCTATGACGACGCCACCTTCGTGAACCTGGCTCCGACCATCCGCGAGCGCGAGTTGATTTACGTCGGCCGGCTCGTTTCGGATAAGGGAGTCGATTTGCTGATCAACGCGTTGTCGATCTTGCATAAGTCGCGAATTCAGCCGCGCCTCACGATTGTTGGCGATGGGCCGGAACGCACCCGGCTCGAAGCGCAGACCCAGTATTTGCGATTGCACCGCGCGATTGACTTTGTCGGCGTTCAAAGCGGCGCGGAGTTGGCGCACACTCTCAACCAACACCGCATTCTCGTAGTGCCCTCGCGCTGGGCCGAGCCCTTTGGAATTGTGGCGCTCGAAGCCATTGCCTGCGGTTGCGTGGTGACCGGGTCGGATCGAGGCGGTCTGCCCGAAGCGATCGGCCCGTGCGGAGTCACATTTGCCAACAACGACGTTAATGCATTGGTCGCCGTGCTCACCGAGTTGCTGCGCGACCGGCAGCGCTGTGAAAAATTGTTGGGACAGGCGCCGACGCATCTCGGCAAGTTCACGCGGGCCGCGGTCGCGCGCTGTTATCTCGACTTGTTCGAATCGCTGCGATGATTGTCGTTTCTCACCCGACCGGTAACGCGAACGTCCGCGCCGTGCTCGACGCGTTCGAGCGGGCCGGTCTGCTCGCCAGATTCGTCACCACGCTCGGCTGGTCCACAACCTCTTATCCGCATTTGGCGGAGAACATTCGCGGCAAACTGCGGCGCAATTACGCGTTGCCCGCCGATAAGATCGACATTCATCCCTTGCGCGAAACGGTTCGACTGCTCGCCGGTTCGTTAGGGCTGGCCTGGCTCAGCGACGGCGAAAAGCGCTGGGCGAGCATCGACAACGTTTATCAAAGCATTGATCGCGAGACCGCCCGTCGTGTCCGACGCGGCGATTACGGCGCGGCGGTGCGCGCGGTTTACGCGTATGAAGATTGCGCCGAACAACAGTTTCTCGCCGGACGCGAGCTCGGCCTGCGCCGGATCTACGATCTGCCCATCGCCTACTGGGAAACAACGCAGCGTCTCCTACGCGAGGAAGCGCAACGTTATCCCGAGTGGGAGCCGACACTCGGCGGGACGCGCGATTCGGAGGAGAAGCTTGCTCGTAAAACGCGCGAGCTCGAGCTCGCGGAAATGGTTGTTTGCCCGAGCAATTTTGTCCTCGAGTCATTGCCCGCGGCTGCGCGGCAATCGATGCGGATTGTGCGGGCGCCATTCGGTTCGCCGATCGTTGACGTCGATCTTGTAAAGGCAGGAGCGAGCAGCGGCCGCCGGTTGCGCGTGCTTTTTGCGGGCGCGCTGACGCAGCGCAAAGGTCTGGCCGACTTGTTCGCTGCCATGAAGCTGATCGGTTCGACTGAGGTCGAGCTCGTGGTCATGGGCTCGCCTCTTTGCTCGCTGAATTGGTACCGCGAGCAGTTTGCCAACTTCACCTACGAACCGCCGCGTCCGCAGCGCGAGTTATTCAACCTCATGCAGAGCTGTGATGTTTTTGTTTTGCCCTCGATTGTCGAAGGCCGGGCTCTTGTGCAACAGGAAGCGATGGCGTGCGCACTTCCGCTTATCGCGACGCGAAACGCCGGCGCAGACGATCTCGTGATCGATGGCGAGACCGGTTTTCTTGTGCCGATCCGTTCTCCGGAAGCAATCGCAGAAAAACTCGCGTGGTCTGCGACTAATCGTGCTCGCCTGCGCGAAATGGGCGAAGCAGCGCGCGCGCGCGCAGGCCAGCTTACCTGGCGCGGCTACGGCGAAACGATCGTGGCCGCGATTCGTGAGCTGATCTCGTGAAGTGGAAGCCGGAGCCGCCTCGTCGATGGCACAGGCCTTGCACCTGATTTGCGCGCGACGCGCGCCCAGCCCATCGTCTCGCGCGCCGGTTTAACGAATGAAGATCGACAACCCGCAGGAGAACGCCAAGCTGCGCGTCCGTCAGCTGGTGTGGGTTTATTTCTGGCTGCTCGTCTTTGAAGGGACGCTACGCAAATGGCTCCTGCCACGTTTCTCCGATGCACTCCTCGTGGTGCGCGATCCGGTGGTGTTTCTCATTTACTATTTCGCGATTCGCGCCCGGGTCTTTCCGCGCAACGGCTGGATGATCGTGCTGGGGTCACTCGGTTTTTGCTCGGCCGCGTCGAGCGTGATCGAACTTTGGCCCTACATCACTCCGCTCAAGGCGATGCTCCTGGTCGGCTACGGGTTTCGCTGCAATTTCTTTCAGTTGCCTCTGATCTTTGTGATCGCGAGCGTATTCGGACGCGAAGACCTGAAGAAACTTGGCTGGTGGGTATTACTGTTTTCGCTGCCCCTGACGTTACTGGCGGTGGTGCAGTTTAGCTCTTCCCCCGATGCGTTCATCAACCGCACCGCCGCCGGCGGAAGCGAAGTGGTGATGATGTCGGCCCTCGGAAAGGTGCGCACCTCCGGCACCTTCACCTTTGTTGTTGGTATGGTGATGTACTACGCGCTGGCGACAGCATTCCTGGTCTGGGCGGTTTTGCGTCGGACGATTTACCACACACGGCTATTGATGGCTGCGGGCATCGCGATCGCGATCGGGGTTTCGGTCTCCGGCAGCCGTTCCGCAGTCGCCGCGTGCGCTTTGGTCGTCGCGTCCCTGGTTATCGTGCTCATTTTCCGGCCCGACATGCTGAATCGCTTTGGGCAGGCGCTGGTCGTTGCCTTAGTGCTCGGTTTGATCGTCAGCCGCACGCCGATTTTTCGAGAAGGAATGATGGTGCTTTCGACGCGCTTTAACGAAGCTGCAGCCGGCACGGACCAGTCGATCGCCCGGAGTCTGGTTACACGTCCGCTCGGAGTGTTCGAAGACGCGTATTCGGTCGTGACCAGAGCGCCTTGGTTTGGCTACGGGCTCGGCGTGGGAACAAACGCAGGCGCGAAGTTTCTCGTTGGGCGCAGCCTGTTTTTGCTTACTGAAGGCGAGTGGTCGCGCATTCTCCTCGAGGCCGGGCCCATCTTCGGTATCGCATATCTTGCCTGGCGCACAGCGCTCGTCGCATGGATCGGCTGGCTCGCCTTTAAATCACTGCGCGCCGGTCATCTTCTCCCGCTTCTGCTTTTCGCCGCCGGTTTTCTTCCTTTGCTCAGCGGCCAGCTCGGTCAACCGACGATTCTCGGTTTTGCCGTATTGGTGGCCGGTCTGGCACTCGCGGCGCGAAGTGGCGAAACTCCGTCGCCATCGCGCGCGGCGACGCATGCGCAAGCGCCGCGACGCATTATTCAACGCCGCTCCGCCTACGCTGAGCGCCTGCACGGTTCGCCCGATCAGCCCACCGACAATAATGGTTCTGCTGATCGGTAATTACGTCCCCGACCGCTGGCACAGCATGTTGCATTTCGGTCGCATGATGCGCGACGGCCTGAGCGCCAGCGGCCTCGACGTCACTTTCATTCACCCGCCGGCGGTGTTTGGCCGGGTGCGTTTCCTCGGCCCCACCGTCGCCAAATGGCTCGGCTACATCGACAAGTTTGTTCTGTTTCGCTGGCGGCTTTGGCGCAGTCTCGCTGCAGGCCCGCACATTGTGCATATCTGCGATCACTCGAATGCAAGTTACGCACGGGCGGTGCGTCACGCGCCGCTCGTCATCACATGTCACGACCTTTTTTCGGTGCGAGCCGCATTGAACGAGGACACTGACTGTCCGCCATCGCGAAGCGGTCGCGTCCTGCAGCGATGGATCTTGCGCGGGCTCAAATCGGCCGACGCGATCGCGTGTGTTTCTGAATACACAGCGGGCGATGTGCAGCGTTTGGTAGCGAACGATACCGATCGGCCACGCGTCGCGGTGATACCGCTTGGGCTGAATCGACCATATCGCATGGTACCGGTGAAAATCGCACACGAACGGCTGAACAGGATTCGTTCATTCGATCCGACGGGCGCGTTTATTCTTCACGTCGGCTCGAACACGCCGCGAAAAAATCGCAGTGGAGTGTTGCGCATCTTCGCGCGGCTGCGCCAAAACTGGCACGGGCGGCTCGTTCTTGCCGGCGAGCGGATGAACGAAGAATTACAGCGCGAGGCCGACCGGCTGCGGATTCGCGACGACATTATCGAAGTCGAAGATGCCCACGCCGAAACGCTGGAGGCGCTTTATACGGCTGCCGTTGCGCTGCTGTTTCCGTCGCGCTTTGAAGGATTTGGCTGGCCAATCATCGAAGCAAACGCATGCGGTTGTCCGGTTGTGTGCACCAACACGGGGCCGCTGCCGGAAGTCGCCGGAGGCGCGGCGTTGTTGCGCGATGTCCACGACGAAGAAGGATTCGCACAAGATTTATTGCGCCTAACAAATCCAGACGAGCGGGCGCGGTGGAGCGCTAAAGCGCTGGAAAACGCGCAGCGGTTTTCGTCCGAGAGAATGATTGCAAGCTATCGCGACCTGTATTGTTCGCTCGCGCCGGCATGCTGAATTCGACGCGGCGATGAGAATCCTGCGCTGCGTTCGATCTCTCGATCCGGAGACCGGCGGCCCGACGGAGTCGATCACGCAATCATCGGTGGCATTGACCGGGCGCGGCCACGAAGTAGAACTCGTCTGTTTAGATCCGCCGGGCTCTCCGTGGCTCGCAAACTTCCCGGTAAAAGTTCACCCTCTCGGCCAAGGCGGTGGCAGCTACGGCTATTCGCGCAGCTATGTGCCATGGCTGCGGGATCGAGGTTGCGATTTCGACGCCGCGATCCTGCACGGTTTGTGGCAGTACACCAGTTTCGGCGGCTGGCGCGCCTTCCATCGCGCGAACACGCCCTACTTTGTCTTTCCACACGGCATGCTCGACCCGTGGTTCAATACTTACCCTCTCAAGCATTTGAAGAAAATCTTCTACTGGCCTTGGGCTGAGTATCGCGTGCTGCGGGACGCGGCCGCGGTGCTCTTCACTTCGGAACAGGAACGACGTCTGGCTCGTCAATCGTTTGCCCCGTACGACTGCAACGAAATCGTGGTGAACTACGGCACCGCCGCGCCGCATGTCGATCTTGCGGCGGCGCGCGAGGAATTTTTTCGTGAGTTTCCGCAGCTTCGCAATCGACGCCTGCTGCTGTTCCTTGGCAGGCTTCACGAAAAAAAGGCGGTCGACGTTTTGCTCGAAGCGTTCACGCGTCTCGACGACCGAACGCTGCATCTCGTCATCGCCGGACCGGCCAGAGCCAATAAATATCACACGCGCCTCGAAGCTTTGACGCGACGATCTCCGACTGCGATCACGCTTACACGAATGCTGCGCGGCAATTTAAAATGGGGAGCGCTCGCCGCCGCCGACGCTTTCGTTTTGCCCTCGCACCAGGAGAACTTCGGAATTGCCGTGGCCGAAGCACTGGCCTGCGGAACTCCCGTTTTGCTTTCGAATCAGGTCAACATCTGGCGCGAAATCGTGGAAGACCGCGCCGGCTTCGCTGATGACGACACGCACGAAGGTGTTATGCGTCTGATTCGTCGTTGGACGAATACGCCGGAGACGGAGCGGGCGCAGATGCGAACAGCTGCGCGCGGATGTTTCGATCGCCGGTTCGAAATCAATCGCGCGACCGATTCGTTGTTGTCGATTTTGCAACGCTTTGCCGCAAAGCGATGAAAATCACGATCGTGACCGGGGCGTTTTTCCCGGTGCCGCCGATCATGGGCGGGGCGGTGGAAAAGGTGTGGTTTGCGCTCGGGCAGGAGTTAGCCCGGCGCGGTCACGAGGTTGTCCAGGTCTCGCGTGCGCGCCCCGGCTTGCCGGCGCGGGAGTCGATCGCGGGAGTGACGCATGTTCGCGTCGCCGGATTCGACCAGCCAAGGTCGCTCGTCTGGCTCAAGTTACTCGACCTGATCTACTCCTCGCGCGTTCGGCGCGTGTTGCCCGAGGCTGACATTTTGGTGACTAACACGTTTTGGCTACCGATCCTCGAGCGCCGGCCGGACCGCGGGTTGATCTACGTGCACGTGCAACGCCCGGCCAAAGGCCAGATGCGCTGGTATCGGCGGGCTGCGCGGCTGCTCGCCGTCTCGCGTGCAATCGCCGATGGGATCGTGGCGCAAGCTCCGGAACTCCGCGACAAAGTAAAAGTGATCCCCAACCCGGTGCCGTTCGAAATTGCGAGCCCGGACCGATCCGAGCGACAGAAGACGCTCCTGTTCGTCGGGCGCGTTCATCCCGAAAAAGGCATCGATTTGCTTCTGCGCGCGGTCGCATTGCTGCCGCGAGCGCGCGTTGCCGAATGGAAATTGAAAATCGTTGGGCCGCATGAGCCGCGTCTGGGCGGCGGCGGCGCCGATTTCTTGCGCAGGTTGCAGCTGCTCGCGGCACAAAGCGCGATGCGCGTGGAATGGAGCGGCGCGATTTTCGACGAAGCCGAATTGCGCCGCGAGTATCGCGCCGCGGCCGTTTTTGTGTATCCGTCGGTAGCGGAACGCGGCGAAGCGTTGCCCGTCGCGCCGCTTGAAGCGATGGCGAGCGGTTGCGTACCGCTCGTTTCCGCGTTGCCGGTCTTTCGCGATTACATTGACAATGGTGTGACCGGTTTCGTCTTCAATCATCGCGACGCAGACGCCGCCGCCAATCTGGTGAGAAAGATAACGTTCGTGCTCGGCCTCGACGCTCAGGCCCGGCGCAAAATCGCGGATGCAGCGCGCGCGAAAGCTGCTGAATTTGCGCTTGAGCCGGTGGCGGAGCGTTATCTCGCCGATTTCGAAACGCTACTGGCCGCTCGCGAATGAACCGCAAGATCGACATGTCCTCACGAAATGGCTGAGCAACTTCAGGTCGTTGACCCAACGCAACAGTCGCAGTTCGATTCGCCCTGGCCGGCGAGCGAGCGGTTCCTGCGCGTGCTGTGGGAATTTTGCTGGGTCGTGTTTTGCGTCTGGACACCAAAGCCGCTCAATCCGTGGCGCCTGTTCTGGCTGCGCGTGTTTGACGCCAAAATCGACGGAACACCGTTCGTTCATCAACGCGCGCGCATCATCGTGCCGTGGAAGCTGACGTTGCACGACCGCGCGTGCCTGGGCGATCGCGCCAACGCCTACACCCTGGGCGAAATCGAGATCGGCGCGCGCGCGACCGTTGCGCAGGAAGCTTATCTCAGCACCGGCAGCCACGACTTCGACAAACCGGGCATGCCGTTGAACGTGGCGAAGATCGTGGTGGGCGAGGACGCTTTCGTCGGCGCACGTGCGTTCGTTCTGCCCGGCGTGACCATCGGTGCGCGCAGCGTTGTCGGCGCTTGCTCGGTCGTGACCAAGGATGTGCCGCCGGACGTGATCGCCGCAGGCAATCCATGCCGCGTCGTTCGGCCGCGTGCGCGCATTGAATGACCTTTCCGGGCCGCAGGTTACTTCGCCATTGGTGGTGGAAGATCGCGTTCAAGTATCCGCGCCTACGAATTGCGCTCACCCATCTCCTCATTCCTTCGCGCGACACTGATATCGAATTGTTCGGCGCGCGATTGCGGATCAACACGCGTGAAGAGATCGGGCTCTGGCGCGCGGCCAACATGGCGGAAGGCAACATCGTTTTTCGCGACGAGGTCGCGTCGCTTGTGAACATCGCGCTTCTGCTCCGACCCGGTGACACGTTCGTCGACGTGGGCGCAAACGTCGGACTCTACAGCTCGACCCTCGCTCGTTTGGCCGCGGTTTTTCCGAACACAAATTTTATCGCGATCGAGCCGCATCCGGAGACTGCGCAGCGTCTTCAGGCATCGGCGGGCAATCGCGTGACTGTGCTCAACATCGGTGCGTCGGATGCGCCCGGCGAACTTGGGTTCGCGAGCGGCGTGACCTCTGGTGTGTTCAAGATCACAGCCGCGGACTCGGCGCAAATGCGGATTCGATGTGAACGTCTTGATGCGTTGGATCTTCCAGCCGGGGACCTCGTGTTGAAGATCGACGTGGAAGGCCACGAGCTGCCCGCCTTGCGCGGCGCGACCGCGCTGTTTGACGCCGAGCGCGTCAAGATTGTCTATGTCGACGGTTACAGTGACGAAACGTTGCCGGCATTCCTGCAGGAGCGCGGGTTTAGCCTATTTCACGGGCGCACGTTACAGCGGTGCCAAACCGAAGCGTTGCGCGATTCGTTGCTCGCAATTCACCTTTCGCGGTTAGCCGTTGATGCGGGCGAGATGTAGAACGGGCTCCGCCCGCTCAATTCCCGGCGCGAATCTGTTGGCGAATTTTCTGCAGCAACGGGTCGAGGCCGGGGAACGCAATTTGTCCCAACAAAATCAACGCCTTGGCGGAATAGCGCAGGCGGCGATCGAAGTATTCGCCAAACAGAACGCGAAGCGCGTCCCCCCTCCGTCGGTTTAGCGCGAGGAACTTGACGTAAAACGGCGCCATCCTTTGCAACGCCGCTTTGCGCGCCGGCTCGAGCTCCGGCGGAACGTGGAGTTCCCTGATCTGCGGAAACATGAACTCAGTCGTCTCGGCCGACTGGGTGATGGAATCGGGAGTGTATCGGTATTTGCACGTGTAGCGGTCCAGAAAATAAAAGCCGTCGCTTTCCAAGGCGACGCGAATACCGAAATCGAAATCAGCCGCGTCGCCGACTTCATTGCGTTCGCGGAGCGGAACTCGCTTTGCCACGTCGGCGCGGATCATGAAACCGTCATTCGGAAACTGCTGCGCAAGCGCGGACGCGAGCGCGGACTTTTGCAGTCCCGCTTGATCTGACGTCCGGGAGAAGAGCTTGTTCGCGTGCTCGGATTCCGCCTGATTAATCTCGCCGGTCGATGAGATCATATATTGTTTGCCATAAGCGGCGGTTAAATGCGGATGCGTGATCCAGCAGTCCGCTAAAGCGCTGATCGCGTCCGGCAGGAGCAGATCGTCGCCATGCAAAAGGACAATGCGCGCGCCGCAGGCGCGGTTGAACAACGCATTGATGTTGCCGACGGCACCGAGTCGCGGCCGGTTGCGGTGGTAACGCAGGGTGATCCCCTCGTCCGGCTTGAGCGTGCTGATTAGTTCGGCCGAAGCGTCGTCCGGCGAATCATCACCGATTAATATTTCGAGTGGTCGGTAGGTTTGGGCGAGACACGACGAAACCGCCTCTTTTAACAAGCGCGGGCGGTTGTAGGTCGGAATGCAAACGCTGACCAGATTATCCATGTCGATCTTGTTGGCCGGTGCCAGCGATCGCGCTGCGAACGCAACCGGACTTTAATACGCGGTGCGCGGCGGAACAATCAGCTGCGCGAATGTGCGCAGGATAATGGCGCATTCGAGCGACAGGTTCCAGTTCTCGAGGTACTCGATGTCGCACGCGACGCGGTTCTGGATGTCGGCATGGTTGCGCGCTTCCCCGCGGAACCCGCGGACTTGCGCCAGGCCGGTGATCCCCGGTTTTACGAAAGCCCGGACGTGGTAGTTCTCGAGAAGCTGAGAGAACTGGTTGTTGTGCTCAATGAGATGCGGACGCGGACCGACGATGCTCATGTCGCCGCGAAGCACATTCCAAAACTGCGGAATCTCATCGATGCTCAGTTTGCGGAACCATTTGCCGAGTGGGTAAACGCGCTCGTCGCCGTCGCGCGCCTGGCGGGTGATATCGCCATTGCTCGGGTGCATGGTGCGGAACTTCCAGATCTTGAATTGTCGATTTTGCATGCCGGCGCGGGTCTGAACATGCAACAGCGGGCCGGGCGACTGCAACCGCTGCGCCAGCCAGACAATGACAGCGCAAATCGGGAAGATGAGAAGCATCACTGGGACCGAGATGGCAAGGTCGATGGCGCGTTTGAAAAAACGGTTCAGTGGGTTCTCGAGCGGTTCCTCGCGCAAGGCGATAAAGCGGTAACCTTCGTCCTCGAAGTGAGTAACGGCGTGGCGGAGCCGTTCCTCCAAGTCGCTGACGATAAGGAGACGGACGCCGAGGCGATCGCAGATTTCGATGACATTGCGGCTCGCCTCGTTCAAGAGCGGGAACTCCAGCAGGATGATTTGAGTGATCGCGTGTTCGCGGATGATCGTCTCGAGTTGTTCGTGAGTTCCGAGTAACGGCAACGGCGCTTCGCCATTGTCACTCTTGTCCGACGAGACGAGACCGACCGTGTGCAGGCCGATTTCCGCCTTGCGGCGTAACCAGCTCCGCATTTGCGCGGCGCGCTGGCCTGGGCCGACGAGGATTGTTTTCTCGTTGCGCAAAGTAAACGAGAGCCGCGCCAGCAGTGAAGGCAGGTAATGATGAGTGAAGAGCAGGACGACGTAGAGCCACGGCACGAAGTTGAAAAAGAACACGCGCGAGATGAACGCGTCCTTGGTGCCGATGATGTAGAACACGAGGACGGCCAGCGCAGCGATCGTCTGTCGAAGACTGAGCCGGTGCTGCCGGAGCAGCTCGTTCTGCAAAAAATAGTTCCGCGACCCGCTGCGGGAGAGCGATTCGAGCCAGATGCCGAGCAGGATGCAGCCGCAATAAATACTGTAGCGGCGCCAGGTGAAATCGAGGTCGGGCCCGGGCGAGTAAAACGTCGCCATAATCCAGACGCCGAGATAGAAAAGCGCGGCGACGATTAGGA
>Ga0081539_10003119_pt1 | contig 21171 bp, 22 predicted proteins | sample TabmetS4T2R2_FD_71023 | JGI IMG/M metagenome (GOLD analysis project Ga0081539, IMG submission 71023) | Tabebuia heterophylla rhizosphere microbial communities from the University of Puerto Rico - S4T2R2 | ecosystem: Host-associated > Plants > Roots > Rhizosphere ...
TTGTGTCGATCTCCGACAGCCAGCGTCGGCCGATGCCGGCGGTGAACTGGGCGGCAACGGTCCCGCACGGCCTGCCGCGCGTGCTGTTGCCGTTCTCGCCGCGGCCCAAGGGCGATTATCTGGCGTTCCTCGGCCGCATCTCCCCGGAAAAGCGGCCTGACCGCGCCATCGAGATCGCCGCTCGCGCCGGCCTGCCGCTCAAGATCGCCGCCAAGGTGGACAAGGTCGACCGCGCCTACTGGGACATGGTGATCGCCCCACTGGTGGCACGGCACGACAACGTGGAATTCGTCGGCGAGATCAACGACGCCGAGAAGGCATCCTTCCTGGGCAACGCGCGGGCCCTGCTTTTTCCGATCGACTGGCCCGAACCGTTCGGCCTGGTGATGATCGAAGCCATGGCCTGCGGCACGCCTGTCATCGCCTGGAACTGCGGCTCGGTGCCCGAGGTCGTGGACGATGGCGTCACGGGCGTCATCGTCGACGATGAGGCCGAGGCGGTCGCGGCGATCAAGCGAGTCGCGGTGCTCGACCGGGCAAAAGTGCGCGCCGCCTTCGAACAGCGCTTCACCGTCGAGCGCATGGCCGAGGACTATCTCGCGGTTTATCGCTCCCTCGCGGGTGTGCGCCGCGACGCGGCGCGCCTGCGCCGCGCCGGTGGCGACGGACGCTCGCTGCAGGCCGTCGCGTAGCTCACCAGAGGACGAACGATGGCCGCTGGATCATCAGCCAGAAGATCGCCAGCACCGCGGCAAAGGCAGGAAAGCCGAAGACGAACCACAGGCGGAAGAGGCGGCGGTAGTCGTCGGGCAACGGCGCGCCGTCTCTCACCGCCGCAGCCGCGAGATCACGCATGCGCATCTGCATCCACACGACGGGCAGCCAGAAGGCGCCGGTCAGGAGGTAGAGGAACACCGACAGCAGGATCCAGCCTTCGGTCAGCGGATAGCCGACATGCAGGGCGAGCCACACGCCGGTGACCGGCTGGGCGACGACGGCGGTGGCGGTGAACAGGAAATCGGCGATCACGACGATGCGGGCGACGCCGGCCACGACCTGCGGCCTGCCGTCACGATGCGCGAGCAACATGAAGAAGGCGATGCCGGCGCCGGTGCCCAGCAACGCGGCCGCGCCGATGACATGGGCGAACTTGAGGACGAAGTAGAGCATCAGCGATCGTCGACGAGCCCGAGAGCCGCCAGGTGCAGGACGAGGATCGGCAGGACCTTCAGCATCGGTCCCATCGGATCGGTCCACAGGCGCGGCACCAGCACCGTGGCGATGATGGCATAGACGACGGTGACGACGACAGCGGCCATGACGCCGGCGCGCGCCGTGCGGCGCCAGGCAATCGCGAGGCCAACCGCGATGTCGCAGAGCGCGCCGCCGATCACCACCGCTGCGGCCGGCCAGCCGAACACGCCGCCCTCATGCATCAGGGCGATGCCGTTATTCCAGCCTGGCCCGAGCGCGATCACGCCGGTCGAGAACCAGAACAGCGCGCAGATCGCGAAGATCCAGGGCCGCAGCAGATAGAGGCGCGCGAACCAGCGCTCCTGGACGGAGGCCGGCTCCATCAGCAGCACCCGCTCGATGTCGCGCGGCACGATGCCGGTCAGCTGCGTCCAGCGCGCGGGATCGCCGGGCGCAGCGCGCAGGAGTTCGTGACCGGCATTGCTGCGTATCGCGGTCCGCCAGCCCAGCCGCCCCATCAGGTCGCCGAAGCCGAAGGAAGCGGCCGCCAGCCAGCGCGGCAGGCGGATCTGCTCGGCCGGCCGCCAGCCCAGCCAGCGGCGAAACAGGCCGACAAGCTCGTCGAAGCGCCAGGGATGAGGGCCCACCACGTCGAGGACGAGCTGCGCCGGCGCTCCGGGCCGCAGGAAGAACAAGACGGTCTCGAGCACGTCGTCGATATGCACCACCTGGAGCGCGCCGGCCTGCTCGGGCACCGGCAGCACGGGCAACGCCGCCAAGCCGCGCAGCAACGCCGCGCCACCGAAGGCATGGCGACCGACCACCACCGACGGCCGCAGGATCACCCAGTCGAGACCGCTTTCCATCAGCGCCCGGTCGCCGGCGCGCTTGCTGCGTGAGAAGCCCGTCGCCCCGTGCTCGACGCCGAGTGCCGAGAGATGGACGACGCGCCGGACATGCGCCTCGGCGCAGGCGCGGTACAGCGCGGCGGGACCCGCGTCGTGGACGGCCTGCAGCGATTCGCCAGGCCCTTCCTGGAGCGCGCCGGCGCAGTAGACCACGGCATCGACATCTTCGAGATGGGAACGCCATGCCGAAGGATCGGTCGCGCGCGCGATGTCGAGCCGCACATGGCGCAGCGGGACGGCGCTCTTCGGCGGGCTGCGCGACACACCAATGACACGCGCGCCCGCCGCATGCAGCCGGCAGGCGACGGCTGCCCCGATGAAGCCCGTCACGCCGACGACCAGGACGGTCTTGCGGGCCAGCGAGGCAGCGCCCTCAGCGAGCTCGGGTGCGGAGTCGTCCAAAGGAACCCTCCGTTCCTCAACGGCGCCCCTCCCGCTGCAGTTCCCGGCCGCAGTCCCGCTGCATCGCCGGCCCGAAAAAGAGAACGGCCCGCGAAGCGGGCCGTTTCCTTCCATCAGATCGATGCTAACGGCGATGCGCCCAGCCGCGGCGCGCCGCTTCGGCATGACCGCGCGGATCGCCGAACCAGCCGCGACCCTCATCGTCATCGTCGTCGCGGCTGCGCGAGCGCGAACCACCACGACTGCGGCTGCGGCGGTCATCATCGTCGTCATCGTCGCGGCGCGACCGCGCGGCCCGCGAATGGCCCTCGGAATCGCCGAACCAGCCCCCGCGGCCACGGCCACGACCGCCGCGATCGTCATCGTCATCGTCGTCATAGCGGCTGCGCGAACGGCCACGACCGCCGCGATCGTCGTCTTCCCAGCGCTCGCGCGCTGCCCGCGAATGGCCCTCGGAATCGCCAAACCAGCCGCCGCGGCCACGGCCGCGACCGCCGCGATCGTCATCGTCGTCGTCGTCGTCGTCATAGCGGCTGCGCGAACGGCCACGACCGCCACGATCGTCGTCGTCTTCCCAGCGCTCGCGCGCCGCCCGCGAATGGCCCTCGGAATCACCGAACCAGCCGCCGCGGCCACGGCCGCGACCGCCGCGATCGTCATCGTCATCGTCGTCGTAGCGGCTGCGCGAACGGCCACGGCCGCGGTCGTCGTCGTCTTCCCAGCGCTCGCGGGCTGTCCGTGAATGGCCCTCGGAATCGCCGAACCAGCCACCGCGGCCACGGCTGCGACCGCCGCGATCGTCATCGTCATCGTCGTCATAGCGGCTGCGCGAACGGCCACGGCCGCCACGATCGTCGTCGTCATCGTAGCGGCTGCGTGAACCACCGCGGCCGCTGGTGAAGCGCCCGCGATCGTCACGATCCATGTCGGAATATCTCGCCATGCCTTCCTCCATTAGGTTGCTGATATCGAGGTTGAGAGATACGGCGCGGGTTGGTCTCAAGCGTGCAGCGCGCCCCTGCAGTTCCTGCTTGCGCTCGGCCAGCTCGCCGGCGAGCGATGGATTGTCGACCTTGTGCTCCTCGGCCTTGGCAAAGACTCCCTCGTCGGGCTTCTCCTCTTCGGCGACGTGATGCTTGATCATCTCGGAAAGCAACTTCACCTTGGCGTCGTAGTATTCGTCATCGCCCGCGGCTTCGGTCAGGTCGGCGATCAAGAGCTTGGTGGCATCGTGCTCGACCTGGGCCTCGTTCATCAGGTCCTCGTCGTCGATCGCTTGGCGGCACGCGGGATAGAAGATCTCCTCTTCAAGCCGGGTGTGGATGTTGAGCTCGGTGCAGATCATCGCCACCAGCTCCTGCTTGCGCTGCTGCTCGGTGGCGCTTTCGAACTGCGAGAACAATTCTTCGACGCGACGATGGTCCTTCTTCAGTGCAGCGATGGCGCTCTCGGCCTGCGAGGTGGCACCGATCGCCTGGTCGGATGACGACTTCATGAGTTGTGCGCTGCCCGTTGCCGGGGTTCCGCTTGCGGGATTGGCGGTCGTTGCGGCCTCGCCGCTCTTGTTGGAGCGACCCTGCTTGTTGCCGGCCGCTTGCATGCTGCTCTTCGCCATCTGCTCCTCCCGGATTGTCGACGAGGGAGCAATGAAGCGACGAAGGGCCAGTTGCATGCTCAACCAGATTCTTCGAGCCGCATGCGTCGTGCATGCTTGCGATCGCGAACCGTCAGTTCCGCTGTCGCTGCTTGCGCGGCGAGCGCGGCGCCGACGGTTCTTCGGCACCGTCGCTTGCGCGCCGGCGCGATGTGCGCATCATGCCGCTGGCCGAGGCAAGGCGACGCGCTTTGGCGAGCTTTCGCAAGGCGCCGAGCTCGATGGCGAGCGTCTTGCTGTTGGAAGAAAATGAATAGGGCATGTACGACGAATTGCCGCGCACGGTCGCCGGTTGCAGCAAGGCGCTGCAATAGACGGGGCACGGAAGCGAACTGTTCGAGGGCGGCGCCTATTCGGCGTCGGCAACCCAACGGGGGCGGACAGGCGCGCTCACCTTGAGCAACGCCAGCGACGATTCGATGCACCGATGACTGGTCTCGCAAAGAGTGAGCTGGCGATGACGATGCTCCAGGAGGTTTCGGCGGATGCGCTTCATGCGGCGCTCGGCCCGCGCCTTCCAATGCTCCGAATCGAAAAAGAGATAGATGGGCTGATAGGCAGGCAACTCATCGGCCGCGTCCACCGGCTCGACGGAAGCCCGATGCTCGGGCGTGGGCGGCGACGGCGCCGCCTGCTTCGCCACGCGACCCTGTGCCTTTTCGATCAGTCCTTCGACGTAGCCGGTCACGGCATGGAGCGAGCGTCGCTGTCCGAGCAAGGGCGCTTTGGGAAGGTCGTTATAGCGCTGTCGCCCGAGCGGCGTGAGATGCAGGCCGGCGCTCGTGCGCTGCACCAGCGCGAGACCGATCAACCGCGAGACGACCTTGGCACTAATAGCAAGCGAGCCGTACGCGATGCGACGCAGCGCGATCTCTTCCTCGGGGCTGAGAGGAGCAGCCAAGCCGCTGGACATGAAGTCTCCGCTCTCTGGATACCGATCAAAGCAGCGAACGCATGTGCCGGCAACGCCCTTTCGCCAGTGGTTGACATTCGCGGACCATTTCAGCGGCGACCGTATCGCTCGAGGGATTGCCATAGAGCACCGCAGTGGGAACGACCAGAAGCGCAGTCAGGCTCCCGGCCACGATCGTGCTGAACGGCCGATTGGCAAACGGGCCCATCAGCGGTGCGGCTGTTGGTAAGGCGCACCACCGGGTAGACGGCGAACGGCAGCGGCCGGCTCAGCTGATGCCGACGACCGAAAAACGGATCGCCTCACGCAACCCTGCCTCGCTGCGCGCATAGCGGCGCGTCTGCACGATGGATGAGCGAAGGTAGAGATTGTGCGGCATCCCTGGCGCCACGGTCATGCTGCAGGAGGCCCGGCGCCATGTCGCGGTTGGCCGCGCCTCATCGACAAGCAACGGGCCATGCTCGAGCAGCTCGAGATCACGGCCATGGGACGCGCACGGCCAGGGACGTTGCTCACGCAACTGGAGGACGTGCAGGCTATGCACATCGCCCACCGCGACCGCCTGAACCACGAGCTAGCGCAATGCCAACGCTGACCCACGATTTCGCCATCGATCTGCAACCGGCGCCCGCGGCCCGGAGTTCTGAACGGCTGTTGAGGAACTGACGATGATTGATCTCGGACAACAGGTGACGATGCTTGAGGCGGCGTGCCGGCCTCTCCTGCTGCGCCCCGACGACACCGACCTGCGCGAGAAGGCGGCGCGGGCCATCGCCATCATGGAACTGACGGAAGCTCCGACCGACAATGCCTTTGTACGCGGCCTCATCGCCGAGGTGCGGGCCCATGCCGACAGTCTCGCGTTCCGCCTGGAAGGCACCGGCTACGACGGCCTGCATATCAGCGCCAGGACGGCGCTGCTTTGCCAAACGCTGGCGCATCTCAGGGTCCAATTGCCTGTCGCAGATCGGCCGCGCAATTTCGGCCTGTCCTTGTAACAGCGCGGCCGACGCCTGCGTTGGTCAGCGCTGGCATTCCCCAGCCGGCCTCCGGCCCCTGCCTCTTCCCTGTTGTTGCGCCAGCGGGGGCCGGAGTTCTTCAGCCCGAGTAGTCCCATGCGTTGCACGATCCACCCGGCCACCGCGCAGGACATCGCCAACGTCGTCCTCGGCCACGACAACGCCTCCACGGCTGGCGACGGCGGCGTCCGCCTCGATGCGCTGTTGGAGGCCTGCGCCATCAGCCGTCAGGTCTGGACCGCCGCGAATGCCGACGGCGACCCGCTGGCTTTCATCGGTGCGGCGCCGTGGGCCGAGGACGCCGATCGCGGGCGGCTGTGGTTCGTCGTCCTCGCGGCCTACGATGGCAACGAGGTCGACCTGAAGTCGGTCATGCGTCTCACCGTGGCGGAGATGCTGCGGGTGTTCGGGCAACTGGAGAACAATGTCGGCGCAGACAAGACGTGGGCGCTGGCGCTGATGCGCGACGCCGGCTTCACCGTGGAGGCGCCCCAGCTCACCGCCGACGGCGAGCGCCGCCATCGCGTCTGGATCGATGCCGATGCCATTGGCGGCGCCGCGCCGACGGCCTGAAATCGCTGCGCAGGGCCGGCTGGTACGGTTCCGGACCATCTGGCGCTCTATTCCGCAACTCAATCGATGACCTCCGCGTTAACCCGACCCGGAGGGCAGCATGCCCAAAGCGATATCTGCCACCCGCGACATCATCGTCATCGGCGGCTCTGGCGGCGGCCTCGAGGCCTTGCGCACCTTGGTGCATGGCTTTCCGACGGACCTGCCGGCGGCCGTTTTCGTGGTGCTGCACGTCGGGGCCGACAGCCAGCTGGCGGCCATCCTCGGTCGGAGCGGGCCGCTGCCCGCCGTACCCGCTGCGGTCGGCGAGACCTTTGAACACGGCAAGATCTATGTCGCGGTGCCGGGCTGTCATCTCCTGCTGCATGACGGACATATCCTGTTGCGGCGCGGGCCGCGGGAAAACCTGGCGCGCCCGGCAATCGACCCGCTGTTCCGCTCGGCTGCGGCATCCCACGGCGGGCGGGTCATCGGTGTGGTCCTGTCGGGGGCGCTGGCCGACGGCACTGCGGGCTTGCGGGCGATCAAACGATGCGGCGGCCTGGCCGTGGTCCAGGATCCGGCCGATGCGCTGGTCGAGGCCATGCCGCGCAGCGCCCTGCGCCATGTCGAGGTCGACCATGTCAGCCAGATCAGGGACATGCCGGGGCTCCTCGCGCGGCTGGTCAGCCAGCCGGCTGGTCCCACCCCCGACGAGATCCCGCTCGACATCCGGATGGAGGCGGCGATCGCTGCCCAGGAGTTGGCGGACATGAAGGTCGACGACATGCTGGGGACACCGTCCCGCTTCACTTGCCCGGAGTGTCATGGGGCCTTGTGGGAAATCGAGGATGGAAGCATGCTTCGATATCGATGCCATGTCGGGCACGCCTTTGCGGCCGATGCGGTCCTGGCCTCTCAAGGCGACGAGATTGACAGGCTGCTGGGGACCTTGCTGCGTTCGCACCAGGAACGCGCCGCACTGGCGCACCGCATGGCAAAGCACGAGCGTGCGAACGACCGCCAGAGGCTGGCCGAGCATCTCGAGCGTCGGGCGCGAGACTATGAACATGACGTAGAGATCGTGAAGAAGCTGTTGCGAAGTGGCGTGGTGGCTTCCGGCGAGGTGCGGGGGGGGGCATCGCGACCGAATGAGACGGAAGAGAAAGGCTAGCGACGTGCAGGCGACGCCCAATGGCGCGGGCGTGCCGGTGGTCGGCATCGGCGCTTCCGCGGGCGGGATCGGTGCTCTCGAGATCCTGCTGCCGTTGCTGGTCCCGAATGCCGGGCTGGCCTACGTCGTGGTCCAGCACCTCGATCCCACGCATCACAGCGTGTTGACCGGGCTGCTCTCCCGCGTGGCCAAGATCCCCGTGGTGGCGATCAAGGACAAGACGGCGATCGAGAGAGACCACGTCTACGTCATCCCGCCCAATGCGTCGGTCACGATCGCCGACGGCCGGCTCCATCTCGCGCCGCCGGTCGAGCAGCGCGGGCAGCGTACCCCGATCGACGGCTTCCTGCTCTCGCTGGCCGAGGCCCGCGGCGAAAACGCCGCCGGCATCATCCTGTCCGGAACCGGCAGCGACGGCACGATCGGCCTGCGCGCCATCAAGGAGCATGGCGGCCTCACCATCGCCCAAGACGATGCCGAGTATGACGGCATGATGCGCAGCGCCGTCCGCAGCGGCATGGTCGACTACGTGCTGCCGGTCGAGGAGATTGCGGCCAAGCTCCACGACTACTTCCGCCATCTGACCGACGTCGACGGCCGCAAGGGGCCCGACGGCGTGCGCCCGGAGGCGGCCGACCACCTGCAGCAGATCGCGGCGCTGCTGCGCGCGCGCACCGGCCATGACTTCAGCGGCTACAAGGACAAGACCGTGGCGCGCCGCGTCCAGCGCCGCATGCAGGTGCTGCAGATCGACGAGGTGCCGGATTTCATCGACCGCCTGCGCAAGGACCCGCAGCAGGTCGAGGCGCTGCTGCAGGACCTGCTGATCGGCGTCACCAACTTCTTCCGCGACCCGCAGGCCTTCGAGGCGCTGGAGCGCGAGGTCATCCCGCAGCTCTTCGAGGGCAAGGGACCGGACGACACGGTGCGTGTCTGGGTACCGGGCTGTTCGACGGGCGAGGAGGCGTATTCGATCGCCATCCTGCTGCGCGAGCACATGCCCAAGGCGCAGAGCTCACCCAAGCTGCAGATCTTCGCCAGCGACATCGACGAGCAGTCGCTGCAGATCGCCCGCATCGGCCGGTTTCCCGCCGCCATCGCCAAGGACGTGCCGCCGGCCCGCTTGGAGCGCTATTTCGTGCGCGAGGACGGGACCTATCGCATCGCCAGCGACCTGCGCGAGATCTGCCTGTTCTCCTCGCACAACCTGTTGCGCGATGCGCCGTTCTCCAAGCTCGACCTGGTGGCCTGCCGCAACCTCCTGATCTATCTCACGCCGGAGCTGCAGAACCGCCTGGTTCCGCTGTTCCACTATGCCCTGAACGACAGCGGCTTCCTCTTCCTCGGCACGTCGGAGAACGTGACACGGCATTCGCGGCTTTTCTCGACCGTCGACAAGGCGCATCGCATCTTCAAGCGCCGGCCGCAGATCGAACGGCGGCTGCCCGAGTTCCCGCTCACCGCTCCGGAAGGCAACCACCGCGCTGTCGCACCGAGCCGGCGTGCCACTGCCGAACACGAGCCGCTGCAGTCGCTGGCCGAACGCCAGCTGCTCGACCGCTACAGCCCGGCCTACGTCGTGATCAACAGCGATGGAGAGCTGCTGCACGGCTCGGGGCGCACCGGAAAATATCTCGAGCTGCCGCCGGGCGCGCCGCGCATCGACGTCTTCAGCATGGCGCGGGCCGGGCTGCGGCCCGACCTGCGCGCCGGCGTGCACAAGGCGATCAGCACCGGACAGGTGGCGGTCCAGAGGAACATCACGGTAGGCACCAATGGCGGCCGGCAGAGCATCGACCTCATCGTGCAGCCCCTGCGCACCTCGGCGATGCCCGATCCGCTCTACATGGTGGTCTTCCAGGATATCGGCGGCATCAAGACGGCGGCCGAATCGGAAGACACAAGGAGCGCCGAGGAGCTGGAGAACGCCAACCTGCGGCAGCTCGAAATGGAGCTGCGGGCGACGCGGGAGCGGCTGCAGACGACCACGGAGGAGCTCGAATCCTCCAACGAGGAGCTGAAGTCGGGCAACGAGGAGCTCTCCTCGATGAACGAGGAGCTGCAGTCGGCCAACGAGGAGCTCGAGACCTCCAAGGAGGAGCTGCAGTCGATCAACGAGGAGCTGCAGACCGTCAATGCCGAACTCAACGCCCGCGTCGAGGAGCTGAGTCGCGCCAACTCCGACATCGCCAACCTGCTGGAGAGCACGCAGATCGCCACCGTGTTCCTCGACCGCAGCCTCGCGGTCAAGAGCTTCACGCCGGCGGCCAAGGACGTCTTCCGCCTGGTCGAAAGCGACACCGGCCGGCCGATCACCCACGTGCGGGCGCGCTTCCAGTCCGACACTGTGCAGGAGGACGCCGAGCGCGTGCTGCGCACGCTGTCGACCATCGAGCGGCAGGTCGAGAGCACTCACAACGATGCGCGCTACGTCATGCGCATGATGCCCTACCGCACGGTCGACAACGTGATCGGCGGCGTGGTCATCACCTTCGTCGACGTCACCCGGATCGCCGCCGCCGAGGCGCGCATCAGCGAGCTGACGCTCGACCTGCGCAATCGCATCCAGAGCCTGGAAACGCTGCTCAATCTCCTGCCGGTCGGCATCCTGATCATCGAGGACGGCGGCGCCGACCAGGTGCGCATCAACCGCTACGGCGCGCAGATGCTGGGCGAAAGCGGCGACGGCGGCGACGGCGCAGGACTGCGGCCGGCGACCAAGGCGCTGCGGCTGTTCCAGGGTAACAGCGAGGTCGACATCAGCGAGCAGCCGCTGCAGCGCGCGGCGCAGTCCGGGCAATCGATGCCGACCTTCGAGGCCGAGGTCGTGCGGCGCGACGGCAGCCGGCTCGACGTGATGATGTCGGCGACGCCGCTGTTCGACGATCAGGGCAAGGTGCGCGGCGGCATCGCCGTGATGCTCGACATGAGCGAGCGGCGCGCCGCCGAGGCGCACCAGCAGATCCTGCTCCACGAGCTGCAGCACCGGGTCAAGAACATCATCACCACCATCGGCGCGCTGGCCAGCCGCATGATGAAGGAGAGCAGCTCCCTCGAGGACTTCTCCGCCGCTTTCCTCGGCCGCCTGCGGGCCATGGCGGCAACGCACGAGCTGCTGTCGCACGGCAACTGGACCGGCGCGCGCCTGCGCGCGCTCGCGGAGGCGGCCCTGCAGTCGCACCTCGGCAAGGACGGCGGCCCGATCACCCTTGCCGGGGAGGACCTCAGCTTGACGCCGGCGGCGGCGTCGACCCTCGGCCTGGTCTTCTACGAGCTCGCCACCAACGCCACCAAGTACGGCAGCCTGTCGGGCGATGGGCGAGTCGAGATCGCCTGGCGGATCGAGCCGGCGGCCTCCGGCGACAGCGTCATCATCGACTGGATCGAGAACGGCGGCCCGCCGGTGCCGGACAAGATCGACGAGGGCTTCGGCATCGGCTTCGTCAAGCGCAGCATAGAGTATGAGTTGAGCGGAACGGCGGCGCTGCAACTAGGCTTGTCCGGTCTGCATTGGACAGTGACGTTCCCCACCCAGCGGAACGTGCAGCCGAACACGGGGACGTAGATCGGGTTCCGACATGGCACAGTCGGCGAAGGCCTTGGATGGATTGCGGATACTCGTCGTCGAGGACAACTTCCTCGCGGCCGAGGTGGTGCGCGACGCGCTCGAACGCAACGGCTGCACCGTAGTCGGGCCCGTGGGACGCGTCGCCGACGGGCTGCGCCTGGCCCAGGGCGAGACCTTGGACGCCGCCGTGCTCGACATCAACCTCAACGGCGACCGCTGTTTTGCCATCGCCGAAGTACTGCGCGGACGCGACGTGCCGTTCATCTTCCTGACCGGCTACGACGATTCGACGCCGGTCCCGCCGTCCCTGAAGCACACGCGATGGCTCGGCAAGCCGATCGCTGAACACCAGCTCCTGACCGCCCTCAGCGACTTGATTGCGCGTCAGACCGGGGCCTAGCGGCCGCCGCGGCTCCGTTTTTCGCCGTCGCCGACGCCGAAATCGCGCGACTTCAACTCGCTGTCCGCGGTGGCGAACCCTTCGGCTGAAAGGCCGCGTTTCAACAGCTCGCGGATGGCCGCTGCGCGGCTCGGCATGCGCGCGGCAAACCGCCAGGTGTCCAGCGCCTCGAGCTCCTTGCGCGTCAGCATGATCTGAAGCCGCTCGCCACGCGTGAGAGTAGCCATTGGAAAACCTCCCCGTAGGCCCGCGTCGTCACTTACTCATTTTTAGCAACATAGGATTTAAGGGGAGAATGTTCCAGTAGCTCCTTTTCTTCCGATACCCGACAAAGGCGAGAAGATGGGCATGGCTGCCAATTAGACTGTAACACCTTGAAATCAAATGATTTTTGCCTCCTCCATTAGGCATGACCATGACCAACATGCGGGAAGCCGGCGTCGTGGCGCCGCGACCGTCGCCGGAGCGGATCGCCGAAGCGAACCCCCGCGTCGCCAACGAGCTTGGCCATCTCTCGGCACTGGCGAAGAGGCAGATCGACCGGGCTGCAGGCGGTCCGGACTCGCTCTCGCGCCAGTCGGTCGTCGACATGCTGCGCTTGCACCATGGCCGGCTTCTCGGCATCGCCCGGCTGCATCACGCCCTGAGCCGCACACCCGGGTCGGATCACGTGGACCTGGCTCAGGTGCTTGCCGATCTCGTCCGTGAATTCGAAGCGTCGGGCGTGTTCGAGGACCGATTGCGGCTGACCTCGGTGTTCGCCGCGAATTGCCGTATCGATGCTTCGCGAGCATCGGCAATCACCCTCGCCTTCTCGGAAATCGCCACCAACGCCTTGAAGTATGCTCACCCGACGCGCGATGCCGGCGTTGGCTTGAAGCTGGTGCGTTCGCTGATCGAAGGCGTGAGCGGCGCCCTGACGATCTCGTCGAGTCCCCTCGGCCTTACGTTTCACATCGAGCTGCCCAGGCGGGACGACAAGGACGGCACGAGCTCCCCATGGAGGAACGAGTGAAAACCAGGGCCGAGTGCCTGCGGTACGCCACGATGTGCGAACAGATGGCAGCCGATACCGATCGCAAAGCCGACCGGATGACGCTGCTCGAAGCGGCGGCCCAGTGGCGCACGCTGGCCAAGCATGCCGTGGAACCGCGGCAAGGCATAGAACTCACACATCCCGAAAAATCGCGCAAACGCGGCGAGCGTCCCCAGGGCAGAAAGAGCGCGGCGCCTTCCAATGTGCCCGGTGGCGGCACCGGAGAGAACTGAAGAGCGAGCATCCTGGGCAGGTCGGCGCTGGATCCCGTCCAGTCATGCTACGCTGCCGTCATGTGCACTCTGTACACCTTGCGTCTGTCGGCCTGGGAAGTCCGCAATCTGATGCAGCACTACAGGCTCATCGGCAGAGAGTGGGAAGAGGTGATCGGCGCGCGCAACGACGCATTGGAGGTCTATCCCAACCGATCCGGACCTGTGGCCGTGGCGCAGGACGGAGAGCGGATCGTGCGCCAGGACATGCTGTGGGGCTTCCCGCCGACCAAGGGCGGTCGGCCCATCGTCAACTTCCGCAATCTCAAGCTCAAGATGTGGCGCGATTGGCTGGATCGCGAGCATCGTTGTGTCGTGCCGGCGACGGCCTTTGCCGAGTACGACCGCAACACCAGCAATCCCGTGCAGGTGCGCTGGTTTCAACGGGCCGATGGCCAGCCGTTCTTCTTCGCCGGCATCTGGCGGCCCTGGACCGGCGACAGAGGGACCAAGAAGACGCCCAAGGTCGGGGACCACGTCCTCTATTCGATCATGACCACGGACCCCAACGGCGTCGTGCGCCCGGTCCACGACGATGCCATGCCGGTCATGCTGATGACGCCCGACGACGTCGACCGATGGCTGAACGGCGGCTCGGTCGAGGAGGCGCTGGCCATGCAGAAACCGGCGCCGGACGATTCCATTGTCATTCTGCCGCCGGAGAAGAAGGCGGCGTGACATCCCGGCGGTAGCCTTCGGTAAAGGGGACGCCGGCGCCACCATGCCAGACCGTCGTCAGCCGCGAGCCGCAGGCCGGGCACGCGAGCGCGACGCCGCCTCCTCCCGTCCAGATCCTGCTCCAGGGCAACAGATGCGGCGCAGCCTGGGTCACTTCCCAATGCGGCACGCACGCCGGACAGGCGATCGAGCACCAAGGCGTCGACTGACCGATAGGGATGCGATCCGCCGGTCGTGGCCGGATGACGATGGAGCCAAGACAGCCGCACGGCGCGGGCGGCGTCGCACTGAAAACCTGGCGCATGCGACTGCAAACGAAACGCGTGCGCGCGAAGGTCCTGCCGCGCAGGCGCGGATCGCTGAGGTCGATGGGACCGGCATGACGGTAACACCTTGGGCAATAGATCTCGACCTCGAGACCGAGCGCGGCAATTTCGTCGAAGGTTCGAAAGGGAAAGGGACGGAGCATCCAGCTGAGCTGGTGAGCATCCCCTGCTGTTTCATCGGCCTGCATTGACTGCATCCGATGCGACGCGCAGCCGCGCAGCAGTGCAGGCAAACTGGCGCACGCGATGGGCAGCGAACGTTGGCGGTGAGCCGGAGCTCAGCGCTGCGCCGACGCCGGCGTCGTGGATCGTTTGGCGGGAAGCACGGATGCGTCGAGCGTGGGCCCGCGAGGTGCGCGCCTGAGCTCGAGCACCTGCCACTTCTCCGTACCTCGGCCGTCCATCTTCACGGAATAGATCACGCGCGGGGCGCCGTCATCGGGCGCCCCCTCAACCATCCGGGTGACGATCACCTGGCCTTCTTCCTCGCCGAGGAGCGGCGTCACGACCGGCAAGGAACAGTTGTCGACGAACAATGTCGCGCGACGCAGCTTCGAGATTTCGGCGCCCGCCGCTTCGCAGGCCCCTCCCAGTGCGGCGGAGCGCCTGTACATGGCCGTGGCGGGTTCTGCTGGCGGATAAACCAACGCCCGGCCAAGCCCGGCACCCAGGACGAGCCCAACCATGACGGCGAGCACATAGCCGCCCGCTCGCCTGCGCATTGCGCCGGAGGAGCGAGCTCCTCCAGGCTGGGCGCCGCCAGCCGCCTGCAAGGGCTGGTCAGCGCGCGGCAAGCGCGAACCGCCAGCATCGGTTCGAACCAAACGGAGCACGTGCCCCTTAGCCCCTTCCCACTACACCCAGGCTCACGATAGCGCGCGCGCCGTGTGCGCGGTGGTGACCATTTCGGGTTCCCTGCGCATGCGGGTTTTCACGAGTGCACCAGTTGGGTGCCATGTCAGGAGAGGGCTTTCATGGCCTCTTGTTCGGCGCTGCGACGTCGCGTCCGCGAGCGGCGGCATCGAGGCGAGCGCATCGGCTTGCGGCAAAGGAGCGAGGGAGAGCGGCACGACTCCCGGCTTGCCGGGACGGTAGCGGAAGGTGCGGCGGCTCGCGCCCAGGGCGCGTAGCAGGGACAGTTCCCGGAGCACGATGGGTCGCGCGTGATTGTCCTTTGGTCGCATGCCGTGCTAATGCCGTGATCACTGCGGCAGTTGCACTCGCCGTTTCTTTTGTACGGTTGGGGACCAGCGTCCCTCGTCAGCGGCGCGCCGCTTCGGCCAAGCCTTCAGGGTCGAGCACGACGATGGCCCGCCGCGTCGAGCGGATGAGATGCTTGCCTTCCAGGGTCTGCAGGCCAGTGGTCACGCTCGGCCGGCGCACGCCCAGGATCTCCGCCAGCGCATCGTGCGTCAGATCAAGCCGCTGGGCGCCCGAACGACTGGTCGCCTGCTGCAACCAGCGTGCCAGGCGCTGCACGATCGTCGCACGCCCGCTGTACGAGACGGCGTCGGCCAGCCGGCGCAACGCCTGGCCGACCTGGCCCAGCAGCTGGCGGCGCAGGGCAGTGTCGCCATCGACCAGGCGCAACAAGGTGCTCGCCGCGATGCGCCATGCGCTGCCTGCGACCTGCACCACCGTGTGGCCGCGGGAAAAACCGTCACCGAGCAGCACGCCCGGCGCTGTCATGCCATCGCAACCGATGCTCGCGACTTCTATGCGCGTGGCCGCCGTGGCGCCGGCAAAGATCGAGATCAGGCCTTCGACTGGAAAATAGACGTGGCTGATCGGCTGATCCGGGGCATCGAGGACCTCGCCGCGACGCAACGCGACCTGCTCGAGCGATGCTGCGAGCGTGACCTTTGCAGACGCATGGAGCGAATCCAGGACGGCATTCGCGAAGCTCGGTTCAGCCGCGTTCCCGTCATTGGCGGCCGCCCCCCAGCCGACCAGGCTCTTCAGCGCCGATTCGAGGACCGAACGCGCGCATGGCTTGGTGAGATGGGGCGTCGCGCTGAATTCGTCGGGAACGACCGTGTTCGGGCTGTAGGCGCTCAGGAAAAGGAACGGAACGCCCTTGGCGCTGAGCGCCCGGCACATGGGGAAGGTGGGCTTGCCGGCAAGGTCGATGTCGAGCACGGCGCCATCGACCGCATCGTTGGCGATCAGGGCCAGTCCGCCTTCGACCGAAGGCGTGGCGCCGGCGACCGAATAGCCGCAGCCGCGGACGATGTCGCCAACCTCCTCTGCCAACAGGTAGTTGTCCTCAGCAATGAGTATGCGCGGTCGCGGCCCGTCGATCGTCAGTGGCATGGTTCGAAAGCCCCCTGCCGTGAACGCCGCTGCCCGCCGTCCGGTTCCAGACGAAACGACATTCAGGTCGGGGGCAGGCGGGGGTCAATTTCCTTGCAGTGCTCGGCCTGCGTTACGCTTCGTCCGGTACCGTTGCGTACGGTAACCCGTGGCCGAGCCGGCGCGTTTGTAGGCCGCGCCCGGACTCGCTCCAGTCCGGCTTCCCGGCGAGCTTGCTCGGCAGGCAGACTTCCCCCATCGCCGGGTCGTGAACGGCCCACCCGATATCCCCATCGGGTGGGCCTTTTCTTGCGAAAGCGACAGCCGCCAGGCGAGGCACGATTTGCCCGTATTTACCAAGGGCTTGGCGGGCGTAGACTTCACCCATGCAGATCGAACGGCCGCATCCCAAGATCGGCGCCCTGGTGAGCGGCGTCGACGTCCGCTCGCTCACCGACGAGCAGTGGCGCACGCTCTACCGCACTTGGCTCGACAGCATCGTCATGGTGGTGCGCGGCCAGACGCTGACCAAAGACGAGTTTCTGGCCTACTCCCGTCGCTTCGGCCGGTTGAAGCCGCATCGCGTGAAGAAGACGCGCGATCCGGAGCATCCCGAGCTCACCGTCATGGGCATCGGCACACGCAAGGCCGACGGCCAGGTCAACCAGGCGATCTACAATCGTGGCGGCCACTGGCACACCGATTCGCCGTGGGACACCGAGGTCTGCAAGGGCACGCAGCTCTACGGCGTCGCCATTCCCGCGACCGGCGGCGATACGGCCTTCGCCAGCATGTACGAGGCGTACGATGCCCTGCCCGATGGCCTGAAGCAGCGCATCGCCGGGCTCAGGGCCGAGTACATCTACGGCGGCAAGAAGCGCGAGGGCCACGAGCTGCTGGAGCCCGAGGACCGCGAGCGGCCGCCGGCCGTCTATCCCATGGTGCGCAAACATGAGGAGAGCGGCCGCACGTCGCTCTATGCCAACCCGCATCACATCGTGCGCATCCAGGGCATGAGCGATGCCGACAGCGAGGCCCTGATCAAGGAGCTCACGCCCTACATGCTCTCGACCCCGGCGCAGTACCAGCACAAATGGCGGGTTGGTGACATCGTGATCTGGGACAATCGCTGCGGCCTGCACAAGGCCTGCGGTGGCCATCCACCGGACGAGCCACGGATCCACTGGCGCACCACCATCATGCAGGACGAGGCCGAGCGGCGGGTCGCTGCCTAGCCATGCCGTCCGTCAGCGAGCAGACCACGATCCCACTGCCGGCCGACGACGTCTGGCCGCTGCTCAGTGACCCCGCGCTGGTTGCGTCATGCATTCCCGGCGCGACCTTGTCGCCCGATCAGGGCGACGGGCTGTGGCGCGGCTCGGTGCGGGTGAAGTTCGGCCCGACGGTCGCGGTGTTCCGTGGCGAGGCGACGCTTGCCTTCGACCATACGGCGCGCACCTGCACCATCGAGGGCCGCGGCATCGACGGGCGCGGAGCCTCGCGAGCGCTCGCCTCGGGCAATGTGAAGGTCACCGGCCGGGAGACGACCGAGCTCGCGGTCGACGGCACCTTCAGCGTCAGCGGGCCGCTGGAAACCTTCGCCAATGCCGGCGGCGTGCACGTCGCGCGCGCCCTGCTGGCTGAGTTCTCGACCAATCTCGCCAAGCTGGTGGCCGAGCGGCGGCCGCTAACACCGGCGGCACCGCCGGCTCCGACGCCATCGCCGCCCGCCACCGAACTCAGGGCCGGCAACCTGATGTGGCGCGCATTCCTGTCGTGGATGCGCAGCCTGTTCGGAAAGAGGGAGACACCAGGATGAGCAAGCTGCAGGTGACCGACATGCTGGCCCGCGCCTTCGCGGCCGAGGGCGTCGACACGCTGTTCACCTTGATGGGCGACGCCAACATGTACTGGTCGGTGGCGATGGCGAAGCTGCCCGGCATGAAGGTGGTGCACGCCCGCCACGAGCACTGCGCCGTCGCCATGGCCGACGGCTATGCCCGCGCCACCGGCAAGGTGGGCGTGGCCTCGACGACCTGCGGGCCGGGCTTCACCCAGATCATGACGGCGCTCACCATCTCGGCGCGCAGCAACACGCCGCTGGTGGTGTTCGCGGGCGACGCGCCGCTCGCGGCCTCGTGGTACATCCAGCAGATCGACATGGCGCCGCTCACGCTCGCCTGCGGCGCGCATTTCGTCGGCGTGAAGCACATCGACCGCGTCCTCGACAATGTGCGCGAGGCGTTCCAGGTGGCGCAGGCCGAACGCAAGCCGGTGGTGCTCTCGGTGCCGATGGACCTCCAGAAGCAGGCGTGGCCGCACCTCACCGACTACACGCCCTCCTCCGAGCTGGTGCCGATGATGCAGCGGCCGCTGCCCGATCCGGCCATGGTCGACCGCGTCGTCGACCTGATCGCCGAGGCCGAGAAGCCGATCATCGTCGCCGGCCGCGGCGTCATCCGCTCAGGCGCACGCCAGGCAATCGAGGCGCTGGCCGAGCAGTCGGGCGCGCTGATGGCGACCTCGCTCCTGGGCAAGGGCCTGTTCGACGGCAATCCCTACGCCCTCGACATCGCCGGCTCCTTCGCCAGCGACTTCGCGCGCGAGCGCTTTGCCGAGGCCGACCTGGTGATCGGCGTCGGCGCCGGCCTCGGCCACTACACCACCGAAGGCGGCTATCTCTATCCCGGCGCCCGCACCGTGCAGATCGACAGCAATCCGCGCGGCCTCTGGCAGGGCCTGCGCACCGCCGATCTCCATGTTCGCGCCGACGCCAAGGCCGCAGCCGAGGCGATCAGCGGGCGCCTGCAGGCGCGCGGCGTCAAGCGCACCGGTTTCCGCAACGGCGACATGGCCCGACAGATCGCCAAGGACTCGCCCGACTCCAAGGAGTTCCCGGTCCAGCCCAACACCGTCGATCCACGCAAGGCGATCGTCGAGCTCGACCAGGCGATCCCCAAGGACTGGGACGTCGTGGTCGGCGGCGGCCACTATTTCAGCATCGCCATGACCCACATGAAGGGCCGGCCGGCCGACAAGTATCACGTGGTGAACGAGTTCGGCGCCATCGGCTCGGGCTTGCCGGCCGCCATCGGCATCGCCGCGGCGCGCGGCGACGGCAAGGTGATGCTGATCGAGGGCGACGGCAGCCTGCTGATGCACATCCAGGAGCTCGAGACGATCCGCCGCCAGGGCATCCGCATGCTGATCTCGGTGATGAACGACGGCGGCTATGGCGCGGAGTTCCACAAGTTCCGCGCCAACGGCATCGATCCCGCCGAGGCCATGCACGGCCGCGGCGATCTCGCCGGCGTGGCGACCGGCTTCGGCCTGCGCGGCGCGGCCGTCACCGAGATGGGCCGCTTCGCGCCGCTGTTCCGCGAGCATCAGGCGGCCAACATCGGCACGGTGTGGGACATCCACACCGACGATCTCATCCCGTCCCGCGCCTATCGGCGCGTGCACTACGGCGAGGCCTAGTCTAGGACTTCGGGCCGCGTGCATAACCGCGGCCTTCCATGCAGTCGTTGAAGAACTGGATCTCGGCGCTGGTGCGGTCGGTGTTGGCCTGCTGCTGTGAGGCAATCATGCCGGCGCCGCCCAAGGTCGGATTGCTGGAGCCCAGGGGATAGAGGCGCGCGGCTGTCTGCTGGGCGGTGGTGCGGCACTGCGCGGTGTCGGCCGCGATGCTGGCGTCGGTCGCGCCGGCCTTCTGCCAGGGCCCCGGGCCCCCCGCAGAACCGCCGCAGGCGGCGAGGAAAAGCAGCGTTCCGATCAAGGCGGTCTTCACCATCGCGGCCCAGTCTACCCCGAAAATAAATCCGGCGATCCTGTATCTTTTCGCTGCCGCCGTTCGTCCTCAGGGGGGTGGACGGAAGGGTTGAGATCACTTAACCTCTCAGTTAAGTATCGTCCAAACCCGTGCGAGGAGCGACGAATGAAGCTGTTTTACGGTTGGGTCGTGGTCGCCGCCGGCGGCGTGCTGGGATGCGTGGCGATCGGTTCGGTATTCTCGCTGGCGGTGTTCCTGCAGCCGATGGCGGACGCGACCGGCTGGTCGCGCACCGGCGTGTCGAGCGCGATGACGATCGTCTTCCTGACGATGGGCATCGCCTCCTTCGGCTGGGGCGCGCTGACCGACCGGTTCGGGCCGCTGCCCGTCGTGCTGAGCGGCGGCGTGCTGCTGGGACTGGGCCTTGCCCTCGCCAGCCGCGCCACCAGCCTGCTCGAGTTCCAGCTGATCTACGGCCTGCTGGTCGGCGGCGCCACCGGCGCGGTGTTCGTGCCGACCATGACGACGGTGACCGGGTGGTTCGAGAAGCGTCGCAGCCTTGCCGTGTCGCTGGTGTCGGCCGGCATGGGCATGGCGCCGATGACGATCTCGCCCTTCGCGAGCTGGCTGATCACCCACTACGACTGGCGCACCGCCCAGCTCGTGATCGCCATCATGGCCTGGGTGATCCTGGTGCCGACGGCCTTCTTCGTGCGCCGGGCGCCTCCCGTGATCGACCCGCGCGAGCGCGCGACGGCGGCGCCGGGTATGGCGATGGGCGCGGCCGATCCCGACATGACGGCGGGCCAGGCGCTGCGCTCGCCACAGTTCTGGGTGCTGTCGATCACCTACTTCTGCTGCTGCGCCACCCATTCCGGGCCGATCTTCCATACCGTGAGCTACGCCATCGCCTGCGGCCTGCCGGTGATGGCCGCGGTCACGATCTACAGCGTCGAGGGGCTGGCGGGACTGGGCGGCCGCATCGTGTTCTGCCTGGCCGGCGACCGCTTC
>Ga0081539_10003120_pt1 | contig 21168 bp, 27 predicted proteins | sample TabmetS4T2R2_FD_71023 | JGI IMG/M metagenome (GOLD analysis project Ga0081539, IMG submission 71023) | Tabebuia heterophylla rhizosphere microbial communities from the University of Puerto Rico - S4T2R2 | ecosystem: Host-associated > Plants > Roots > Rhizosphere ...
CCGACGAGGTGCGTCGCACGGGCGACGACCGCATGGCACGCCATCCGGTCGAACGTCTGACGGACGCCAGCGCCTGGCACTGGTTGTTGTGGCTGCCGGTGGTGCTGCCATTGATCACGCCGCTGTATAACCGGGTCGAGCCGGCGTGGTGGGGCATTCCGTTCTTCTACTGGTTCCAGTTGTCGTTCGTCGGCCTCGACATCGTCGTCGTCGCATTTGTCTACCAGATGACGAAGAGGCGGCACTCATCATGAGGCTCCAGGGCCATCAGGTTCAGTTGGCGATCTTCGTCGCGATGTTGGCCCTGATCACCGTGCTCGGGTTCGCTGCCGCCCGCTGGCGCCGACCCGATGTCCCCTACGACCTGGAACAGTGGGGATTGGGCGGCCGCGCCTTCGGTAACTTCGTCACATGGTTCCTGCTGGGCGGTGACGTGTACACCGCCTACACGTTCGTGGCCGTGCCGGCACTGGTGTACGGAATCGGGGCAAGCGCGTTCTTCGCCGTGCCGTACGTCATGATTGTCTATCCGTTGGTCTACCTTTCGCTGCCCAGGCTGTGGTCGGTCGCCCATGCCCACGGCTTCCTTACCCCTTCCGAGTTCGTCCGGGCCCGATTCGGATCCCGCACGTTGGCGCTGCTGGTGGCCATCACCGGAATTGTGGCGACGATGCCCTACATCGCCCTGCAACTCATCGGTCTGGAAGCGGTCCTCAAGGTCATGGGCCTGGGCGGTGCGTGGCCGATGACCGCGGCGTTCGTGGTGCTGGCCGCGTACACGTTCAGGTCCGGGCTCCGGGCACCGGCGCTGATATCCATCGTCAAGGACATTCTGATCCTCTGGACCGTGCTCATCATGATCACCGCCGTCGCGATGCTGTACAGCGGCTGGACCGGCATATTCCGTGACGCTGGCTTGAAGTTCGCCGTAACGCCGTCGCCCACGGACGGCCTCCTGCTTGGCCCGACCGGCCAGGTGGGTTACGCAACCCTGGTAGTGGGTTCGGCGCTCGCGCTCTTCCTCTACCCGCACACCCAGACCGGTGTGTTGGCGGCGAGGAACCGCGCCACCATCAAGCGCAACATCGCCGCCCTGCCGGTCTACAGCCTGATGCTGGGGATCATGGCACTCCTCGGCTTCGTGGCCATCTCGGCCGGCGTCCAACCCGTCGACGGCGACCGCAACACGGTGGTGCCGGCACTGTTCGACGCCGTACTGCCCGACTGGGGCGCCGGCATCGCTTTCGCCGCGATCGGCGTCGGCGCCTTGGTGCCCGCCGCCATCATGTCGATTGCCGCGGCCAACATGTTCACCCGGAGCATCTACCGGGAATTCCTGCGGCCGGATGCCAGGCCCGCGGAGGAGACGTTCGTCAGCAAGATGGCCTCGTTGCTGGTCAAGATCGGAGCGGTGCTGGCGATCCTTCTCCTCGCCCCGCAGCTCGCCATCGACCTGCAGCTCATCGGCGGCGTGACCATCTTGCAGACCCTCCCGGCGGTCGCTCTCGGCCTCTACACGGCGTGGTTTCACCGATGGGCGCTCGTCGCCGGGTTGGCCTGCGGCCTCACCACGGGATTGATCCTGCTGTATCAGATCCCGCAGGTCGGGCCGAATGGCGTGATCCTGCGGGCACACTTCGGCGGCTCCTCATGGCCGCTGGCCAAGCTGGGACTGGATACCCGGTACACGATCTATGTAGGTCTCGCTGCTTTGGCCGTCAACCTTATCGTCGCAGTCATTGGCACGCTGGCCCTGCGGATCGCCGGCGCGCCGAATGGCATTGACATGACGGACCGGCGCGACTACTTCGCCGACGAGGGTGAAGACTCCATCCAACGGATGACCGAGCTGGTCGATGGCGCCGCCCTGAACCGCGGCGCGCATATGCGGTAGACCTGGAAATCGCACGGCACGGTCGCTGTAGCGAGTCGCCGGCACCGCCTCGTTCCGGCACTGCGCCGTGCGATTTCCTCGGTGGCGCATCCCTGGATGCACTGCATGGCCACTTGGGATTCTCGATCGGTGAGCCTGTAGGAGAGCGCGACCACGGGCGCTACGTTCTGGCCGCGCACGTGGTCGCGGGCCGTGGTACGCCCGGCCCGCCGGGTAAGACCGCGCCGACGTACCCGGGTCGCCAGGCCGAGCTCGGCCACGAGCTGCGCGACGGTGTTCACCGACGCCGGGGTCGATGCAGAGGAGATGCAGTGGCCGCGGCCGGGGCTTGGATCCGCAGGCACGTTTCCGCTGGTCGGCGTGCCTCGACCTGCACGAGTGCTCCCGCATTCCTAACCCAGTGTCATATCCTTGACGAATGAGCGAGCCCGAGGAGAGAGATCGCCCCGAGGGCGGGGCAGTCGAAAACACACACGACGATAGTGCCGTCGAGGCCGGCGCGGCGGTCGGATCCGGCCACAACCTCGAGACGTCCGAGCTGTCCGATACCGGCGTTGGACTGAGCGTCGGGGAGCCCAACACCTTTGAGCCAGAGGAAGCGGGACCTGCCATCGAGAGTGGGACAGAGTAATCAGACTGGTGGAACACCAGATGCCTGTCCAAGCTGCGACGGCATCGATGCGGAGCAGGCTTAACGCACCGAGTGACGATCGAGGCGCACGACCGCGAACACGCACGGACGCCGGCGGACGTTCGACGAGCGAATCGCTACTCTGAACGCAAGTTAACGCCGGGCGCCATGGTCCCAGGAGATGGTGTCCCGAGAACACCGGCAGCTGTCCCGGTGACGTCAAGGCAATGGGGACCGGAGTCTTGGCGGCTGCCAGGCCAGCCCTCGCCTGGTCAACTTTCATCGATTGACCGACCCATCGGCAGCAACCTGTCAACGGCAAGTCGGACGAGCGGGAGAAGTGGTTGCCGGATCCGCCGATCGACGGGCACCGGCGCGGCGACGGAGAGCCGCTGGTTCGTGGCCATACCCACGGCGGCTACGTTAGACAGTACGACTTCCAAGAATACGTCACCGCTGAAATCGACCGCCTCGACGAATGCGCCCGTGAGGTGAAGCGAAACGCCGGCATTTCTGGCCGTCCAGGGACAATATCGGCCGACGTGGTGCTCCCCGGCGACTCGCAACCCGCCGCCCATGGCTGAAGGCATCCTCATGGCCGCCGAGGAAGACGGTGACCACAACGGTCGGAAACGCGAAGTCGGCCCAGTCGTACAAGTACCAGCCGAGCCGTTCCCGTCGGTCGCTCACACCCTCATCGTCGGGAGTGGACACTCTGGCAGAAGCATCCATGGGCAGCGTCCTCTCTCGACGGTTGCAATGGGTTGGCGGTGAGGAGTGACGCGGAGCCCGCACGTCGTCCTGCGCCCCGAGACCCGACCCTCGGCCCAGCCGTAGCGCGCCGCCGTGACCGAGCAGCGTCAGGAGACGTAGACCTACCGGGTGGCGCTGTATCCGGTCGCGTTATGGCTGGTGCCGGGACGACGACGCGGTAGCTGTAGGTTCCCGCCGTTCTCCGGGTGAAGGAGAACCCGTAGGTGCCATCGGACCGGACGGTGATCGACGCGATGGTGGTCCAGGCTCCGTTAATGTATCGCAGTAGGCCTACCGGCTGATGCCGTGGTAGCGGCAGGCCACCGCGATGTTGCCGGTCTCCCTCGTCGACGTGCCGGATGATCGCGAGGCGCTGTACACCGGATGTTGGTTCAGGACGAGCGCACCGATGGACTGACCCGTGTGGGGTGCCATTACTCAGTCCAGGCCGTGACCTGGGCATCGCCCAAGGCGGCTCGCGGTCCGCATGATGACGTGATGACGCCCGCGCGGCACGATCATCCGGCCCGGCGGCCGGTCACGGTGCCCGACGCGAAGTGACCGTGCTTGGGGTGAGATGCCGCTCGCCTGTCAGCTGATCGGTGTTTTCGCTCGCAGTATGCCCATGAACTCGCGCATCCAGGCCGGGTGGTCGGGCCAGGCCCGTCCGGAGACCATCAGGCCGTCGATAACCGCCTCGCCGTCAACGTACTCGGCGCCGGCCGCCCTGACGTCCGGTTCCAGCGCCGGGTACGCCGCGGAGCGGCGCCCGCCGAGGACGCCCGCCGAGGCCAGCACGAGCGGACCGTGGCACAAGTGTGCGACCGGCTTGTCCGACTCAGCGAAGTGCCGGATGATGCGCTGGCAGTCCGGATCGTTGCGGATGTACTCCGGGGCCCGTCCGCCCGGCACAACGACGGCGACGTATTCCTCGGGTTTCACGTCCTTGAACGCCAGGTCGGCCGGCCATGTGTAGCCGAGCTTCTCGGTGTACGTGTCGAAGCCATCGACGAAGTCGTGGACCACGAACTGCAGCTTTTTGGCGCTGGGCGCGGCGATGTGGACCTCGTACCCCTCCTCGCGAAGCCGCTGGTACGGGTAGAGCACCTCCAGCGATTCCGCCGCGTCGCCGGTCAAGATCAGAATCTTCGCCATAGCAGTCGCCCCCTCGGTCTGGTCATCCCGTGTATCCACAATCCTTACGGGCGGTTGTCGCGGCGGTCAACACGGAGGTGTCAGCGCACCGACCCCGCGAGACCACCGTTACCGTGCCGCCTGCTGCCGTCGTGGTTGTGCGGGCAGTCAGCGCACGGGACTCACGGGCCGCCTCACCAATCAAGCCAGGCGCAGGTCACAGGCTAGCGGTCGGCCTTCGGCACTCCATTGTTGTGCAGACCGCGCCTGTAGGAGCCGCTCATTCCGACCATGGGCCCGGTGTCATCGTGTTCGACCAGCACGGCGAACCCGAGTCGATCTCCGCTGCCGCGGAGCGCTGGATCGGCGAACTCGTCGAGGACCCGGCACCGGACCGGCCGAGCGAATCGAAGATCGTGCAGGCGGTCGCCGCCCGGGCCCGTACGATCCCTGCTGGCACCGACCCGCGCGGTGATCATCCATCCCGCCACACCACGGGACGTTGCGCCCGTAGTCGCGCTCTCCTACGGGCTCACCGATCGGGAATCCCAAGTGGCGATGCAGTGCATCCAGGGACGCGCCACCCAGGAAATCGCCCCCGCCCTGCTCAGCCCGCCGGAGAGCGGCACCGGCATCCGGCGTACGGATACCGTGTAGACGAAGAACCTCGGCGAGCGGGCGAACACCTCGTACGGGGCGAGCGCGTCAGTGACGACCGAGCCGTTGCCGCCGACCACGACCGCGACCGCGATCCGGCCGGGCGGGCGGGGCCGTGGCCGGCTGCGGCCAACCGGCGGCGGGCGCCGCCACCGGATCGTGGCGGAGGGCGGTCTGCCGGCTCCGCGCCATCCCGGAGGCGGCGATACCGGCCACGACGGCAAGGGCGACGACGACGCCGATCAGTACGCGGGTTCCGATCCGCGCGGCCCGGCGCCGCCGCGATGACATGCTGGGGTTTCCTGAAGTGTCAATCACGGCAGTCATGGTGCGCCCCCACGACGGCCGTGCCAGGTGCCGAAGGTCATGGTGCCGGGTCATGACCGCCGCCCCAGATCCGGTCGGGGGTGGCGGTTTCGTGGCGGGGCAATTGGCGGGCGAGGATGTGGTGGAGGTTGCCGGCCACGACGGTCAGGGTGGTGTCCAGGTCGACGTTGAGCGGCAGGCTGCTGGGCAGGGCGTCGGCCGCTACCACGCGGGCCGCATGGGACAACTCGCAGTTCGTGTACCTCCACGTCATTAGGCACCGTGACGTGGGCGGGGCCGCGGCCTCGCCGTCCCGCTGGGTTACTGGGTGGCGCCGTCGCGCCGATGCTGGGTCTGCCGCCGGACGTGATCTGTGTGTGCCGTGACGGTGTTGATCTGGTGGGCCAGGTCCGGATGCGTGGTGAGGTAGCGCTGGGTGCGGGCCAGGAGGTCGGGCAGCGTGCTGGCGTCCCGCTCGGCGAGGGCCTGGTGCAGTCGGCCGATGTCGGCGGCGGCGGACTCGCCGAGGTCGGTCAACGCGGTCACCTGGCCGGCCAGGCGTCGCAGGTCGGCGGTGTTGTCGTTGGCCCACTGGGCGACCGCGCGACGTCCGGCCCGGCGATCCCGTTCGGCGCGGACCCGGCCGTCGCGGGTGCTGCCCGCCTGGTCGGTGGTCGCCGGGACGAGCCGCAGGTAGCGGCGCTCGGCGGCCTGCCGGCTGGCCACGCCCAGGACGGGCGCCAGCGCCTGCCAGGACACCCCGGCAGCGCGGGCGGCGGTGATCAGCTCGGGTTCCATCGCCGCCAGCTCCGATCGCGCCCACCGCAGCACTGCCAGAGCGTCCAGAACGCGAGCCGGATCTGCTGGCGCGGTGTCCCCGCGCGCGGTGGCCGCCACTGCCGTGACGGCCTGCCCGAGGGTCGGCGGCTCGCCGCCTCCGGTCAGCTGCCGGAACGCCGCGGCGATCTCGGACGGCCCCATCGCACCTCCCTCCGTCCAGCGTCGTAGGCTCGACGACATTCCACTTGTCATCTCAACGACGACCTGCTACAAAGACGGTATCGCGCATTGACGGTCAAGTCGAGATCGCGGGAGGTGCACCAGCCATGTTGATGCGCAGCGAACCCTTCACCGAGGTCAACCGGATCGCCCAGCAGCTGTTCGGCGTCCCCTCCGCGGGGACGTGGTCGCATCCGACGGCGATGCCCGTCGACTCGTACCGCAATGGTGACGAGTTCGTGATCGCGTTCGACCTGCCCGGCGTCGACCCGGACGCGATCGACCTCGACGTTGAACGCAACGTGCTGACCGTCCGCGCGGAGCGGCGCCCGCTCGACCTGGGGGACCAGGCAGTGGCGCAGCTGTCCGAACGGCCGCTCGGGATGTTCGCACGCCAGCTGTTCCTGGGCGACGCCCTCGACATCAAGCACATCCAAGCAACGTATGACAACGGCGTGCTGGTGCTGCGGATCCCGATCGCCGAGAAGGCCAAGCCGCGCAAGATCGCCGTGGCCGGCGGCCAGAAGACCGAGCACAGGGTGATCGACGCCTGAGCCCCGAGTCCGGACCTGGCGGGTGGTGACCGGCATGACCATCGCACACACCGGGCTGTCCCCGGAATGGGACCGCGGGTTCGACGAGGCCTTCACCGACCTCATCGCGGGCGACGAGGACCTTGTCCGGCTGGAATTCGACGCCCTGATCGGGGCCTCGTGGCACCCAGCATCTCCTCCACTGCCGGCGATACCCGCTCCGCCCAGTGCCATCCCCTCGAACGCCAATTCGACGGAAGGGAGGTCGCAACATCATCACGGTGCCGGTCCCGGCACAGGCTCAGGCGAACCCCCTCCGCCTGAGTGACTCCAGACGAGGTCCGCCGCCCGATTCAGGCCGCGGGCCTCGTCGTGTCAGCCGCTCGAGTCGCCGGCGCGCCGTCGGATCGTTGCCGATACGCGCGCTGTCCAGCCGCGTACCGGCCTCGGCCATGCGCCGTCCGCCCCGACGTCCGCGTCACCGTTGGCGACCGCTACCGCGCGCTGCCGCTGGATGAGCCGCCCGGGATACGGTCGGGCGCTACCGGATTGACGGAGGTGCCGAGCGCCGCGTTGTCATCCACCGGGGTGATACACAGCTCGGTCAAGGTGGTCTTACCGACGATGTGCGTGCCGGCCGAGCGCAGCCCGGCGAGGCATTGCGCGTCTGGGGTGGCTATGACCGCCCGAACGCGTACCGCTACGCAGCCGGCGCTGGTGATCACGCTGGCCAGGTCATGGCATCCTTGATGGCGATGCGGACGAGTTCGCCGGTACTGCCGGCCGGTGGATCGAAGCGCCTGATCCATACCGACACCAGGGCACTACAGCACGCCGACGACCGTCAGCGTGTCGTCGCGTTCAACATCAACAAAGGTATCCGTCAGATCGCCCACGCCATCAACCCGGGTGTTGCGCCCGGTCGACCTTGCGGGTGCCGAAACCTCATCCGTCCTGGTCGTGGCCACTTTGATCACCGGACGAGGTCCGCCGCGGTGACGGGCTGTCGGACCCCAACGCGGCGGGGTCCACGCCGGTAACTGCGCGAGGATGGCCCGCCCTGGTGTTTCGACTGGCCTACCTCGGCGTGACCAACGCGCTCGCGCTGCTCCGCCTGCTGCCGATGAGCGACCGGGACAAGGACGCCGAAATCCTCGCGCTCCGGCACCAGATCACGGTCCTCGAACGGCACCTGCCCGGCGAGACGATGCGGTTCACCCTTGCCGACCGGGCGCTGCTCACCGCCGCTGCTGCACCGGCTGCCCCGCGACGTCCTCCGCCGTGTCCGGCTGCTGGTCCGCCGACTCTCGCAACTCGATCGGGTTCGGAGACGAACAGCCAGGTCAGAGGCCCGGATGAGTTTTCGGCACCCACGGGGCCGGACGACGATCTTGAGCAGGCCGCGGCGATCTTCGCGGAAGCGCGGCCAGGCCAATGCGGATCTCACCCTGGCGCGAACTCCCCGGCCGAGTCCAGTGGGCGCCTAGACGGTGGATGGGTTCGACGCAATCACCGTGGGCTTACGGTACTTGGGTTGGCCTCAGCGAATGCACGCATCTGTACAGAAATCGGAGCAAGGGGAGGCTTGTAATGGGCTGTTACCTTGCGAAGCTCGGTGACTTGGTTTAGCGAGCCGCCGTCCCGCGTGGGAGCGGATCACCCCGGAGCGATGTTCTGGCTGAGCTTGAAAAAGTTGCCGGGTCGTAGCGCTGCTTCACCTGCACCAGCTGGTCGTAGTTCATCCCGAAGGCGTCGCGTACCCGTTGGTCACCCTCCGCACCGAGGTAGTTGACGTAGACCGCCGCCGAGCACAGCGGCTCGGTGCGCGCGAAGAGCTCGCGGGTCCAGGTGACATTCAGGTCGGTGTCCGCTGGGTCCTCCCAGCCGCTGAGGATAAGGAGGCTGAAGGAGGGGCTGCGGTGCTGGAATGCGGTCGCGGTCTCCGGGGCACGCGCGACGGCGCCGCCCATCGGCTCGATGGCAATGATCGTGTACGGTGACGGTACCCGCTTCATTGCGTCGATGAGTACGTCGATGAGCTCGTCGCTCAGCTCGTCGACGAAGTTGGCCTTCCAGTAGTTGAGCCGCCGGGTGGGAATTGTGGCTCGATGATCCGCTGGATGTCCACGTAGGGCTGCGGCCGGATGTCGTCGAGCAGCGGTGTCCCGTACGTCCGGAGCGGTGCGAGGAGGGGCTCGGCATCCTCCGCCGGCCCGTCACAACGGCTCGCCAGCCGAGGCGCGGCTCCCCGTCCGGCCCGGTCGCGAGGCCGGCGTAGACGATCACGCTGTCCGGAGCCTCCGCGCAGAAGCCGCGGTAGAAGCGCAGCGATTCGCGGGCAGCGCTCAACGGGTGCGCGATCCGGCCGCCCAGGAGGACCGGGCCCACCTTGAGCGACCTGGTGACCGGGAATCCCGCGCCGCGCAGCCGGGTGCGCAGGTTTGACTCGTCGCGGGAGGCGCACTCGGCCTCGATGAGGGTGCGCAGGACTTCCTCGGGCGTCCAGCGCTGCACCTTGGCGGTGTGCAGGACGGTGAAGCCGTCGGGCGGGATGCACTCTGACTGGGCGGCTACCGTTGTGACTGCCGGAGGTGTTGGCGGACGTCGATGTCGGCGACCGGGCGGGTGCCGGCGACCTGTGCCCAGACGGAATGTTGGGAGCCACCCATGCCCATGCACGCGGGCCTGGATCTGACCGTGGATGCGCTCGGCGCCTGCCGGGTCGACTCGCCGTTGGCGGATCTGCTGACGAGTCGGTTCGACAGCGAGCACTACGTGCGGGAGTCCGACAGGGTCTTGGTCGACGACATTGTTCCTTCCCTTGAGGACGGTCGGCGCCAGGTTGCTGACCTGGCCAGCTTCGAGGCCGGCGGCCCCCGCAGGAAGATCTTCTTTGACCCGGCGAAGACCAGGGTCGGTGTGGTGACCTGCGGCGGGCTATGCCCGGGGTTGAACGACGTCATCCGCGGGTTGGTGCAGGAGCTGACCGGGATCTACGGTGTCCGGCAGATCGTCGGGTTCCGCAACGGCTTTCAGGGTTTCGTGCCCTCTTACGGGCACAGCGTCGTCGAGTTGACCATGGAGAGGGTCCGCGGGATCAACGAGTTCGGCGGAACGATCCTCGGCACCTCTCGCGGCGCGCAGGACCCTGGGGAGATCGTCGACTGCCTGGAGCGGCTGGGTCTGTCGATTCTGTTCGTGATCGGCGGCGATGGCACCCTCCGTGGCGCGCTCAAGATCAGTGAGGAGGTGGCCCGCCGCGGGTTGAAGATCGCCGTCGTGGGGGTGCCGAAGACGATCGACAACGACATCCCGTTCATCGACCAGAGCTTCGGTTTCCAGACCGCCATCGACGCAGCCGTCGAGTCAATCAGGGCTGCCCGGGTGGAGGCCCAGTCCGCCCCGGGCGGGGTGGGCCTGGTGAAGCTGATGGGTCGGCATTCCGGTTTCATCGTCTGCTACGCCGCGCTTGCCAAGACCGACGCGGATTTCGTCCTGATCCCGGAGGTGCAGTTCAGCCTGGATGGCAAGACCGCGCTGCTCGCGCAGGTCAGGCGCCGGGTGCAGAACCAGGGGCACGCCGTCGTCGTGATCGCTGAGGGTGCAGGTCAGGAGTTGCTCGGCGACGGGCCGCCCGCTATGGACGCGTCCGGGAACCCCTTGCTGCACGACGTCGGGACCCTGCTGCGGACCCGGATCGCTGACGATTTCGCCCAGCACGACGCCCAGCTCAACATCCGGTACATCGACCCGAGCTACCAGATCCGCAGCGTGCCAGCAAATCCGTTCGACAGCGTCTACTGCGTGCGGCTTGCGCACGCCGCCGTGCACGCCGCGATGGCGGGCCGGACCGGGATGGTCGTCGGCCGTTGGCATGGGCGTTTCGTGCACCTGCCCATCCCCGTAGCGACCAACCACCGCCATACCGTCGACCCGCACGGAGACCTCTGGCTGTCCGTACTCGAAGCGACCGGACAGCCACTCCGATTCGCCTGAGTAGCGCGGGGTGGTCGGGCGGGGCTGATCTCCACCTCGTCGCCTTCAGTGAGGGCCACGCAAGGACTGGCCCTCAGGGAATTCCGAGGACGACGCCACCCCTGTGGGGTACAAACACTCAGCCGAGGCCGCGACCTGGGCGTTGTTCGAAGTCTGCCCGACGATGGCTTTGCGCCATTCGTGGTTGGGTACGTAATCGCGCCGTTTGCAAAGGCCGTGCAGCGAGGTAACGAACGGGGTTGGTGGCTCCCGCCACGACCGAGCCGTTCGGTGTACGAAACGGGCGTACGGAAGTGGCGCCCGAAAGATTGGTGGGTTGTGAGTGACAAGGCTGCGGGAGAGGGATACGACTGGCTTCGGGAGAATGCTTCGGATGCCGGAGCGCTTTCGGCGAAGATCCGGGCCGAGTTCACAATGTACAACGCGCTGTCAGTCGCTTTCCTGGCAATCACCGTGATGGCTTGTATCGCTGGAGAGTACTCGTGGGCTGTCGCGAGCGGCTTGGCCACCCCCTGATGGCCTATCGCGGAGCAACGATGGAGGAGACTTTTTACAGCACCACGCGGAAGCTATGTGAGGCGGCGAATAACAACAACCTGGGTCCGGCGCCGCGCCTGATCTGGTTGATGCCCGAGGACAGCGGTGACTGCCCACTTTGGGAGGACGGCAAGGGGTGGCTAGATGTGCGGAAGCTGAAGGAATCAAAGGAACTGGAGGTCGTTGACGCTGTCGAGCTGATACTCGCCGACGTAGGGGATTGGGCGCGAGAGGCGGCGCATATCCGCGCCAGGCCCGATCGGAAGAGGCACCGCCTGAATGGCAGGGAGTTGGCGCGGAAGCTTCAAAATGAAGCTGGACTCGTATTCACGTTCCGTCTGCACGGCTCATTTTGGGGCATCAAGCTCTTAAGGCGAGCCCGTGCGTGGGTTGCGGATCGGTGCGGCAAGGCTTCAGATGATGTGGCCCAAGATGGGGTTCAGAGATAAAAGCACTGACTCATTCTGGTGAGCGCTCGACGCTGCGAGATCATCCGCACATCCGCGAGTTGCGCGTGCTCGGTAGGGGAGTCCGCTTGCAACGATTATCCCGCGTTCGGGCGGCCGCCGGGCGACTTGATCACCTGACCGGGAGCCGCGGCCATCGGGCTGTAGGCAGTAGCGTGAGCTGATGCCGACAGCTCGTGTCGCGTCCCAGGGTGACGTCGCGGTCATTGCTGGGCTGTGGGTAGCGGCGAACGTTGCTCGGCAGGCGGAGCTTGGGTTGCCGTTGGGGCCGGTGGCCGGCGGTGGTATTGCGGAGGCCGGACAACAGGTCCAGCGGCGCCTTGCGGATCCGGCGAGCTTCGCACAGCTTGTGGAGGAAGACGGCGAGCTTGTGGCGATGGCACTGATCCTTCAGGCCCTCGATCGTGACGGGGCCAGCGCGGACCCGCTGCCTGGGCTCGCGCACGTATCGATGGTTGCTGTGCGTCCCGATCGTTGGGGGCATGGGTTGGGTGCGCGGGTGCTGGGCCTGGCCCAGCTTGGCGCCCGACAGCGGAGTTTCACCCGCGCTCAATTGTGGACGCACCATACGAACCGACGCGCTCAGCGGTTGTACGAACGGCTTGGTTGGGAGGCCTCGGGAAGAACGAAAATCGACGAGCACGGTGAGCAGATTCGGCACTACGTACGCGAGCTGTGAGCCAGTCAAGACCGAGGATGACAGGCCCTGACTCGTCCCGTGACGCACCAACTACTGTGGTGATTCACGGTCGATACGACGGCGGGAGGAGGGGCCTATGTCACACATACGACGCTTTGACCACGTCGGCCTCACGGTCGCAGATCTCGACGTCGTGACCGCCTTCTTCGTGGCGCTGGGCCTGGAGTTCGAGGGCAGGACGTTCGTCGAGGGCCAGTTCTTGGACACGGTCTGTGGCATTCCCGACTTCCGCACCGAGATCGTCATGCTGAAGCCGCCCGACGATGGCACCAGCCTGGAGCTCTCGAGCTTCGTGCGACCCTGTCTGTGCGATCGGGTACGCGACGAACGCGAACGGCGGCTGTCCGGGGACAGCTCATCCGGGGAATCCGCACGCCGCTGGGCACGACCGTGATCGCCGCGTCGGCGAGGATCGCGTCGAACAGAGCCGGGTACCTCCCATCCCGATCACGGATCAGGTACGTCACCCGGCATCCGGCATCGTCGAGGTCCATGACGAGGTTCCGGGCCGGCTGGGTGACCCACGCCGCGGTCGGATCGGCGGTGGCGCCGAGGACGCGGACCCGACGGGTGGCGTGCTCGATGACCGCCAGGACGCACCGGCGGGCACCGGTCACCGTCGTTGTTTCGAAGAAGTCGGCGGCGATGATGGCCTGAGCCTGGGACCGGAGGAAGGTCGCCCAGGTGTGGGCGGTGCGCTGGGGTGCCGGGTCGATACCGGCCCGTGCAGGACTCCCACACGGTCGAGGCGGCGATCTTGACACCGAGGACGAGCAGCTCGCCGTGGATCCTGCGGTACCCCCACGTGCTGTTCTGGCGGGCCAGACGCAGCACCAGCGGGCGGATCGACCGAATGGTGGGTGGCCGCCCGACCCGTGTGGGGCGGGAGATCGTCGCGTGCCGGTAGGCGATCAGGTCGCGGAGCCAGCGCGGCACGGTCTCCGGGCGGGCCGGCAGCCTGATGCGGCGCAGCACGTCGCGGGGAGCCGGTGCAGCACGGCGGCGAGAAGCGCCCGATCAGCCCAGGTGAAGCGGATCTTCTCGCCGGACAGCTGCCGTTCGAGGACATTGATCTGGTGCCGGAGCGCGAGGATCTCGGTGTCTTTGGCGCGGTCGCTCATCGGTAGCAGGCGGAGCAGCGCGAGGGTGTTGGTCATGCCGAGGTAGGCCAGTCGACACAGCACAGCGGGTCATCCTCGCGCAGTTGTCGGCGTGGATTCCCGCTGCGTTGGGAGTCCGACAGCCAATCACCTCGGCGGATCTCGTCCCAGTGATCAAAGTGTTCATGACCAGGACGGATGAGGTTTTCGGCACCCGCACGGTCGGGACGCGCCGGTGGTGCCTATGTTCCTGAGCTAGGAGTTATGGCGCCCGAGGTCGCTGAGTTCGAGCGCCAGCGCGATCTCACACCCGGGTCTGGCCAACCTCGCCTGCCGCCCGGCGCACGATCCACCCATTGACGGTGGGCGCCGCAGAGTCTCGAGCGAGCGTTGTCTGCGGCAGATGAGGAAACTGAGAAGCGTGCGGGCATGCGTGCCGTCTAGGCTCGCTCGAATGCCGTCTCCTGCGCATTATCGCTCCCAGGAAGAGGACAGCGGCCGCTGGCTCGCGTTTTCCTTCCGGCCCTATGACATCGTCATCAGCACCCGGTCCAAAAGCGGCACCACCTGGATGCAGATGATCTGCGCCCTGCTGGTCTTCCAGACCGCCGACCTACCGGCGCCGCTGGCGCTGCTCTCGCCGTGGCTGGACTGGCTGACCATCGGGCAGCGGCAGGTGTACGACCAGCTCGCCGCCCAACGGCATCGACGCTTCATCAAGACGCACACGCCGCTGGACGGGCTGCCCATCAAGCCGGACGTGTCCTACCTCGTGGTGGCCCGGCATCCGCTGGACATGGCGGTATCGCTGTATCACCAGGGCGACAACATCAACCGGGAACGGTTGCGCCAGCTCACCGACGCGCCACCGCCGAGCGCGGCGGCACCGGCGCGGCCACCACTGCGTCCGTGGTTGGTGCGCTGGGTTGAGCGCGACAGCGATCCGCGCGCGGAGTTGGACTCCCTGCCCGGTGTGCTGTGGCATTTGACCGATGCCTGGCACCGGCGTCGGGAGCCGAACGTGCTCCTGGTGCACTACGACGATCTCCTCGCCGACCTGGCCGGCCAGATGCGACACATTGCCGCCTGGCTCGGCATCGACGTGCCGGCGGCCCGGTGGCCAGCATTGGTGGAGGCTGCCACGTTCGCTGCGATGAGCCGCAAGGCCGCGGCGCTGGTTCCCGACCCAAACGGCGTACTGAAAGACCATCGTGCCTTCTTCCGGGAAGGACGGTCAGGCACCGGACGCGACCTGCTGAGCACCGGGGAGGTCAACCGCTACCATCAGCGCACCGCCGAACTGGCCCCACCGGACCTGTTGGCTTGGCTGCACCGAGATTGAGCCCCCGGCAACCTCATTGCCGCTGCCCTACCTCCGCACGCCGACGCGCCAGCGCACACACCTCGGCGCGAACGCGCCGGCCAACGAAGTCGGCGGTGACATTACGTAGCGAGCGCGCCGCGGCAGTTAGTTGGCTGGCGACGGCGCTGTGCGGGTGTCGACCGGAGAGCCGAGCTCGACAGTGCGCGAGACGGTGCACAGCCGGTCGTGCGACATCCGCGCCGCACGCGGCAGCGCCTCGCGGGCCGCGTCGCCGGCGGCACCCTCCGGAAACGTAACGCGCAGCTCGATGGCCAGGTTGACCAGCCGGTTACCTCCGGTCTCGTCCCGGAGCTTGTCGCCGGTGACGTGGACGACGAAGCTGTCCGGCTCCGCGCGCTTACTGGTGATGTAGTCAACGTCGGCGCCCGTGCAGCCACCGAGCGCGGCGAGCAGTAGCTCTACCGGAGTGAAGTCGACACCGTCCCGGGCGCCGACGGTTATCGTGCCGCCGCGGGCGTTGCGTACCTCGTACTGGCCAAGGCTCGTGCGCCGCAAGGTCACAGAGCGCAGGGTGTCGTCTGCCATACCGGCGAACCTATCCCAGCATGATCGCAGCATCACTCATGCGCTCTTACTACTTGAGGGACGCCTGGATGATGAACAGGGACAGGGTTACGACGAAGACAGAGCAACTGGCGCTGTTCGCGAGTCGCGGTACCGGTGGGGAATAGGCACGAAGGGCTGAGCGCGCGTTCTCTGCGGCAGAGCAATGCACTCGATCATGGAATCCGGTGCGCTTCAGTGCAGATTCTCGCCGGCGAGATGGGCAGTCGATTTCTGATAGCAGAGGGCAACCGGACGGATGGTGTCGAGGACGAGGCGGTTTCGATGATGCTGAGGGTGACGGTCAGCGGAAGGATCCAGCGTGCGAATGTGACGGCCCGGGTCGCCTGTTCGGTGATGCGGCTGAGCGTTACTGGATTCCTCCCTGCCCCACGGAACGGCGTAGCCACGTCGCGGGTCGAAGCTGTCTGTGCCCGCCGCCGCGTACCAAACCTACGGCCCGTCAGGGCTTGAGGTCGACCACTCCTTTGCCGCTCGGGATGTCGAGCGGCACCGAGACGTGGTCGTGCGCGATCAACCAAGTGCCGTCGACCTTCCGGAGGCAGTACGTGACCCTGACCCACATACCGCTCGTCGCCGTCCCGTCCTTCAGCGTGCCGCTGAGACGAGCAAAGGCGTGCCCGAAGGCCAGGTCATCGCCTGCCGTGAGCGTCAGGTCCCGAACTTCATAAGTCGCACTCTCGAAGACCGCGAACACCTTCGCCCAGTTCTTGAGCTTCGCCTCTACCCCCACATGCTGGAGCGGCGGCTCGACATCGAAGGACACAACGTCCGTTGCGTAAAGCTGCTTCAGGCCCTCGAGATCCTTGGCTCGGAGCCCTTCGACTAATTTGTCGACTTGCTGGCGAATCTTGGCTTCGTCTACCGCGCGCTGCCTAGACATCGCTGCCCCAACCGTCCCTTCGCGGTCGAATCTTGACTTCTCACCCACCCACGCTATGACCTCTGATTAGCCCGCTCCCAGGGACGGCAGGTTGACGACGATCGCCTCCTGCGTGGTCCGGGCGATAACGACGACCGCCTCGCCGTCGGGGTCCGGGTTCTCCTCGCGATGCGGCACGAACGGCGGCACGTAGATGTAATCGCCCGGCGCGGTCTCCAGGCGCTCCTCCACACCGGCGGTCTTGTCGAAGAACACGAACACCGGGTGGCCGCGGACAACGTAGATCGCGGTCTCGCTCTCCCCGTGATGGTGATTGTCGCTGCTGGTCGCCGGGGAGACGTGGGTCTCGCCCATCCACAGTGCGACGCTGCCGACCATCTTGCCGCTGATCGCCTCGACCCGGCGCATGCCGGTCGTCTGCGCGGTATCGGCGGACAGCGCGCCGGGTAGGACGTGGTACAGCCGCCGGTGGAAGTCATCGCTCATGTCAGGGCTCCCGGATTTCGGTTGGTGCTCACTGCTCGCGGAGCTTGGCCCACAGGTGCCAGCGCGCCGGTGAGTTGGGCACGTACTGGCCGGACACTCCATCGGCGAGGTACACAGCCTGACATACGCTGCCATGTAGCCACACGACGTGGACGTTGCACCCCTCACGCGCTTCGGCACGCAGTCCACAAGGACCGCGCCGGACGGTGGTTACGCCGACATCTAATTGAGCTAGGACGCTTCTTAAGGCACGAGGATTGCCCGGCCGCGTACCCGTCCTTCGTCGAGGTCCTGGAACGCCTCCGCCGCCGCGTCGAGTGGGTATGTCCGCGTGTGCAACGCCACCTTGCGGGTCTGTGCCAGCGCCATCAGCTCGGCGAGTTCGTTGTACGTGCCGACGATGTTGCCGACGATGCTGCGCTCGGTGGAGATGATGTCCAGTGTCGGGATGTTCACCATGCCGCCGTAGCCGATCACGAAGTACGAGCCGGCATTGCCGGTCATCGCGAACCCGTCCTGCTCGGCACCCTGCTCGGCGACGAAGTCGAGCACAACGTCGGCGCCGCGCCCGTCGGTGAGGTCCTGGACCGCCCGGACCTGGCCGCCGTCGGCCGCCACCGTGTGGTGCGCGCCCAGCTGCTCGGCGAGCTTGAGCGCGTCCGGGTTGCTGTCGACCACGATGATCCGGGTCGCGGTCAACGCGGCGAGGCATTGGACGCCGATGTGGCCGAGGCCGCCGGCGCCGATCAGCACACACGTCGTGCCCGGGTACAGCAGCGGGATCGCCTTGCGTACGGCGTGGTATGCGGTTATGCCGGCGTCGGCGAGCGCCGCGACGTCCTGCGGCCGCGTCTGCGGGTCGAGCTTGACACAGGCCCGCGCCGAGGTCAGCAGGTACTCGGCCATGCCACCGTCGTGCGACAGGCCCGGGAATGTGCTGTTGACGCAGTGCATGTCGTCACCGGCCCGGCAGGCCCGGCACAGTCCGCAGGTCGGCGTCGGGTGCAGGATCACCGTGTCGCCGACGTGTACGTTGGTCACCGCCGAGCCCACCTCGTGCACCCAGCCCGCGTTCTCGTGGCCGAGCGTGTATGGCAGGGTCGGATTCTGCCGGGAAGCCCACTGGCCCTCGATGATGTGTAGGTCGGTCCGGCACACGCCGGCACCGCCGATCTTGACCACGACGTCGAACGGGCCCTGCACGGTCGGGTCCGGTACCTCCTCGACCACTGGTTGCTGGTGGTACCCGTGCAGCCGGACGGCCTTCATTTCTCCTCCTCCTGGCCTTCGCCTTTCGTGTCGTATCGGACCCGCAACACGCCGCTGCAGATGCCCGCGTTGGCCTCGATGCCGACCCGCGTGGCGCGCGCCCGCCGCAGGTGCAGCGGCAGCGCGTCGGTGCCCACCGCCGCCCCGGTCGTCGGGTCGACGAGCAGCGGGTCCCCGTCACCGGCTGACAGGCCGAGTTCGGCCCGCCTGCGCCGCAGCCGGTCCAGCTCGGGTGATGGCGGTACCTCGCTCAGCGTCATGGCGGCGAGATCTGCCAGAGTCGCACCCGCGGCGAGCAACGGCCGGCACACCAGGTCGGTTCCGGCCATGACGGCCTTGCGCAGGAAGTCCGCACGCAGTCCGTCCAGTTCGGCGACCGCCTCGCCGTCGAAGGTGCGTATGAATCCCGCCTGCGCCGCCACGCCGGTGTTGATGGCGTCGGACGCGAAGTGCTCGTCGAGCACGATCTCGGTGTGCCGGATTCCGGGTACCGCCGACACCGCTTCGTAGGCGTCGGCGACCATCAAAAAGGCGAAGTTGGGCGCGCAGAAGTACGTTGGCAGCCGCAGCCGCACCTGCGCGTTGCCCGCGGCGGACACGGTGCACGAGGCGACGAAGCCGAGTCTGGTGATCGGCTCGTCCAGCTCCGGGTCGCGCACCGTCGCCAGTGCGGCGAGGACCGCGTTGTCGTTCTCGCTCATGCGGATGGGGAATCAGCGGTGACGGCTACCGAGTCGTCGCGGGCGGCCGGCGTGCCCTGATCCGGTGCGAGCCTGCATTCGGCCGGCACCTCGATGTCGTACAGCTTCGCGGCGTTGAGGCCGAGGATCTTCTTCTTGCTCGCCACGGTGACCCGTGGGTAGTCGTCGAACTCCGCCCCAGACGGGTAGTCCCAGTCGACGAAGCCCTCGACCTGCCACCTGGGCTCCCAGATCGCGTAGTCGCTACCGAAGGTCATCTTGTCCTCGCCGACCCAGAACAGCAGCTCGCCCATGCACCGGGCGAAGAACCGCGGCCGGGCGTGCATCAGCGCGCCGACCACGACAGACAGGCCGGCGTACACGTTCGGCTCCTGAGTGGCCATGTAACAGAAGTCATCGATACGCGGGATTCCGGAGTGCTCGACGATGAAGTTCAGCCCCGGGAAATCGGTCGCCGCGTGGTCGACGTCGGACATGTCGAAGGCATCCTTGTCCAGCGGCCAGATGGTCGGTCCCTTGTGCGCGTGGATGTTCTTGATGCCCAGCTCCTGGCACGCCTCCAGGTACCTGTACGCCTCCGGATCGGTGAGCTTCCAGCCCCGGGAACCCTGTCGCCACTCCGCGGTATACAGCTTGACGCCCTTGCAGCCCCACCGCTCTACGTTGTGCCGCAGGGTCTTCAGCCCGTCCTCACCCTCGCGAGGATCCCAGCGGGTGTTGAGGATGAACTTCCCCGGGTACTTCTCGAACAGGATCGCGTCCCGCTCGGTGGTGTTGAAGCCCTCCTTGTACCACTCCCGTAGGTCGGTGGGCTGGAAGATCGCCACGTCGACGTGGCCCGCGTCGAAGACGTCCCGCATGAGGTCTTCTTCGGAGTACTTCTGGTACTTCTCCAGCGGCCACCGAGTATTCTCCGGTCCGAGGCCGTGGTAGCCGTAGAAGCACTCGATCCACCCCTTGGCGTATTGCTCGGCTCCTTCTACCCAATTGTCCGGAGCAGCGTTCCAGTAGTGCATGTGCGTATCGACGACGAAGTACCTCTCGCCATCCTTTTCGTACACGATTTCACCTCGATCCAGCGGTGAGGTCCAGGCCCAGCTATCCGGTCGCGTCCTCCCGGGTTGGCGAACATGATTGTCTGGCCATCCTCGCGGGTCATCCGGCCGTACCGGATGGAGCTGATCTCATCGAACGGCGCCGCGGCGACGTAGCCGGGTCCTCGCAGAGCAGCCTCGAAGATCCTCGTCCTCGACGTCCGAGCCGTCATCGCGTCCACCCGGATCGTCGACGGCAGCGGGGAGACGCGAAGTTGGGCTTGGTCTTCAGCACCTCCGCCACGACCACCGCGACCTGATCGTTCGTCAGTGTAAACCCGCGCAACTTCAAGGGGCACCGTTCGACTTGGCAGGGCTCGCCCCCATCCTTAAACATGGTCGCTCGCCGCCCCCGGCGACGTCGTACTCCTCGGCTTCCGTGACTATGGGGCGGCGCGGTGCACAGCGGTACAGCACCCATTCCGTCACCACGGTGAGCAGGGAGCTCAGCGGCCACCGCACGATGTTCCGGTACGGTGGTGGCGTCGTCGCTCCCGCATAAGTGCCACCCGCCCCGGCCGCATACCGGCTACCGGCCGGATCGGTCAGGCGGGTTACCAGTTGAAGGTGTTGGTGTACGACAGCTGGGCGAGCTTGGCCTGGCCACTGGTGTTGGGGTGGAAGTAGTCCCAGGTGGACAGCTGCGCCAGGGAGAACTGGTAGTCGAACACGGCGTTGTTGTCGAAGTTGCACGCCGAGCCGTACGCCGCACACGCCTGTGCCAGCTGGGCGTTGTAGTCGATCACCCGTTGCCGGACGCGGTGGCGGCGAGCGTCGTCGGTACTGGAGGTGGACCAGGCCCGGTACAGCAGGACGCGCGATGTCGTCGGCCAGGCCGCGGTTGGTCAGCACCACCGTGGTCGTATCGTCGCCATTGTCAGTGAAGTCGATCTCCACGAGCTGCCCGCCCTCACCGATTTCCGGCCGGTCCCAGGTCCAGGTGAATACCAGGCGCGGGGGCCGGACGATCTCGCGGTCCCCCCCGCCGTCGCCGGCCAGATCACCGTCCGGACCACGCATCACGATGCGCAGCCAGCCGCCGACGCGCAGGTCGACCTCGGCCACCGGCGTCTCCCAGTC
>Ga0081539_10003121_pt1 | contig 21152 bp, 19 predicted proteins | sample TabmetS4T2R2_FD_71023 | JGI IMG/M metagenome (GOLD analysis project Ga0081539, IMG submission 71023) | Tabebuia heterophylla rhizosphere microbial communities from the University of Puerto Rico - S4T2R2 | ecosystem: Host-associated > Plants > Roots > Rhizosphere ...
CACGCCCTCCAGAAAGGGGCGGACTTCCTCCTTTACGCGATCGCCGACACGATCGTCGACGGCTACTTCCCGGTCCTGGACCGGCTCGGCGAGGACATCGACACGCTCCAGGACGCCGTCGTCGAGCACGCGACCGACTGGGCCCTCCAGCGACTCTTCGCGATGAAGCGGGAGTTGATCGAGCTGCGCCGGGCGACCTCGCCGGCACGCGAGATCTTCAACCAGCTGACGAACCGGGAGGTCACAGCGATCGGCGAGAACCACGTGGTCTTCTTCCGCGACGTCTACGACCACCTGATCCGGGTGACCGACGAGCTCGACAACTACCGCGACCTCGTGTCGGGCACGATCGAGATCTACATCTCGATCGTGAACAACGACCTCTCCCGGATCATGAAACGGCTCACCGGGGTGACGGTGATCCTGGCCGGGGTCGGCGCCGTGGCGGGCCTCTTCGGGATGAGCGAGGCGGCGGCTGCGTTTTCCGGAGCGGAGTCCAGCGGGTTCTGGATCGTGACCGCGGTCACCGTGCTCGTCGCCGCGGTCGCGGCGGTCGTCCTGCGCCGGTTCGACTGGATCTGAGGGACGGCCGGCCGGGGAAGCCGCGCCGAGTGGCGGCGGAGCTCAGCCGCAGTCGATCGGGCGGGCCTTCGGATGGGCCGCCGCGTGGGACGTCGGCCCGACGAAGAGGAGCCCGGCCAGCACCTGCAACTTGGGGTAGGACGCGTTCGGGCCCGTGGAGGTCTGCAGCCAGAGCGTCTCCTTCTTCACGTTGAACGGGCCGTCGAGGAAGTGGCTGTCGGGCGGGACCTTGGGGCGGACCTGGAAGATCGAGTACTCGTAGATCCGGTCGTCGCTCGTGTAGACATCGACGAGCAGCCCGATGAGCGACTTCGACCCACCGGCCCGGCCGAGGATCGCCCGCTCGTACAACGGATAGAACATGCCCGTCCGGGCGTGGGCGTACAGGTAGATCGACTTGCCACTCCCTGGCTGGCCGAGCCGCGGATCCTGGTAGTACATCGCGACGTTGCAGGACGGGTAGCTCGGATCGGGCTGGGCGATGACCGGCAGGTCGATGCCGAGCGAGCGCACGACGACCCGGGTGGCCACGCGCTTGGGATCGGGCGTCGCGCTTGGGCTCGGCGGCGGACCGGAGGCGTCGATCGGCGGCAGGCTCGGCGGGACGTAGCCGATCGGCTCGTCGCTGCTGGCCGGGTCGCTCGGCGTCGCGGACCGATCCGGCCGGGCACGCGCCGACGACCCGTAGTCGAGGAGCCCACCGGCGAGCAAGGTCACGCCGATCGCCGTCAGGGCGGCCGCAACGACCCGCTGACGGAGCGGGGCAGGCTTCGACGGCATGGGCCGGCATCCTAGCCGAAAACGCCGGATCGACGGTCTCGGTCAGGCGCAGGTGACGGGTCGGGCCCTCGGGTGGGCGGCGGCGTGATCCGCCGGCTGGCTGACGAGGAGCTTCGCGAGGAGCTGGGTCTTGCCCGGCGTGCCCCTCGGACCCTCCGACGTCTGGAGCCAGAGCTCCTCGCTCGTGGCGTGGATTGCCGCGTCGAGGTTCAGCTGGTGGAGACGGACCTCGGTCACCTCGTAGACGAACATCTGGTCGTCGCTCGTGTAGACCTGGACGATCATCCCGATCATCGACTTGGGGCCGCCGTGCTCCTTGAGGATCGCCCGCTCGTAGATCGGCCCGAACATCCCATCCCGGGCATGCGCGTAGAGATACGTGGCGCGGCCACTGCCGGGCTGCGACAGCTCCTGGATGTAGAGCGCGACGTTGCACTGCGGGTACGAGCTCGAGCTGCCATGCGGCTTGATGACCGGCAGATCGATCCCGAGCCGCTCGACGACCACGCGCGTGGCGACCCGGTTGACACTCGGGCTGGCCGACGGCGCGACGCTCGGCGGCGCCGAGGTCGGCGGCAGCCACTCGATTGGGGGAAGGCTCGGCAGGGCGGGCCGGGCGCTCGACTCGGCCGTCACGATCGTGGGCTCGGGCGAGGCGGACGGATCGACCGCTGCGGCTGCCGAGCCGGAGTAGCTCAGCACGCCTGCCGCGATCAGCGTCACGCCGGCGGCGGTCAGGACCGCCGGCACGAGCCGCTCGCGAAGGGCAGGGATGGCCACGGGAGGCCGATCCTAGCGGCGGTGCGCTGGCGGATCATCCCGCCCGTCCGTACTGGTACCCTCCCGGCCCATGAAGACCGCGCTCACGATCCTCGCCGGATTGGTCGCCGGCGCCCTCGTCGCGGTCGGCATCCTCGCCGCATTGGTCTTCGCGGGGCCAGCCCCGGTCGGCCCGCGTCCGACGCCGTCGCCCAGCGCGTCCCCGCTACCGAGCGCCAGCCCAAGCTTCTCCCCGAGCTCGACTCCCGCGCCGAGCGCGACCGCGAGCCCGCCGCCGTCCCCGCCCGCGTCGTCATCGCCGGACCCCTCCGGATCGCCAGCGTCGGGCCCGTCGGGGTCGACCGCAGCCAGCGGCCGCGCGCAGCGAGGCGCGGACGGGGGCGCGACCGCCGCGACCGTGTTCCGGATCGGCGGTCCGGCGCCGCCGGTCAGCGTGTGGCAGCCGAGTGGCGGGACCACGGAGCCATCCGACCGCCGCTAGCCGGTGATCGCCCTCGCGGCGTCCCCGACCATCCCCAGGATCAGCCCCGGAAAGAAGCCGAGCACGATCGTCAGGACGGTCGCGGCGGCGAGCCCGCCCCAGAGCAGGACGCCGTGGCGGAGAGCCGGCGCATCAGACACCGGATCGCGCACGAACATGTAGACGACGACCCGCAGGTAGTAGAACGCCGCCGCCGCCGCGTTCACGACGAGGAGCACCGCGAGCGCTCCGACCCAACCGCCGGCCTGGACGGCCGACTGGATGATCAGGACCTTGCCGAAGAACCCGGCGGTGGGCGGGATGCCGACGAGCGAGAGCAGGAACAGGAGCATGAGGAACGTCAGCGCCGGCTCCTTCCGGATCAGGCCCGAGAAGGTCGAGAGCTGCGAGGTCACACCGGCCCGCTTCTGGAGCGCTGCGATGACGGCGAATGCGCCGAGGTTCATGAAGGCGTAGGCGGCCCCGTAGAACAGGAGCGCCGAGATCCCGCTCGGCTGTCCGCCGGCGAACGCGGCCAGGCCCACGAGCATGTAGCCCGTGTGGGCGATCGAGCTGTAGGCGAGCATCCGCTTCACGTTGTCCTGGGTCAGCGCGACGAGGTTGCCGAGGGTCATCGTCGCCGCCGCCAGCACGACGATGACCGGCAGCCAGTCCCCCTTCACGGGACCCAACGCCTCGACGAAGAGCCGCAGGATGAGCGCGAACGCACCGACCTTCGGGCCCACCGACAGGTAGCCCGTGACCGGCGTGGGCGATCCCTGATAGGCGTCTGGCGTCCAGTAGTGGAAGGGCACCGCCGCGATCTTGAACGCGACGCCCGTCGTCAGGAACGCGAGACCCATCGCCAGCCCCGGGCTGAACGGCATCGCGCCGCTGGTGACCTGTGCCAGCGTGTCCTTGACGTCGCCGATGTTCGTGGAGCCCGACAGGCCCCACACGAACGCCAGCCCGAACAGGAAGATCGCCGAGCTGAACGAGCCCAGCAGGAAGTACTTGATCGCGCCCTCGGTCGAGTAGCCGTCGGTCTTGTGGTAGGCAGCGAGCAGGTAGCCGGGCAGGACCATCAGCTCGAGGCCGATGAAGAGGAGCAGCAGATCCGCCGAGGCGGCGATGACCATCGCCCCGCACATCGCGAAGACGAGCACGGCCGCGAACTCGGCGAGGGGCAGGCCCCGCGGCGCGAGATAGTCCGGCGCGAACAGGATCGTCAGGGCCACGATCGAGATGAACAGGAGGTCCAGGAACGTCGTCAGCTTGTCGAGGTGGTACATCTCGCCGAACGCATACGCGGCGTCGCCCGAGCCCACCGAGAGGGTGACGATCGCGGTGATCAGCAGTCCGCCGAGCGCGGTGACGAGCGCCGGCCCGGTCCGGCCGGGGAGGACGAGGTCCACGAGGATGATCGCCAGGGCCGTCAGGATCGCGGCGACGACCGGCGAGGCGACGTTCAGGTCGGCGGCGCTCACGACGCGGCCTCGGGGCTCGGGGTCTCGGCGATCGCTCCTCCGCGCCCGCCCCGTCCGCCGAGGTCGACCCAGGTGACCCAGATCAGGCGCCCGATCACGTACAGGATCGGCAGCGCGACGAGGATCAGCCCGGTCTGTGGCGCGATCTCGATGCTGGGCTGCCTGGCGACATCGCCCAGGACGGCGGCGACGGAGCCCCGGACGAGATCAAGGACGAGGCCGGGGAAGAGCCCGAACACGACGGTCAGGGCGGCGAGCGGGCCGAGCGTCAGGATCTCGACCGGGGTCATGTCGGTCAGGTGGTGACCGAGGCCCTTCAGGAAGTCCGACAGCTCGCCGAAGACGACGCGCTGGAACATCCACAGGAGATAGCCGGCGGCCAGGATCATGCAGACGGTCGCGACGGCCGCGACCCACGGGTTGTATTCGAATGCGCCGACGAGGCTCAGGAACTCGCCGACGAAGCCGCTCAGTCCCGGCAGCCCGGCCGAGGCGAACACGAAGAAGCCGAGGGCGACCGCGTAAGCCGGCATGATCGCGGCGAGCCCGCCCATCTTCGCGATCGTCCGGTCGTGGGTCCGCTCGTAGATCACCCCGACGAGGAGGAACAGGGCGCCCGTGATCAGCCCGTGGTTGACCATCTGGAGGATCGCCCCGTCCATGCCCTGCTCGTTGAACACGAAGATCCCGAGCGTGACGAAGCCCATGTGCGAGACGGAGCTGTACGCGACGAGCTTCTTGAGGTCCGGCTGGACGAGCGCGACGATCGCGCCGTAGATGATCGCGATCAGGCTCAGGACGATGATCGCGGGCCCGAACGTGTGGGCCGCGGCGGGGAACAGCGGCAGCGCGAACCGGATGAACCCGTAGGCACCCAGCTTCAGCATGATCGCGGCCAGGATCACCGAGCCCGCGGTGGGCGCCTGGACGTGGGCGTCCGGCAGCCAGGTGTGGAACGGGAACATCGGCACCTTGATCGCGAACGCGAGGAAGAACGCGAGGAACGCGAAGACCTGCAGGGTCGGGTCGAAGGCGCTGCCGCGGAGCAGCTCGAAGTCGAAGGCGCCGGTCCAGGCGCCGCCGTGCGCCGCCTGGTAGGCGAACGCGGTCGCCAGGATTGCGACGAGCATGAGGAGCGAGCCGACGAGGGTGTACAGGACGAACTTGATCGTCGCGTAGATCCGGTCGACGCCGCCCCAGATCCCGATGATCAGGTACATCGGGACGAGGACGATCTCCCAGAAGATGTAGAAGAGGAACGTGTCGAGGGCGACGAAGACGCCGATCAGCCCCACCTCGAGGATCAGGAAGCTGACCATGTACTCCTTGATCCGGTCCTTGATCGGGGAGAACGAGGCGAGGATGCTGATCCACGAGATCGTCGTGGTGAGGACCACGAGGATCAGCGACAGCCCGTCGATCCCGATCTTGTACTGGATGCCGAACGCGGGGATCCAGTCCGCCTGCTCGACGAACTGGAACGGCCGCTCGGCCGGCGCGTTCGGCTCGAATCCGATGATCAGGAGCAGCGACGCGGCCCAGGTCACGAGGCTGGCCGCGACGGCCAGCGTCCGCGCGTAGCGGCTCGGCAGCGCGGCGACGACCAGGGCGCCGATCAGCGGCGCGAACGTCACGAAGCTCAGCTGGAGCGGCATCGTCAGCGGGCCGCCAGGACGAGGAACGATCCGGCCATCACGATCAGCCCCAGCGCGATCCCGAGCGCGTAGTTCTGGACGCGGCCGGTCTGGACGCGGCGGAGCTCCTTGCCCGCTCCGACGGTCGTGGCGGCGAGGTCGTTGACGGTGTCGTCGACGACGCGCCGGTCGAACCACCACAGGAAGGCGGCGATCCGGCCGCCGATCACCATGAACAGCAGGTGGTTCAGGTCGTCGAACCACCATTTGTTGAGCGATGCGCGGTACAGGAACGGCATCCGGGCCGTCAGCTCGCGGACGCGTTCGGGGTTGGGGCGCCAGCGGAGGCTCCCGAGGTTCACCCCGAACAGCCGCCACGCCGCGGCCATGCCGATCACCGCGACGGCGACGCTGACGAGGAGCAGAGCGCCGTCGATGCCGAAGAGCTGGAAGGCCTCCGGATCGTGATGGAGGAGCTCCTCGGCCGGCTCGAACACCGGGTGGAGCCAGCCCGCCAGGAGACCGGTGCCCGTGAACAGCGGCGGTCCACCCAGGGTCAGGACGAGGCCGAGGAAGATCGACGGGATCGCGAGCAGCCAGAGCGGCGTCGTCATCACCGGCGGCGACTCGTGGACGTGCGGCTCGACCGCCTTGTCGACCCGGCTCTCGCCCCAGAAGGTCAGCCCGATCAGGCGGAACATGTAGAACGCGGTCAGGACCGCGACGACGATCCCGATCGCCCAGACCCACTGGAAGCCGAGCTTGAACGCCTCGCCGAGGATCTCGTCCTTGCTGAAGAAGCCGGCGAGCGGCGGGATCCCCGCGATCGCGATCGAGCCGATGAGCATCGTCCGGTAGGTCTGCGGGATCTTGTCCTTGAGCCCGCCCATCCGGCGCATGTCCTGCTCCTCGTGGACCGCGTGGATGACCGAGCCCGAGCCGAGGAACAGCAGGCCCTTGAAGAAGCCGTGGGTCATCAGGTGGAAGATCGCGGCGGTGAACGCTCCGACGCCGAGCGAGGCGAACATGTAGCCGAGCTGGCTGAGCGTCGAGTAGGCGAGGACCCGCTTGATGTCGGTCTGGGTCATCGCGATGCTCGCGGCGAGGATCGCGGTGAAGATCCCGATCGCAGCCACCACGACCATCGCGTCGGGCGCGCTCGCGAAGATGGAGCTCGTCCGGGCGACGAGGTAGACGCCGGCGTTGACCATCGTCGCCGCGTGGATCAGAGCGCTGACCGGGGTGGGGCCCTCCATCGCGTCCGGCAGCCAGACGTGGAGCGGGAACTGGGCGCTCTTGCCCATCGCGCCCGCGAAGATCAGGAGCGCGACGATCCAGATCGGGATCGCCAGCTCGGTCGGATGCTCGGTCAGCCAGGCGATCGAGTCGCGGAGGTTCAGCGTCGCGCCTTCCGGGCGATCCAGCGTGTTGACGAACACGGCCATGATCCCCAGCGCGAACCCGACGTCCCCGACGCGGTTGACGATGAACGCCTTCTTCGCCGCGAGCGCCGCGCTCCGCTTGTGCTTCCAGAACCCGATGAGCAGGTAGCTCGAGAGGCCGACCAGCTCCCACGCCACGAACACCGTCAGGAAGCTGTCGCCGAGGACGAGCAAGAGCATCGAGACCATGAACAGGTTCAGGTAGGCGAAGAATCGCCAGTAGCCCGGGTCATGGCCCATGTAGCCGATCGAGTAGACGTGGACGAGGAGCCCGATCGTGAGCACCACGATCAGGAGGCACGCCGTCAGCCCGTCGACGAACACGCCGGCGTCGACCTGGAACGTCCCGGCCGGGATCCACGTGTAGAGCGTGTGGGCGAAGCCTTCCTCGCCGAACGGCTCGGCATTCGTCAGCGCGTTGTACGCGACCCACATCCCGATCAGCCAGGCGATCCCCACCGCGCCGACCGGGACGAGATGGGCCTGCTTGCCGAGGCGCCGGCCGAAGACCGCGGTGAACAGGAAGCCGCCGAGCGGCAGGGCGATGATCGCGGGGACGAGGACCTCGAACATCAGCGCGCTCGCCCGGTCACTGGCGCATCGCGTCGTACTCGTCGACGAGCGGCGTCTTCTTGTTCCGGAAGATCGCGAGGATGATCGACAGGCCCACGGTCGCCTCGGCGGCCGCGACCGCCATCACCAGGAGCGCGATCACCGAGCCCGAGGCGTGGGGGTTCGCACCGGTCTGCGGGTTCGCACTGGCGTCCGGCAGGAAGGAGGCGAAGCCGATGATCACGAGGTTGACCGCGTTGAGCATCAGCTCGATCGACATCAGCATGCTGATCGCATTGCGCCGGGCGAGGAAGCCGAACATGCCGATCGCGAACAGGATCGAGGCGAGGGTCAGGTAGGAGCTCAGCGAGCGGGAGCCGCCGGTGGCGATCCCGATTAGCCCGAGGGTCACGATGACGATCGAGGCGAGGATCGTCCCGCCGATCACGCGGATCATTCGAGGACGTCCTTGCCGCGCTCGCGCTTGGCCAGGAACACGCCGCCGATCACCGCCGCGAGCAGGAGCACGCCGACGACCTCGAACGGCAGGACCCAGTCCGAGAACAGGACGGTCGCGACCGCCGACGTGTCCGTTGCCCGCTGGTCCGCCGTCGCGCCCCAGGCGGTGGAGCCGATCGCGAGGAGCACGACGACGACGAGCACCACCGAAGCGATCGCGGCAGGGATCGCCTGGGTCTGGAACGCGAGCCGAGTCGGCGCGGTCTTGGTCTGGGTCAGCATGATCGCGAACAGGACGAGGACGCTGATCGCGCCGATGTAGACGAGGACCTGGGCCGCGCCGACGAGCGGCGCTCCGGCCATCACGTAGATCCCGGCGAGGGCGCCGAAGCAGACCATCATCGCGAGGCCGCAGCGGATGATGTCGCGCATCACGACGACCGCGAGGCCCGAGGCGAGCATCGTCCCGGCGAAGAGGGCGAACAGGATGTCCGCCCACGGGATGCCGAGGATCGGGACGGTCGAGGGGAGCGTCACCGCGGTCGGTCAGCCGTGCCCGTGGCCGGCGTGGTCGCCGCCAGGGGTCAGGGCCGGAGCATGGCCGTCCCCGCGGTGGCCGTTGCCGGCGTGGCCGGTCCCGAGCGCGGGAACCGCCGACTCGCGGGCGATCTGGGCGGCGACGGCGGCCGGGAGCATCGGCAGGAGGCGGGTCGGCTCGACCGGACGGCCGGCCGCTGCGGCCCGCTCGGCCCAGTCCCGCTCGCGCCGGATGTAGGTCACCTCGGTTTCCTGGTCGATCTCGGCGAGGGCGATCAGGTCGACCATCGGATCGACGCGCGACGTGTGCGACAGCTCGAAGTCGCCGCCGTCGCGCAGCGCGTCGTACGGGCAGGCGTCGACGCAGATGCCGCACAGGATGCAGCGGCTCTCGTCGACGTCGTACTTCTGGAGGATCCGCGGCTTCGGCATCAGCGCGCCGGTCGGGCAGGTCTCGGCGCACCGCCCGCACGACACGCACGGCGTGTCGTTCAGGCTCATGTCCAGCGGCGTCGTCACGAGCGTGTCGAAGCCGATCCGCATGAAGTCGTAGCAGGCCGCGCCGACGACCTCGGCACAGACCTGCGCGCAGCGCCCACAGTCGATGCAGCGCGACGGCTCGCGCAGGATGAACGCGTGGGAGTCGTCGCGGATGTAGTCGTGGTTGATCCCGGTGAACCGGTTCTCCGTGACGCTCCGGTAGCCGGCCCCCTGGTGGTACTGCGGCTCGAGCGTCTGAAGCGTCGTCCCGTACTCGATCCCGAGGCGGCGCAGGTCGCAGAAGCCGATCGCCTCGCACGTGCACTGGAGGCAGCGCGTCGACTCGGCGATCGCCTCCCCGCGGGTGTAGGGGATCTCGTACTCGATGTAGCTGTCGTTGCGGACCGCCGCGGGCATCGCCTTGAGCCGGTAGCGTGGCTCCTTGATCTCGCTCGTGAACGGCACGATCGAGAGGAACTCCGGCTGCGGCTCGGCGAGCTGCTGGCGGGTTTTGATCGCGCCGAGGTCGAGGCCCTTCAGATAGGCGTCGACGGCGTAGGCGGACCGGCGACCCTCCGCGATCGCCTGGACGACGGTCGCCGCTCCGATCCGGACGTCGCCGGTTCCGAACACGCCCGGCCGGTCGGTCAGGAACGTCACCGCGTCCGCCTTCAGGCGCTTGTTGCGGGTGGCCTGCGGGCCCTCGGAGCCCGGCCCGATCCAGTCGAGCTCGGGGCCCTGGCCGATCGCGAGGAGGACCCGGTCGCACGGGATCGTGAACTCGGTGCCGGCCGCCGGCTCGGGCCGGCGCCGACCGGAGGCGTCGGGCTCGCCGAGCTTCATCCGGATGAACTCGACGCCGGTGACGTTGCCGGCGTCGTCGGTGATCACCCGGGAGGGGCCGGCCTGGAAGATCGTCGTGACGCCTTCCTCGATCGCCTCGTGGACCTCGTTCGCCGCCGGCATGTCCTTCATGTCGCGGCGGTAGACCAGGGTCACCTCGGACGCGCCCTGACGGATCGAGGTCCGCGAGCAGTCCATCGAGGTGAACCCGCCGCCGATGACGATCACCCGCTTGCCGGCGTGGTCGGGATAGGGCAGCCCGAGGGTCGCCGTCCGCAGGTACTCGAGCCCGTCGAGGACCTCGGCCGCGTCCTCGCCCGGGACCCCGAGCTTGTTCGTGTCGTAGCAGCCGATCGCCACGACGACCGCGTCGAAGCCCTGGTTCTGGAGATCGTCGAGCCCGAAATCCTTGCCGAGCTCCATGTTGCAGACGACGCCCCCGCCGAGCCGGGTGACGGACTCGTACTCGGCCTCGAGGACCTCGACCTTCGGCAGGCGGTACTGGGGGATCCCGTAGCGGAGCATCCCGCCGGGCGCCGGATCGCGTTCGAAGACCGTGACGTCGTGGCCGGCGATCAGGAGGTAGTAGGCGGCAGCCATCCCGGCCGGACCGGATCCGATGACCGCAGCCTTGCGGCCGCTGCGCGGCTGGATCTCGAAGGGGACGGGCGGGTCGATCCCCTCGTCGAGCATCGCCTTGAGGACCTGGTCCCCGGCGTAGCGGTGGGAGTCGCGGATCGCGATCGCCTCGTCGACCTCGTCGCGCCGGCAGTGCTCCTCGCATGGGGCCGGACAGACCCGGCCCAGGACGCTCGGGAACGGGATCGTCCGCTTGAAGATCCGGGTCGACTCGACGAAGTTCGCCTCGGCGTTCGCCTTGAGGAAGCCCGGGATGTCGATGTGGCTCGGGCACTTGTTCTGGCAGGGCGGCAGGCAGTACGCGTTGTGGTCGCTGAAGATCAGCTCCAGGTTCGTCCGGCGCAGCCGGCGGACCTCGTCGGTCTGGGTCTTCACGACCATGTCCGGCTCGCACGTCCGCGAGCACGAGATCGGCGGATGCTCCTCGCCCTCCACCTCGACGACGCACATCCGGCACGCCCCGAAGCCGGGCAGCTTCGGCTCGTAGCACAGGGTCGGGATCTCGATCCCGTTGTCGCGGCAGACCTCGAGGATCGTCTGGCCCTCGTAGCCCTCGACGACCCGTCCGTCGACCTCGATCCGGATCCGCGGCGTCGACTGCGGGCGCTGTGGCGACTGGGTCGTCAGCAGGCGCTCGCCCAGCGAGTGATCGAGCGGCTCGACCGTGTTCGTCGTGACGTACGGGCGTGGGAGGAGGTCGGTCATCGTCTCGTCAGTGGGCGCTTCCGGCGGCGACGGCGATCGGCCTGCAGACGCCGGCCGGGCACGAGCTCCGGAGGATGTGCTCGTCGAGCTCGGAACGGAAGTATCGCATCCCGCTCGCGAACGGGAGGGTGGCCAGGCGCTCGTGATCGCACAGCGCCGAGCCCACGATGTCGCTCGACAGGTCGGCCAGGAGCTGGATGTCCGTGGGCTTGGGCAGCCCGGTCGCGACCCGATCTCCGATCTCGCTGACCCGCCGGAGCCCGATCCGGCACGGGATCGTCTTGCCGCACGCCTCGTCGGCGCAGAACCGGGTGAGGAGGCGGGCCAGGTCGACGACGCAGGCACGCTTGTCGGCCGCGATGATCGAGCCGGACCCGACGTGGGCGCCGACCGCCCGCAACGCCTCGAACTCGAACGGGGTGTCGCCGAGCTCCGCCGGGAGGATGCCCCCGGCCGGCCCGCCGACGACGAAGGCCTTCACGTCCTTCGCGCCGTCCTTGCCGAACAGCCCGACGATCTCCCGGAGCGGGGTGCCGACCGGGACCTCCACGACGCCGCTGCCGGCAGGCGCGCGGACCGAGACGAGGATCGTGCCGGGGCTCGCCTTCGAGCCGGTCGCCGCGAACGCCTCCGGCCCGTTCACGAGGATCCACGGGACCGCGGCGAGGGTCTGGACGTTGTGGACGACGGTCGGCTGATCGAACAGGCCGCGGACCGCCGGTTGCGGCGGTCGCTGCTCGGGCTGGCCGCGCTTGCCCGCGATCGCCTTGAGGAGGACCGTCTCCTCGCCGAGCATGTAGGCGCCCTGGACCGGCCGGATCGTGATCTCGATGTGCATCCCGGAGCCGAGGATGTCGACGCCGGCAAGGTTCGCCTCGAGCATCCGGTCGCGCGCCGTCTCGAGGGCCCGGATCGCGTCCGACGCCTCCGCCCGGACCGCGACCACGACCTCTTCCGCCCCGATCGCGGCCGCGGCGATCAGCGCCCCCTCCAGGACGCCATAGGGGTTGCGCTCCATGAGCGTCCGGTCGGTCAGGGACGACGGATCCGCGCCGTAGCCGTTGGCGACGACGAAGCGGCGGGTGGCGGGCGTGGCGGCCGCCGTCCGCCACTTCTCGCCGGTCGGGAACCCGGCGCCGCCGCGGCCACGCAGCCCCGACGCCGCGACCTTCGCGATCGTCGCGCTCCCGCCCAGGTCGTGGATCGCCGCGCGGAGGCCCTCGAACGCACCTCGAGCGCGAGCCCCCACGAGATCGAGCGGATCGCGGACCGGCTCGCGCGAGAGGAGGATCCCGGGCCAGGACGGCGGGGTCCGGACGGTCGTGGTCATCGGCGGATCACGCCCGGACCGGCCCGGCGCCCGGCGCGGCGCGCTTCGTGCCGGTCGTGCCCCGGAGCGACGCGTCGAGGCCGGCAAGGAACGCGGTCTCGCGGCCCTCGCGCGCTGCGGCGGTCGTGGCGGCCATGGGCGAGGCGGCCCCGGCCGGTGGCTCGAACCGGAGGTGGCGGTAGTAGGTCGCGGTCCCGTAGATCATCGCGTACCACGCCCCGGTCCTCTGGCTGATCAGCTTCAGGGCGGCGACGGGCAGGTGCCCGTACTCGGCCTGGGTCGCCTCGAGGATCGCAAGCATCTGCTTGGGGTCGTGGTCGTAGCGCTCGAGGATCGCCTCGAGCGGCTCCGGGTGGATCGGGTCGAAGTGGGCGTAGGCGACGTCGGGCACCGGCCGGCCGGAGCGGCGCAGGGCCGATTCCTCGCGCCGCTCGCCGTACGTCTCGGGGGCGCCCCAGTGGATGTGGTAGCGGCCCTTCGTGTCGATCCCGCCCATGTCGATGCACTCGATCGGGCAGGCCTGGGCGCACTGGAAGCACGTCTCGCACTTCAGCGTCCCCCACTCGTCGTACAGGAGCTGGAGGCGGCCGCGGAACTTCGGCGGGACGTCGATGCGGACCTCGGGGTAGCGGATCGTTGCCTTCGGCTCGAAGAAGCGGCGGAGTGTGAGCCCCATCCCCTTCACGATCCCGAGACCCGGGAGCAGGTTCATCGCGCGATCTCCGTCATCCGGCCGGGCGGTTGACGACGACGAGCGCCGCCGCGGTCACGAACAGGTTGAGCAGCGACGCGGGCAGGAGCCACTTCCAGGCGAACCCCATGAGCTGGTCGATCCGGACCCGCGGCAGCGTCCCGCGCATCCAGACGAACGTGAACACGAAGACGTAGCTCTTGGCCAGGAACCAAAACAGGCCGGCCACCCAGTCCCAGCTGATGAACGCCCAGCCGACGACCGCGCCGATCGCGAGGACGTTGAACAGGACGAAGCCGATGAGCAGCGCCTGCCACCAGCTGATCCGGCTGCTCCCCACGTAGAACGGCGCCGCCAGCGCGAGGATGAGGATCGGTGGGACGAGGAGCAGGGCGAACAGGAGGCCCAGCCCGAGCGAGCCGAGGTTCACGTCGAGGTGCGGCGTCCACGCGGCGGGCCACTCGAACGGCGCGTTCCAGCCGCCGAAGAACAAGGTGACGATCAGGCCCGAGACGACGAAGACGTTGACGTACTCCGCGAAGAAGAAGAACCCGAAGCGCATGCCCGAGTACTCGGTCGCGAAGCCGGCGACGATCTCGCTGTCGGCCTCGGTCAGGTCGAACGGCGTCCGGTTCGCTTCGGCCGTCGCGGCGATGAAGAAGATCAGCGCACCGAGCGGCTGCTGGAAGACGTACCAGTTGGTGAACCAGCCGGCCTGGTTGAGGGTGAGCTGGTTCAGGCTCATCGTCCCGGCGAGCAGGAGCAGCCCCACGACCGACAGGGTGAGCGGGATCTCGTAGCTCACGACCTGGGCCGCCGAGCGGAGCCCGCCCAGGAGCGAGTACTTGTTGAAGCTCGACCAGCCCGCCATCAGCAGCCCCACGACCGTCAGGCCACCCACTCCGAACAGGTAGAGCAGGGCGATGTTCATGTCCGCGCCGAACAGGCCTGGCGCGAACGGCAGGACGAGCAGGGTCATCACCGCCGACATGTAGACGACGACCGGAGCGAGGGTGAAGACGAGGCGGTCGGCTCCGGTCGGGCTGAAGTCCTCCTTCATCAGCACCTTGAGCCCGTGGACCACCGACAGGAGGCTGCCGAACGGACCGACCCGGTCGGGCCCGATCCGGAGGTTCATCAGCGCGATGACCTTCATCTCCATGTAGATGATCAGGAACGCGCTCGGGACGCTCATCAGGAGGACCGCGGTCGCCGCGACGACGAACCGGACGATCGGCAGGTTCGCCGTCAGGAGATCGAGGATCAACGGCCCGGCGAAGAGCGCCAGGAAGATCGTCAGGACCGGGCCGATGATGAAGATGAGGAGGGCGAGGGGCAGGACGACCTTGCCGAGGGTCGTCAGGTTGCCCCACGTCCGGCTGAGGGTCGTCATCCGGGCTGCCTCCCCGACGCTCGGCCTGGACGCGCCGAGGCCGAGGCGTCGTCGAGCACCGCAGCGAGCGTAGTCAGACCGACGTGAGCGAGGCGCGGAGACGACAACGACGGGATCGGCCCTTCCAGGACGAGCGTCACTTGTCGACGCCGCCCATGATCGGGTCGAGGGAAGCCATCACCGCCATCGCGTCGGCGATCAGGTGACCGGGCATCAGGACGCCGACCGACTGGAGGTGGACGAAGGACGGGTCGTGGATCCGCATCCGGAACGGCTGATCGGTCCCGTCGCTGATCACGTACGCCGCGTACTGGCCGCGCGGCCCCTCGACCGCGGCGTAGGCCCGACCGGGGCGCGGCCGGAGGAGCCGCGGGAGCTTGGCCATGATCGGGCCGTCCGGCATCTGGTGGAGGCACTGGTCGATGATCCGGAGGCTCTGCTTGATCTCGTCGACCCGGACGAGGTAGCGCGCCAGGCAATCGCCCTCCTCGCGGGTCGGGATGTCGAAGTCGAGCTCGGGGAAGACGCTGTACGGGTGCCCCCGCCGGAAGTCGAGCGCTACGCCGCTCGCCCGGATGTTCGGTCCGGTGACCGCCATGCGGAACGCCGTCTCCTTGTCGAGCCTGCCCAGGCCGCGCATCCGCCGGACGAAGATCTCGTTCTCGTTGAGCAGGGTCAGGTTCGCCTCGATCTGGGTCGTCGCGCGGCTCATCCAGTCGCCCAGCCGGCTCATGAAGTCGTGGTTCAGGTCGCCGTTCACGCCGCCGATCCGGAGGTAGTTGAACAGCAGCCGCTGGCCGGTCAGCGAGGCGAGCATCTCGGCGATCTCGTCGCGCTCGATCAGGCCGTACAGGATCGGCGTCAGCCCGCCCAGGTCGAGCGCCATCCAGCCGATGAACATCGAGTGCGACAGGATCCGGTTCAGCTCGGTCGACAGGACCCGGATGTACTCGGCCCGCCTGGGGACCTCGACGTCGAGCAGCTTCTCGAAGGCCATGACCCCGGGCCATTCGCAGAAGAGCGAGCTGATGTACTCGAGCGGGTCGAGGTACGCGATCGTGTGGTGGTAGTCGGCGTTCTCGCACAGCTTCTCGACGCCGCGGTGGAGATAGCCGAGGACCGGGTCCAGGTCGACGACCTGCTCGCCATCGAGCTTGAGGACGATCCGGAGCACCCCGTGCGTCGACGGATGCTGGGGCCCCATGTTGATGAACATCTCGCCGTCGCCGAGCGTATAGAACTCGGACTCGCGCTCGGTTCGGGGCGGATACGGCGGGACCGGCTCGAAGACGCCGGCCGCCTCGTCGAGGCGGACGCGCGGGTCATCCGACGGCGCGTCGCGATGGGCGTGCCCGTGGGGCGGAGCAGCGGTCATGCCCCGACCTTGCGGAGGACCCGGTCCGGCCGGGCGTTGCGGGGCGTGTGGGTCTGCTCGATGTGGCGGACGCCGGCGCCGGCCGAGCGGGCGGCGTCGTCCGGCAGGAAGAAGTCCTTGCGGAGCGGGAACGCCTGGTAGTCCGGCGGCATGTAGATCCGGCGCAGGTCGCGGTTGCCCTCGAACGTGATCCCGAACATGTCGTAGGCCTCGCGCTCCATCCACTCGGCGCCCTGCCACAGGAAGGTCACGGACGGACAGCGCGGGTCGTCGCGCGAGAGACCATCGGCGACGACGCGCAGCCAGTCAGGCGTCGTCTCGCTCCAGAGGTGGTAGACGACCTGCATGTGGGTGCCGGTGTCGACGCCGGCGAGGTCGGCGAGGAGGATGAACCCGAGCTCGGCGTCGTCGTGGAGGGTTCGGACGACGTCCGGGACGTCACCGGGGCCGATCCGGATCTCGGTCTCGTCGTGGCGCTGGGCGATCGGGGCCGTCAGCCGCTCCCCGAACCGTGCCTCCAGCCGTCGCTTGAGGGCGGCGTCCACTCAGACGTCCTCGGGCACGGTCGGACCGATCGCACGCTCCGGCCAGTGGCCGCGCCGGTCCTTGACGAGCTGCTGGAGCTTCATCATCCCGTAGATCAGGCCCTCGGGACGGGGCGGGCAGCCGGGGACGTAGACGTCGACCGGCATCACTCGGTCGATCCCCTCGATCGTGGCGTAGGACCGCTTGTAGCGTCCGCCCGAGCAGGTGCAGTCGCCCATCGCGACGCACCACTTCGGCTCGGGCATCTGCTCCCAGAGCCGGACGAGCGGGCCGGCCATCTTCGTCGTCAGCGTCCCGGCCACGATCAGGACGTCCGCCTGGCGCGGGCTGGCCCGGAACGGGAACATCCCCCAGCGGTCCATGTCGTTGCGCGATGTCGCGCTCGACATCATCTCCATCGCGCAGCAGGCGAGGCCCGACAGGAGGGGCCACAGGCTGTTCGCCCGGATGAGGTCGAGCACGTAGTCGGCCTTCGTGGGGATGACCTCGAGCGCGCCGGACCAGCGGGCGTCGTCGCGCCGGCCGATGCCCGACGCCTCGACCTCCCGGAGGTGGGTGACGTCCGGCTCGGGGCTGCTGACGTAGGCGTTCGGATCGGTCGAGCGCCAGAGGGTGTTCGCGACGACGATCGGCTCGGCGACCGCCGTGTCGCGCAGGATCAGGCCCGGGTTCGCGTTCGACGCGTTGTTGCCCGCCGAGTCCGACGGCTTCTGGGTGGCATCGCTGGGTCCGACGCCCAGCCCGGCGGTCGATCCGCCTCTCACTCCCATGTCAGGACGCCCTTCCGCCACGCGTACGCCAGGCCCAGGAGGAGGACCCCGACGAACACGAGCATGCTGATGAACAACGCCCCGATGTCGACGCCCTTCGCGTTGAAGATGATCGCCCAGAGGTAGATGAAGATCACCTCGATGTCGAACGCGACGAACAGCAGCGCGTAGATGTAGAACGACAGGCCGAACCGGCCATGGGTGTCGCCGTAGGTGTCGATCCCGGACTCGTACGGCAGGCCCTTGTGGGCGTCACCGCGGTTCCGATGGGAGATGAGCCACGCCGCCCCGATCGTGAGGAACACGAACGAGACGCCGGCGACGAGGAACCCCGCGATGTACCAGATGTTGGTCAGGTCCACGGTGTCTCCGGGCTGGGCTCGGGGGCGGCTTCGCGCCGCACCCGGCTGCTGGGCCGGGACACGGACCACCCCTGGACGCGGAGGCGCCTGGGGGACGCTCGCCACGCCCGCTCATTCTAGCAGGGGGACCCGTTCAGCCATGGGCGGCGCGAGGCTCTGCGGCAGGTGCGGACAAGCCGCGGAAAGGTGCCGCATGGCGAAAAGGGGAAGTCCGGCGGGGCGTGATCGGGGAGCGGACCGTGCCGAGCGCGCGTGCCAGTTCACGATCCGCTCCCCGGCGGTGTGCCCGATCGCCGGGACACCCGAAGCGTCGTCTCCGGGGGTGCGCCGGAGCAATAGGGCGTTCGCCTTAGTGGGGTCGGTCGGCCGGCCGGAAGCCGGCGAGTGGCGGGTCCGCCGCGATGCCCCGGCCGAATGCGACGACCCGGAAGCGGCCCATCGCGCCGGGGTCGATCATCCGGATGACGGCCGAGCGGGTCTCCAGATAGGCGGGGAGGCTGGCGCCCGGACGGGTCTGCTCGGCGACGAGCAGGTCGCCGATGCCGAGACGGGCCAGGAAGTCGGTCTGGGTCGCCTCGCCGATCGGGTCGAGGGCCGCTGCGGTCGCGGCTCGGGCGACGGCGCTGAAGTCGACGTGGGCGGTGATGTCCTGGCGCCCGATCGCTCGATAGGGATCCTCGCCGACCGTGTGGCCGAGGTACGTGGCGAGCGTCCCGGCCGCGCGACGCCGCGGGTCGTAGAGCTCCGCGGCCGGATGGCCGTAGTCGATGAGGAGGAGGACGCCACTGGCGAGGCCGGCCGCCGCAGTCTCGACCCACTGGTCGAGCTCGAGGCACACCTCGCCGTGCTGGTCCTCGGCGAGCTCGATGCCGTCCGCCGCCAGCCGGTCGGCGAGTGCCGGCGTCGACGGCTCCGCCTCGATGTCGGCGAGCGCGTCATCGTCGCCGATCCCGACGAACAGCTCGCGGAGCGCGCCGTCGCGGACGACGACCCGGTGGGTGGGCAGCGCGTCGAGCACCTCGTTCGCGATGACGACGCCCTCGATCGGTGCGCCGTCGTCGGCCTCGACGGCGATCCGGGCGGGATCGAGCCGCTCGGCCGCGAGCCGCGCCGCGACCGTCTCGGCCCGGCTTGGCTCGACCTCGGCGACGAGGTAGCGGATCGTCGCGGGGCCTGGCGTCTCCTCGAGCAGCGCGCGCACGAGCGGCGCAGCCAGCGCGCCGGCACCCGCGCCGTACTCGCGGATCGCGAGCGCGTCCGGCCGGCCGAGGACCTCGTGGACGGCCGTGACGAATCGGGCCAGCGTTCGGCCGAAGATCGGGCTCGCCTCGGGCGCCGTGAGGAAGTCGCCCGCGCGGCCCGGGCGCGGAACGGGTCCGCGGTAGTACCCGCGCGCCGGGTCGTACAGGGCGATCTCCATGAACCGGGCGAACGTCATCGGCCCGTCGCGCTCGATCTCCGCGCGGATCGCCCGGAGGAGCTCCGGGTCCGACGGCAGCTCGACCGGCGGCGGAACGCGCCTCAGGTCCATCGGTCGCTCCGGCCGACGGCCAACCGAACGCCGGGGCCAACGAGCGTGTGGCCGCCAAGGACGATCGGGATCGACGCGTCGCGCGCGGACCGAGTGAGGGCGCGCAGCCATGGATCTTCGATGCGCTCGGGGAGCAGGAGGTCCGAGGCGAACCGGTCCTCCGGGTGGGGCCAGGCCCGCTCGTCCGCCCCGAACCGGTGGGCGATAAGGACGCGGCTGTCGACGAGCGCGCCATCCCCCAGCTCCGCGAGTCGCGGGCCGAGCGCCTCGGGGCCGTCGCGGTCGAGGACGAGCCCCAGGCTCGACCGAACGGGGCGCTGGGCGTCCGTCCGCGTCCGGAAGCCGCGCTCCTCCACCAGCGCGCGGGTCCGCGACGCGGTCGAGCGCTCGAGCCAGCGGAGCGCAGCCGACGACGTCCGGCCCGCCACGATCAACTCGGCCGCCGGATCGCGTGCGACCGCGCCCACCCGCCCGAGCGCACGCCGCACCGGCGCCGTGTCGACGGCGGCGCGGTCCAGGTGGCGGGCCGTCCGGCGCGGCACGACGAGCAGCGCGTCGAGCGGCGAATCGAGATCGACCTGGAGCCGCCAGCGGCCGATGAGGTCCCGGACGGTCAGGCCGGCGGCGGCCAGCCAGCGCGGCAGGCCGTTGTCCGAAGCGAGGTCCGGGATTCCCGCCAGGACCGAGGCTCCGGCGACCGCGATCGCGTCCGCCGAGAACCGGCTGTTCGCGAGCGCGTGGCCGGTCGGGCCAGCCGCGACGTCGACGAACGCGCGCCGGTCGGCCGAGGAGGCGAGCGGGATGCTGCCGGACCCGAGCAGCACGACGCCGTCCGGCGCCTCACGATCGATCAAGGCCCGGACACGCTCAGCGAACGTGTGCGCGGCGCCCCCATTGTCGATCCACGCGACGGCCCCAGCCGATCGGAAGCTGGCTGCCTGGCGATCGGCGTTCTCCGCGCGGACCGTCTCCAGCGCGCGAACGAGCGGGCCGGCGCCGGACTCCGGCGCGGGGTGGAGAATCTGGGCGACGACGCGGGCCACGCGGTCGAGTCTAGCGACGGAGGACGAGCCAGCGAATGCGCCGCGTCCGCGCGTACATCGGGCTGGGGGCGAACCTCGGCGACGCCGCGGCCACGCTCCGTGGCGGCATTCGGTCGCTCGCCGCCCTGCCCGGTGCGCGACTGCGCGGCGTCTCGCGCCTGTACGAGACGGTCCCCGTGGGCGTCGTCGACCAACCCGCCTTCCGGAACGCCGTCGCCGCGGTCGACGTCCCGGCCGGCCCCCACCCGGCGACCGGCGCGACCGCCCTCGTCGTCGCGCTGAAGGACATCGAGCGGGCGTTCGGTCGCCGCGCTCGCGAACGCTGGGGCCCGCGCGAGCTCGACCTCGACCTCCTCGTGTTCGGGCGCGCGCGGCTCGAGCTCGATCGGCCGCCGGCCGGGCTGTCTCTCGACCCCGGCAAGGCCGGGCGACTCCTCGTCGTTCCGCACCGGGACGCCGCGGAGCGGTTGTTCGTCCTGGCCCCGCTCGCCGATCTTGCGCCCCGACTCATCCCGGCGGGCTGGCGCGAGACGGTCGCGACGGCGGCGGCGCGGCGGCGCGAGATCGAGGGGCCGGCGGCGGTCCGGCCGATCGCCGCCTGGGACGCTCGAGCCGGCGACTGGCGCCCGCTGGGCTGAGCCGCGACGCCCGCGACGCCGCTCCGAGGTCCGTTACAGCCGGACGGACGGTGGCCGGTCGCGGTCGAACATGTGGACCGTGTCGACGAACCG
>Ga0081539_10003122_pt1 | contig 21148 bp, 20 predicted proteins | sample TabmetS4T2R2_FD_71023 | JGI IMG/M metagenome (GOLD analysis project Ga0081539, IMG submission 71023) | Tabebuia heterophylla rhizosphere microbial communities from the University of Puerto Rico - S4T2R2 | ecosystem: Host-associated > Plants > Roots > Rhizosphere ...
GACGGGGCAAGCACCGGGAGCCGGTGACTGGCCAGTGCCGCCGCGATCTCATCGATGGTCTCAGCGACAACAGCGTCATCCAGACGTGACGCGATCAGATACGCGTACTGATCCATCGCCAGTACCGCCATGGCGTGGGCGGCGTCGTCCGACAAGCCGATGCGGCGATCGGTTTCGCGTACTGCATCCGCGAATGGGCCGCCGCCGGCGACGACGAGCACGCGAGCATGGCGAGCGACGCTGGTCAGGGCGTCGAGCGTCCGCTCGAGTTGGTCGGGAAACGCCAGCAGGCCGCCGCCGATCTTCACGACCACATCAACGAGGTGCGGTGCGGACAATGCCTCGTGCGGAATGGACGGCGCCTCCTGCGGCGCCGACCTTGTTAGGTCAGCGTGTGCTTGTTCGAACCCTCTCAGCTCTGCATCGCGCAATAACGCAACCGCCGCCGCCGGCGCGCATCGGGCAGCCGCATCGCCGAGCTCGCGAGCGAGATAGACGACCTCGAGGCCGCTGAGGCGCGCCGCCTCCGCAGCGATGAAGTCGCCGACGCCGGTGACGATCGCGCGGGTAGACCGGACCTCGCCGGAGCCCACAGGCGAAGGCGGATCAGGGCTGGCGACGTTTAGCGAGGCGTGACGAGCGAGTACCTGCCGAATCGCGTCGGCAACCGTCGTGACCTGCTGCGCAGCCACCGCATCGGCGATCGCGCAAATCGCCTGATCGTCCAGCATCTCGCGATCGGCACAGACGATACGGGCCAGACGCTCGCGGACGAACTCACGAGTGACGGGGCGCCCATCGGGAGTCGGCACGCTGTACATGTCCGGCGGAAGCGTTCCGCGCCAGACGTGGACATCAGCGGCCAGAGCGAACGCCTCCGCTGACACGCGCGCCCTGCCGTTGCCAATCGGCACCTCGCTGGTGAGGGCTTCGACGGGAGTGCGAACGGCGCCCGTGTACACGAGCTCGCCTGACCGCAGTCGATCCGGATCGGTACGGCCCTGCGCGACGATGCGGCCGCCGACGAACGGAATGATGTCGGTGGTCGTCGTCCCGGTGTCGATGAGCAGACCGTCGCGGTAGCTGTTCGCCACCATGGTGGCTGTCGCCGTCCAGTTCGCCGCGGCGGCCGCGAGCGGATTCGCTATCGCTCGTGCGACGTCGACGAACGTTCCATCGACGGTGAATACCTGAAGGTCGGAACCGGGAAACGCCGCTTCCATCGCGGCGAGGACGAAGGCCACACCCTCGCGCTTGGTGCGGAACATCTGCGACAGCTCGGCGGTCATCGTGACGGCGTGCCGCGCGTCGGGCGGCGCGCCGATCCCGACGGCAAGCTCCTGGAGCAGCGCGACCAGTGTCTCCGGCGCGCGCTGCAACTCGAACGGGCGAGTGGCGGCGGCGAGCACGTCGCCGTCGGCCACACGTGCAATCTTGGTGTTGACGCCTCCGATGTCCCAACCAATCACATTCATTTCAATGGCGAGTGCGAAATGCAAATTCAAAATGCACACATTACGTCAATTCACGAATTGGGTGAACGGCCTTGCGCCTTTCGCCCGGCGGATTCAAGTACGCTGTGTTTGCATTTTTCATTTTGCATTTGACTCGGATCCAGATCATCGGCGTCATCGATCTCCTCGGCGGGCGCGCCGTTCATGCGCGCGGTGGGAAACGCTCGCAATACGCGCCGGTTCAAACGGCGGCGGGAGTTGTCGTCGACGGCGATCCACTCGCCCTGGCCGGCGCGTACGTCGAGCGCTTCGGGCTTCGGGACATCTACGTCGCCGATCTCGATGCGATCGGTCAGGGGCCTTCACAAGACACCCTTCTCGCATCGATCGCGCAACTCGGCGCATCGGTCTGGGCCGATGCCGGCGTCACCTCGGTCGCACAGGCGCGGGGCGCACTCGCAACCGGCGTCAGTCGGGTCATCGTGGGCCTGGAGACGCTGCACTCGTTTCAGGATCTTGCCGGGATCTGTTCCACCGTGGGAGGCGAACGCGTGGCCTTCAGCCTCGACCTGCGCGGCGGGATTCCTGTGCTCGCCCGCGATGCCGTGATTCCGATGCGAACGCCCGTCGACCTCGGCGCAGCGGCCGCGCACGCCGGCGCCGGTACGGTGATCGTGCTGGACCTCGAACGTGTCGGCTCGGGTGCAGGCCTCGACGTCAGGCTGCTTGGCGCCATTCGTCGAGCGATTCCAGGCGTCACGTTGCTCGCCGGCGGTGGGGTTCGCGGGCAGGACGATCTCTCGCGACTCGCTGCGGCCGGCTGCGACGGCGCGCTGGTCGCGACCGCGTTGCACAACGGCGCGATCACCTACCCGGTCCGGCTGAAGCCGGACACTACGCAAGCGTGAGTCGATAGACAGCCGACTGACCGAAGTTCTCCTCGACCTCCATCTCGATCGCCGTGATGCCGTCGGCGCCGCTCTGCGTCAGTTCGTTCTGCAGCCGCTCGGTGAGCAGCCTGGCGATCATCTCGACGGTGGTATTCGGGATCGGCAACAGCGCACAGTCACGCCGCGGAAAGACGTATCGCGGCTTGCCATCCACCGACACGCTCACCACGTCGCCGTCGTCGCTCACCTTCACGCGCTCGCTGTGCAGCGGCAGCAGGACCAGGTGGTCGATCTCGTCGCACAACCGCTTCATGATTCGTTTCAGCTCGACGAAGTCGAACACGAACCACGCTTCCTCGTTGAGCGCACCTTCGACGGTGACGCTGGCGCGATAGTTGTGACCGTGCAGTCCCTCGCACCGGTGGCCGGCAAAGGTGATGAAGTGCGCCGACGCGAAGACGAGATAGTCCTTGGTGACAGTGACGCGGTAATGCTCGGCGCGGCCCATGGCTCGTTCTACCACGAACGACGAACCATCCACCAACCGGCTACGTCCCCCACCCGCCGTTCAACAGGAAGGCGAATATCGCGGTCGCCGTCACATCGGCGGTCGTGCCGGGGTTTGCCATGTTCCCGTCGGCGCGCAGGAACGCGTCCATCTCGCCGAGAGACCGTCGTCCGGCCTCCGTTCGCACGCCCCCGGCGGCGACCGCATCGGCCGCGCGTCGGGTCACGGCGCGCGCGAGCTCGTCACCCGCGCGCCGGATGATGTGGGTATCGGGCCGCACCGAGAGCAGCGCCAGGAACGTCTCGACGACCGCCTCGTCCCACGGCAAGCCGGCGCGGCGCGCATCTCGGAGCGCGGGCACTCCGGTCGAGAAGGTGGTTTCGTATCCTGTCGCGTATTCGCGTGCGACGCCGTCCCGGTTCGCGGCAAGCTGCATGGCTTCCAGCAGCGTCACGGTCGGCACGCGCGACACGTCTTCGGTAGCCACACGACCGAGCCCTCCAGGTGCCGCCATGCGAATGGCGCGATAGGTCTGGCGGGCATCGTCATTGGTCGTTGCGTTCAGCACTTCCCGGACCGCTCCGCGCAGGTCCGGTCGCCGGTAGAGGAGCATCGCTCGCGCGACCGGAGCCATCAGCAGGATCATGCCGAGGTTGGTATTGGACCGCGTCCATTGCCCGGTGGCCTCGACCGCGAGGCGAATCGTGTCGCCGAGGGGGCGCTCGTGAGCCTCCGAAAATGGAGCCCCGATGGCAGCGGCGCTGGCGAGAAAGTGCTCGAAGCGCGTGTCGCCGAAATGCTGGCCCGGAGAAACGTTGCCCGGTTTGGGGGCGCAGACCTCGAGCAGACACGCGAGTTGTGCGGCGGCCGCGACGTCGATGCTCATCGGTTCATCCCGGCAGCGTCGCGAGCGGCGTGAATCGATACCTGCAACGCCAGATGCTCCACGATGGCGCCGGCGACATCCAGCCCGGTCGCTCGCTGCAACCCTTCCCAGCCGGGAATGCCGTTGACTTCCAGCACGAACACCTCTCCGTCCCGCGACGGCAGCAAATCGACTCCCGCATATTCAGCGCCGACCACCGCCGCCGCGCGAACCGCGAGCTCGGCCCATTCCGCCGGCAGCGAAAACGGACGCGCTGCGCCGCCGCGCGACACGTTCGTACGCCAGTCGCCGGGGGCCGCCGTTCGCTCGATGGCCCCGAGGACGCGGCCACCGACCACGAATGCCCGCACGTCGCGACCGTCGTGTTCTATCGCCTGTTGAACGTAGAACACCGACCGGATTTGTTCGAGCGCGCGCACGACACGAAACGCCGCATCGGGGTTCGAGACGCGGACGAGACCGTGGCCCATCGACCCGAAGAGCGGCTTGATGACGACGTCGCGCATCGCCGTGACGGCATCCATCGCGTCCGCTGCGCGCTCGCACACGACCGTGCTGGGCGTGGGAAGACCGGCATCGTGCAACAACGCCGTCGTCAGAAATTTGTCGACCGATTTTTCGATGGCGCGGGCGCGGTTCATCACCAGGACGCCGCGGCGTTCGAGCCAGTGCAGCAGGTCGACACGAAAGATGATTTGCTCGAGCGAGCCGTTCGGGATGATGCGCGCCAGCACGGCGTCGGCTTCGAGGAGCGGCACACCCTCCGAGGTCACGCTGCAGCCGTGGGCGATTCGCGTCGTCAGCGCCTCGTAGGGAAGCACGCACGCGGTATGACCGCGCAGTGACAGCGCCCGGCACAGTTCATCGGTGTGCCAGCCGGTCCGCGCACTCAGAATGACGACGCGCATCAGCGCTCGAACAGGGAGGCGCGCAGTACGTCGACATTGGTGGCGCCGGCGTGAAAGGTCTTGCCGCTGGTCGCGCTCGTCAACCACACTTCCGCGGGGCTGAACAACATCGGGTCGATTTTATAGAAGTCGCTGTCGTACCTCTTGAAGATCTCGTAGAACGGCGTGCCGTAATCGGCTGACGCGGATGCCGGCAGCCGCTCCGCGAGCCTTGCGAGCGTCTCGTCGTCGGTGTCGATCGTGTAGCGCGCCTGACCGCCGTACAACACGCAATCATTCGTTCGGCCGATCGCGCGCATGTCGCTCCTCGCCGTCGGTGGCAGGGGAGCCGTTCCTGTCGCCGTTACGACGCGGGTCACGTCGAACCCGAGCGCGTCCATCTTGTGCAGGCCCGTTTCAATCACCCGGGCGACAATCTGGACGCCTCCGGCGGTGCTTGCCGTGGGCGCCGCGGCAAACGTGAGCGCCTCAGGCTTCACGCCGGCCTTTGCGGCGACCCACGCAGCGACCTCGTCGGTCGGGAGCGACCGTGTTTCCAGGACCAGCACGCCACGATCGGCGTCCTCTTCGTACTGGAGCTTTTCGAACAGTTCCTTCTCGACGCGCGCCCTGGCACGCAGCGGCCCGGATCCCATCGCGAAGTAACCGTCGACATTGATCGCCCAGCCTGCGTACTGGGAAGCCATGCAGCACGGCGCCGGATGATCCGTCCAGATCAAGACACCCGGCCAAGCCTCGCCGCCAAGCGTCAGCGACGTGTATTCGAGGTGACCGAGGCCGCCCATGCACAGCTCGGCGAGCATGCGTCCGGCGGCGAAGCCGCCGGCCGTCTTGACCCCGGCGTCGATCACCCGCGCGCCGCTGGCGAGCGTCGAGACGGCCAGGCGCCACTCGACCGCCTGATCGACCGCGCGATCGGCCAGCGTCCATGCGCGCGCATTCATCTGCAGATCGGTCATCTTGTCAATCTATCAAGAGGACGCCGAGGGGCGTCTGGCACGCAGCAGCGGCGAGACATCCAGATGAGCGAGAGGCGCGACGCGGGTGAGATGCGAGAAGTCGCGATCGTTGTGGACGACGGTGAGGTGGTAGCGCACGGCCGACGCGGCGATGAGACAGTCGACACTCGACCGCACGGTCACGCCGGCGCGACGCGCTCGCCGATAGAGATCCACCGCCTCGTCGACGGCGCGATCGGTGAGCGGTGAGTCGAAGCAGGGAAGCGCATACATTGCAGTTTTTGCGATGCGAAAGGCGCGCTCGTCATCGAACCCCTGAAGCACTTCCTGGATGACAGGCAGGCAGGTGACGATGCGGTCGCGATCCTCGGTGAAGTCGTCGATGGCGAGTCGAGGTGGCCGCGCGAAGATCTCGATCCAGGCGCTGGTGTCAACGAGCAGGGCGGCGCTTCCGGGCACGATAGACCGTTCGCGTTTCACGCACGACCGGCGGGCGGTCGCCGCGCATGTCGGACAGACTGCCTACCCACAACCCCGAGCCCGCGAGCTGATCGATCCCGCGCGCCTCGGCGCGACGGACCATCTCCCGCAATGCGCGCTCGATGGTCCGCGCATACGTGCGCTCGCCGCTGACGCGGACTGCTTCCTCCAGCAAGTCCTCATCGAGCACAACATTTGTACGTTTCATGTGTATAAGGTATATCACGTGTTGGGTGGAGTCTGCGGAGCTCACGGTTTCGACACGGAGACACGAGCACACGGAGACGCGCGGAGAGCACACCCGTGCCGCCGGCCTTCGGCTGCCTTCGGCCGGCGCGATGCGCGGTCACCGGTGTGCTCTGGTCCTTCGACGCAGTTTTAGGAAGGCCTACTCCGCGCGCGCGCTCCGTGCCTCCGTGGTGAACTCCGAGGGCTCCGTCCCCTCCGTGTCCGGGTGGAATTCAGGCGGACGCTTCGCGAACCAGGATCTCGCCGCGGCCGACCGTCACGCGGTCGCCGTTGTAGACGGAGTAGTCGGCGTCCCAGCATTCGGCAGGTACCGTGAACCCCAGCGACTCCAGGTGGGCGAGCATGAGTCGCAGGAAGAGCGGCTTGCCGACGCAATTCTTGCGGAACGTCACCAGCAGCGCGGGAGGTGTGCTTCCCAGCAGGCCCACCGTTCCGCGCCGCATGCCGGCGGCGGGGCGATTACCCGACTGACCGAACACCAGCACGGTGCCGGCGATCATGTTGGCGCCGACGAAGTCGCCGCAATTGCCGCCGACGGCGACGATCCCGCGACGTAGCGTCAGGCCCACCTCGTTGCCCACCGACCCGTCGACGAGAACGGTCCCACCGGTCATCCCCATCCGGCTTCCGCGGTACGCGCTTCCGACCAGGTGGCCGGCGTTGCCGTGGATGTGAATCAGCCCCCCGTGCATTTCGCCGCCGACCCAGTCGCTGGCGTTTCCGTGGACATGAATGGTGCCGCCGCTCATCTCGCTGCCGACGTGACGCCCGGCATTGCCGCGGATGTGAATCTCGCCCTCCGACATCTGCGCCCCGATCCAGTGGACACCGGACAGGTCGCCTTCGAGCTCGAGGCGCGCGTCCGCGGGATCGCCGCTGACATCGAAGAATTCGGCGAGCGGCAGCTTGCGGTTGCCGTGAAAGATCTCGAACCGCTCGATCTCGCCGGCTGCCATCGCGCGCACGGCGGACGGCGTCAAGCCCTCGACTTCGATCGGGATCGGCGTCTCGCCTCTGTAGCGAAGCGTCAGCACGGCACTTCCTCGGCTTCGTGCAGATAGTCGAGCGGAACCTGATAGTTGCGGAATCGGATCGAATAGTACTTCTCGAACCATTCGGCGATGTCGCTCTCGATGCCCGTGTCGTACTCGGGTGACACGTAGAGCAGCTTGCCGGTGAGCGGTTCGCGAATCTCGCCCTGATCGACGATGACCACGCCGCTCTTGATGACCGCACGCGGCAGCTCGAACATCCGCGTCTTGTCGTCGTTCGGCGTGTAGATCGTGATGTCGGCGTCGGCGCCCGGCGCGAGATGGCCCTTGTTTTTCAGCCCCAGAATCTTTGCCGGCCCGCTGCGGGTGATGATGCAGATCTCGTAGAGGCTGTACTCACGGCTGAGACCGCCCAGTGTCGAACGCTCGAGGACGGCCGGGTGCACCTGCTTGAGCATGTCTTCGCGATACGTGCGATCCATCAGCAGCTGGATGATCTGCGGATACGCGAGGAAGGAGCCGCCGTTCGGGTGATCCGTGCTCATGACCACCCGCCACGGGTCGGCAGCGAGCAGATACCACTCCAGACCGATCGCCCACTGCAGCGAGTGCACCAGGCTGGTGTTCTTGTATTCGATCGGCGCGATGCCGCATCCCGATTCCATCTCGGTGTCGGACGAGAACCACTTGCTCTTGAATGCGTTGCTCAAGTAGTAGCCGAGCGGGCCGTCAGCGGTCATCGTCGTGGTTTCGCCGAACAGCACCTGGCCGACGTCCACCGTCAGATTGGGATGCGTGTTCACGTACTCGACCAGCGGCGGCGCCTTGCTGTTGAACGTCGTCTCGTCCGCCTCGCCGCCGCCGTAGCTGTGGAACTGGATGTGCGACAGATGGCCGCGCGCGTCGCCGAGCGTCTTCATCGTCTCGAGCGTCGTGTGCCAGTTGCCGGGCATGCCGAGGTTGTTGCAATGGATGTGCACGGAGTGTGGCAGCGAGAGCTCGTCCACCGCCCGCGCGACCTGCTCGATGATCTGCCGCGGTGTGACGCCGAAATTCGCCACCGTCTCGTCCAGCCCGTGCACGTTGCCGCTCGGCAGCTGCTTCCACACCTCGACGCCGCCCGGGTTGACGAGCTTCGGCGTGAAGCCTTTGGCCGCACCCAGCAGCCACGCAATGAACGATCGCATGCGCTCGGGTTCGTTGCGCTGGATCGATTGCATGACGTAGTGGTTGTTGCCCATGAGGACGAAGAAGCCCTTGTCCAGACAAGGCGTGTCCTCGAACTCCTCGTGGACGTGGCGTGCCGCAAGTGGAGGAATGGCGGCGTCGAACGCGGTGGTGTAGCCCAGACCGGCGTACTTGTAGCCCGTGGCAAATGTACTGGGGACGCTGCCGACGGTGCCGCTGCGGGTGCCGGCGCGGCGCACGACCTTCTCGCCCTTCCGCTTGTCCTCGGGCCGCATTTTCCTGGCGGAGTTCACCTTGGGACCGGCGATGTGGCAGTGCATGTCCACGCCGCCAGGCATCACGACGAGCCCGCTGGCATCGAGGGTCCGATCCGACCGGACCTCCGGGTCCGACGGCGGTTCGACGATCTTGCCGTCGCGGATCCAGATGTCGCGTCGCTCGCCGTCTATGCCGTGGAGCGGATCGTAGACAGTCCCGCCCGCAATTTTGAAATACCCGCTGGTCATGAATGGAAGTGACGGGTGTAATCGGCTATGTCTTGAGCTCCGCCACTCGCCGCTGAATTGCGGACAGCACGTCGAAGTCGCTGGGATGAGACGAAGGAAACGCCGGCCGGAGATAGATCGGCACGTCGTCCATGCGGTAGACCGTGCCGGGGGTGTTGATTCCGTAGGTCGCGGTCGTGAACGCTACGGTCGCCGAGCGCGTGGTCGGCGTGTCCTTTGGGTCCAGAGCGATATAGGGGATCGACTTCAGCCACTCGCGCGCGGGCTGGCTGAAGTTCGCCATCGGATCGCAGGCGATCAGCAGCGCCGCGTCCGCCTCGCGTCGAGCCAGCGTGTCGGACGTCGTGTATTCGCCGGGATTGAACCGCGGATAGCCGCGCGACATGTTCACGCCGAAGGGATATCCGGTCTGCCAGGTCACCACGTTGTCGGCGCCCGTGACGTTGCCGTGGCCGCGCATCGGCTTCGCGACGAACCGGGTAAAGGCGTTCATGTCGCGCACCAGGCACAGCAGCGCCTCGCTGTTCAGATGTTTCCCGCGGGTCATCGTCAGACCCATGCCGAACAGGATGACGCCGAATTTCGCGGCCTTCATCCGCACCATCAGGTCCTGCCAGCGCGACAGCTCGATGCCGGTGTCGTTCTTGACCTGCTCCGGATCGATGTCGATCCCCTTGGCGAGCGCGCGCAGCGTCCACAGTGCCTCGAAGTCGCTGCGCGGCTTGATCTGGAAGAACAGGTCCATCGCCTTGGCGGTCTTCGTCTTGCGCACGTCGACGCCGACCGCGGTGCGATCCTTGCGGCCGTTGGGCACGAACATGCCTTTCGGCATCAGGCTGTACTTCGAAAAGTGACGCGGGTGGCTTTCGGCCGGATTGCCGCCCCAGAAGATGATCAGGTCGCCGCGGTTGGCAACCTCGCCGAGCGTGCAGGTGACCTCGCCCACGTCCTGGAAGGCCATCCCCGACGGCCCATGGCAGACGCTGGTCGTCGTATCGACCGTGCCGCCGATGGTGTCGCCGATACCGACCGCGACGCGCTGCGCTTCCGACGTCGTGTCGCTCAGCCCGTAGATGATCGGGTACTTCGCCTCGGTCAGGATGCGGGCCGCACGCTCGACGCCCTCCGCGACCGATGCCGGACGCCCTTCGATCAGGCAGCTCGGACGATCGTCGGCGTGGTGGTTGTAGAACCAGGCCTTCCCGAGCACACAGGCGCGCTTGGCATCGACGATGTGGTTGTCCTTGACGGTGATGTCGATGTCGTCGCACACGCACCCGCAGAAGGTGCACGTCGAATCCTGGATGACCGTCGTTCCGGCGTCGGTGCCTTCAGCACCGGAGTGTCCGGCTTTGGCCGGACTTGCGGCAGTGCTCATCGCTAACCCAGCTTCTCCATCGTGACGTCGAATCCCTTGCTCGTCGGCATCCCCGACCCATGCGTCTCGCCGTCCATCAACCGGCTGGACAGATCGCCGTAGGCGATGAACAGCAGTCCCGGCGGCAACTCGTCGCCCGTCGCGGCAGTCACGGCAACGTCGATCTGTCGGCCGCTCTCGGTGGTGACCCGCACCCGATCGCCGTTGGCCAGGCCCATCCGCTTCATGTCCGCGGGCGCCACCTGCAGCGTATTGATCTCGTTCTGATAGCCGTCGTCGAACTTGCCTTCGCTGACACCACAGCCTTGCTTGCTGGTCCGCCCGGGGATGAGGATAAATCGTTCACTCATTGGCACTTTGCGACAGGAGCATCGATCGTACAAGAAAACCGTGGGCCTTACCACTTGGCTCGCGTGCGGTCCGCTGTACACTCAAGGGCTGCCTGCCGCCTTCGCGCCTCGCGCTGCGGAGGTCGACAAAGGCGGCCCCTACATTCGCATGAGTGGCGACACGACCGAGACTCCCCAAGAGAGACACAGCATAGAGCGCAACGGCGTTCGGATCCTCGATACATTTGCCGAGGCATTCTCGATGCGCGCCGCGCGCGTGATCATCACCGCGCAGTCGGCAGCATGGGCGCGCACCGCGGCCGACTCGATGACCGGCTTCGCGACATCCGTGATCGGATGCAAGGTCGAGGCGGGCATCGACGCGCTCCTCGAGCCGGACGCAACGCCTGACCGCCGGCACGGTGTCAGCGTCCTGCTGTTCGGATTCGACGCTGCCGGACTGCAGCGTCAGCTCATCGACCGCGTCGGGCAGACGGTGCTCACGTGTCCGACGACGGCGTGCTTCGATGGGCTGCCCGATGCGCCGGAGCGGGTGATCGTCGGTGGACAGCTGCGTCATTTCGGCGACAAGTTCCAGGCGAGCAAGGTGCTGAACGGACAGCGCTACTGGCGCATCCCGGTGATGGAGGGCGAGTTTCTGGTGCAGGAAGCCTTCGGCGTTCAGAGGGCCATTGGCGGCGGCAACCTGTTGATTCTCGCGGAGAGCACCACTCAGGCGCTGGCGGCGGCGGAAGCGGCGGTCGACGTGATGCGCCACGTGCCCGGCATCATCCTTCCGTTTCCTGGGGGCATCGTGCGCGCCGGCAGCAAGGTCGGCGCGAAGAAGTACAAGAACATGGTGGCGTCCACCAACGATGCGTACTGTCCGACGTTGCGCGGTCGTGACGGTGTGGACAGCCAGCTGCCCGCGAGCGTGAACTCGGTGCTGGAGATCGTCGTGGACGGCCTCGACCGGGCGGCGATCGAGCAGGCGCTGCGCGCCGGCCTCGCCGCAGCATGCCGGCCCGGAGTCGTCGAGATCTCAGCGGGTAACTACGGCGGCAAACTTGGGAAGCATCATTTCCATCTGCACCAGTTGCTTTAGGTGGAGCTCCTTCCGACGTCGATGAACGGCCCGAGAGCGACGTAGACGTGGTACGCAAGCAAGAGCGTGACGGCGACGGCAATCACGATACCCTCGAGTGTGACGGGCGGATCTTTCGGTGTGGAGAGAGGAAGTCGGCCAGATCCGATGTCCGTCGATTCCTCGACCACTGACACCGCCGTCGGCAACTCTTCCCGACCCACGACCGGATCGAGCTCCCGCAGCAACTCGAAAGCCTCCTCGAGCTCCCGGTCTTTGTCCGACTGCCCCGGCGTCCATCCCTCGCGGACCACTTCGATGTCCGGGGGGAAGATGCGCAGGTTGATCATCAACATCGCCCAGAATGTTGGGGCGACGAGCAGGCACACAAGTGAGCTGAGCGCATGGCCCCGGCTACCCATCGCGAATGCGATACCGAAGCTGACGACAAACGCCAGCGCGTAGATGGTCGCGAGGAAGCGACGACGGATTCTGAATCTGGCCCCACACGCCGCGCAGGTGCGAAAGATCCACAGGTGCATGCCGTCGGTCCTCAGACGACAGCAGGGACACCGCAGCGGCTTCATTGGGAACACACCGAGAAGATGTTGCATGGTGTGCGGCAAGCTCCCCCGACCTGTCAGCGGATCTCCCGCTGGGATGTCGCCCGACGCTCGTCCATGATCGCCTCGAGCTCGGCGATGCGCTCGAGGTCCTTGGGTCGGCCGGCGGCGCGTTTGAGCTGAATCAGCGTCGGCAGGTCGACGAACCTGACCCGCAGCCGGAACAGCTCCCGCGTTTCGGACCGAGCCACCAGGGCCTCGTAGGTACCCCCGCCGGCGGCCTCGCCCAGCAGATCGACGTCTCCAGCCGATGTGGTCAGTGTGAAGTTCAGTCCCCGTGTGATGGTGTCGACATCGAACTCGAACGGCAATCCGGGGGGGGCGCCACGAAGGTATGGGGCGAGCGGCTGCAGCGCATTTGCAAGACGGCTCATGTTCTCCGGCGATCGACGATACACGACATCCAGATCGACTGTGAGATGCGCCGAGCCGTGTGCCGTTGCGGCAAACCCTCCGATGACCACGAATTCGACGCCGCCGGCGGTCAGCGCTTCGAGCAGGGACTGGAAATCCGTCACGGCGTCAGCTTGCGCGAACGGCGAACTTCTTCCGCAAACCGCAGCGCGGAGATCATCTTCCTCACCCGTTCGTCGGTGGTCAGCTTGAGGTTCTCGCGGATCAACGTCCGGTCGACGTCCCGCTTGTATGCGTCGACCGCGGGTATCGGCTCCAGAGACACCGCCAGAAGCTGCGCGTCATCCGCCATGCCCACATTGTAGGTCGGCTGGAGACCGCGTTGATGCCGGACAGCTGATTGAACGCGCCGATCGCAAACGCGACGAACAGATCGCGGGTTCAAAGCCGGCACGACTTCCGATGCGACGCGTCGGCGGCGAACGCGCGCCCGCGAATCGTCGCTCCATCTTTCGAGATCGGCATACACGTGTGCTGCGCGCGCGATGAGCGCTGTCTCGCAGCTCGCCGCGTCGGGCGCGTCGGCGAACACGGTGCAGACAGGCTCACCGGCACGGATGCGGTCGCCCGGCCGAGGAATGTCACGGACGTCCGGCTGATCGAGCCAGCGTCGCGTGGCGCCGGCCACCACATCACGTCGCGCAAACACAATCGCCTTGCCCGTCGCGCCGCGCTGTCGACGGGCATGCTCCACATCGAACGGCAGCAAATAGCCGGTGCACGCTGACGCGTGCGCACCGAACACCGACAGACCGTTCCCCCGTTCCACTAGCTCCATCGATGCGGACCAGCGTGGATTGACCTCGAGCGGGAAGGCGACCCCGTCGCGTGCCACGAAGTCGATTCCATTGAGTCCGACCAGGCCGAACTCCTTCGTCGCGACGTCCGCCATCGCTCGCGCCATGGCGAAGACCTCCTGCTCGCGTTCGAATTGCGGGTCGCTGACGGCTGACATGATGCTCCCGCAGTAGCGATATCCCGTCGCACCAAACGCGGCGACACCGACGAGCTGTCGAGAGAACCCGATCGGTACAGCCTGTCCGCGTGCCGCCGCGAAGACGATCGAGCCCGGCGTGCCGTCGATACGCTCCTGCAGAACGCTGCGCCGCGGCACCGTCGCTCCGGGCGTCCACGGCTCCACGCCGCGACCACCGCCGGAGGCGCGAGGCTTCAAGAGCCACGACGCGTTCGGATCGTTCGAGTCGTTCGACTCGTTCGGTCCGTTCGGACGGATGCCCGGAACAGCGAAGCCGTGGCGGCTGAACGTGTCGGCGAGGAGAAACGGATCGCGGACGCGACGCAGAGTGGCCGGTGGGTTGCCCCACAACGCGCGGCCGCTCGCCATCGATTGAACCATGGGCGGATGGTTCTCGAAGGGCGACAGATACGCGACCGCGTCGGAGTTGATGGTCTGGACGATACGCGCGGTCGTGCCCGGGGACAGGCGCAATCCGAAATCGCGCGTGACCGACAGCGCGTGCACCGAAGGATGCTGATCGAGATCCGCGAACGCATCGAGGCCGGTCACCGCGAACCCTGCACGCGCTGCCGATTCCGCCGCGGCACGCGTCGACACGCCGGCAATCAGGACGCGCTTCATCCGCCTCCGCCGAGGCTACGGCGGACAGGTGCGATGCCGAGACGGGCTTTCGCATCCGCCTGCGAAATCACGAACAGGTGATCGAGCACCGTGCCGCTCGCCTCGCGGATGTGCAGGCTCTTGACGAGTGGCATCGTTGCGCCGCCGGCCAGGCCGTCGGCGAGGAGTGCCGCTCCCTGCGCGGCGTGCGTTGCGACCTGCGCGAATCCGGCCAGGACGTGCACCGGTGCCGATGTCACGTGCCCGAGCTGCTGGACCAGCTCCGCGTGGACGGCTGTGATCCGGGCCGCGCGGCCAGACAGGATGATCTCCGCCGGTCGCGGCACCGACACCATGAGCGTCGCGACGGCTTTGACCGCGCTCTCGAGATAGGCCTGCCACGCGAGACGCGCTGCCGGCGTCGGCGTCGCGGCGATGGTTTCGAGATCCGCGCCGGGCATCCCTGCGACCGCCGCCGCGCCGCCGCGAAAGACCAGATCTTTGTCGATGCGTCCGGCGAGGAACGCGACCTCCGCGTCGAGCGCGCCGCACGCGCGCACGCCGAGCGGTCCTGACGATCCGCCGAGGCCGTCGACGATCTCGCCGCCGTCGACGGCAAGGGCGGCCGTGAATGCACCGCCAAGCTCCAGCAGGATGAACGACGTCTCAGCTTCCAGGCAACCGCGACGGACCGCCTGCTCCCACACCGCGAGCGCCGCGGAGCAGACCTTGTCAGCCGTTCCCATGTCGACCCGATTGACTTTTCGATGAGCGGGCACCGTCGACAGGTGAATCACTCCGGGCGTGAAAACGACGGGCACGTCCAGACGGGACAGCGCCCGTATCAACGCATTGAGCCCGCCGATGCCACCACGTTCTCCGCGTGCGGCAAGGGACGCGAGGCGAATGTCGACGTCGTTGAGCTCGCGCGCCGGCTTGTTCGGCAAGCCATAGCCGGAGGGACCGGCCACGAGATCCAGTGGCCGTGCGGATTCGATCAGCTCGATGATGATCGCAGGGTGGGCCAATGCGCTCGCCGTCGGCAGCGAGCGGTCCAGCAAGACACGGCCATCGTCGAGGCCGCATATATCAATCGTGACCGTGCCTGGATCGATGCCTATGACGCGAGGCACTTCGACTGCGCTCCAATGCAAAATGCAAAATGAAAAATGCAAACACTCCGTAAGAAATTAGGCACGAGTGGGCCTCGCTGCGCCTCCACCCGCCCGTTCCCTTCAGGCGCTGTTTGCATTTTGAATTTTGAATTTTTGCATTAGACGCGCAAGTCGCGCGCAATCTCCGCGATGCTCTCCGCGTCCAGCACGAGATCGTTGCGCTCGAACAGGCGGGCGATGCACGCCTTGTGGATCTTCATCTTGAGGCCGCCGACCCCGAGCGCGCCGAACGTCGTCACCCCCTCACGCTCGACGGCGTTGTCCGTGACTTCGATGCCCTCGACGCCGAGTGGAGGTACCGCGTTGAGGTCCGCCGCAGCGCGCACCGAGCGACCGACCCACGCCCCGCGCGGGACGAGTTGCACGCCGGCCGGTCCCGCGTTGAGGAGCAGCTCTGCGCCCGCCAGCGTCGTGGCAGCATTCGCGCTGTCGGCCAGCACCGTGTGACTCACCGTGCCGCCGAAACGCTGTCGCAGACCATCGAGCACGGCAGGGTCGACGTGCCGCCGCGAGGTGATGACGACGTCAGCGCCTGCAGCGGCAAGCAGTCCCGCCGCACGAATGCCGACCGGACCGGTGCCGGCGGTGATCACCGCTCGCCGGCCTTTCACCTCGCCGACGGCCTGCTGCAGCTTCGCGACGGCGGCAACCGCCGTGGTGTTGGAGCCATTCGAGTCGAGCATCACCGACACGCGCATCGGGCCGAAGAACGACTTGCGGACCGCGGCCAGCAGCCGTTCGCCGGCCGCCATGTCGGTTCCACCAATGAAGATCGCGGTGTTGTGCAGGTCTTTCGGGCCACGGGTGAAGATGCAGCCATGCACGAGATCGCGGACGTCGGCTTCACTGATGCCGCCATGACTCATGATGGCGTCCGCCCCGGCATCGTAGGCCACGACCTGATCGAAGACGCTCGGATGCGGCGAGGAATCGAGCTGAAGGAGAAGCTTCCGCACGGATGGGGTGTGCTGGCGGGTCCAAGAAAAGGACCCGCCCTACACTAACAGAATGATCGGCGTTAGACGCCGACGCCCAGTTTCTTCTCGGCGTCTTTGGCGAACGGGTGCTTCGCTGTCTTCGACGCGGTGAGCACTTCCTGCACGCTCGGCTGGCCGGCCAGCGCGCGCTGGATCGCTTCCTTGGTTGCCTGGTAGTTGAAGTCGAAGATCTTCTGGTCGTCTTTCGCGTCCCAGTGGATGAACACGCCCACCAGAACGACATAGTCGTCTGCCTTGTCGCGCGGAATCACGCCGCTCTCAACCGAGTCGACGACAGCGCGGGCCACTGCCGCCTGCGCCGGCCCGAACATCTGCACGGCCTGTCCGGCGCCCTTGATCGTCACCTTGTTGAACATGAGCGTATCGGGCTTCGCCGGGAGATTGGGCGTGACCACCGCCAGCAGCGTCGTGAACCCGTCCTTGTTGTTCGTCAGAGCGTTGCAGAAGGCGACGCCCGCCGGACCCGACTTCGACCCGATGATCAGATCGATGTGGGCAATTTCGTTGCCGTCGCCGACGAGCGACTCGCCAAGAAAGAAATCCGCTGCCATGTTCAAGAGCTCCTGTCGTGAAGTGTTGAATGGGCTAGTGCTGAACCTCGGGAGTCTATCTCAGTTGCGTAAAACTCCCAATCCTCTAACGCACGAGCCGAAGTCGGGCCTCCCAAAGCGTCGGATCGGCGCTGCCGCCGAGCTGTCGTGCCGCCTTGCGACGCGAATCACGAGCGTCTGGAATCCTCTTACCCGCGAACGGCCCTCACCGCCTTGGACTGACGTTCGCGATACAGCCCGACATCCACGGCGCGGGCCATGGCGGCGACATCGAGCGGCAGGCCGAGAAAGTCGGCGACCTGCCGGGCGACGGCAGCAGGCTGCTGCAGCACGTCGGCGTGGCGAATGACGAGCCTCGGGATGCCGTGTGCCGCAAGCACTCGCAGCGACAGGAACTGCTGCTGCTGCAGAAACGCCTTCAGCTGCGCGTCCGTGAGCTTGCCTCCCTGCTGCCCGTCCCGATCGAGCATCCGATTCTGCGAGGCCACAATCTCGTCGAGGTCGCGATCCATGACGAGCATGCGATACGGGACGCGTTGTGGCAGGTGAGGCACCAGCGGAGAGACGATCTTCACGCAGCGCCCGCGCGCCTCTTCCACCCAGTCGTTGTGCTGCGCGAGCTGTTTGACCTGCGTCAGTTCCAGGTAACCACGTGGATTGTTCGTGTCGGCGACGCGTTCGCCGTCGGTCAGCGGCTGAAGGCCGCCGGCGGCGAGCATCTGCATCATCATCGAGGTCCCCGATCGCGGGAGACCCGATACGACCACGACGGCCGCCCCGGGTTTGTTGTTGCCGTCGCGCAGCGCGCGTTCCTCGGCCACAGGCGGTTCCGAAAGACCGATCAGCCGTCCCTCGGCAGCGACAGCCCCCACTACTGGCAGGTGTGCCTGGTAATCGATGGTGGCGATATCGGGCAGCGCGGTGATCACGCGCGATCTCGCCTGACGCCGACGCGCCTCGCGAATCTGGCCGGCCTGCGCGCGGTGCATGGCGCTCTGCGCGACGTCACGCCGTACCTGTGAGTAGATCCGGGCGAGGCGCGTGTGCGCCTCGGGAAAATTCGGATTCTGCGCGATGGCTGTTTCGAACGCCGCGACCGCTCCGTCGAAGTCGAGCAGCGCCATCCGGCATACGCCGGCGTAGTAGTGCGCGGCCGGCATGTGATAGCGAAGACCGATCGCACGCGTCACGTGATCGAGAGCCGGCTTTGTTTGTCGCCTGGCGATGTACGTCTTCGCCAGTCCGATGTAGGCACCTGGACTGACCGGATCGATCTCCAGGACACGTCGGAAGCAGACCTCCGCTTCGTCGTGACGGCCGAGCGACACGTAGGCGTCGCCAAGCTGGAGATGGAAACCGGGCACCCGTGACTCGGACTTCTCGGCTCTCTTGTAGTATGCGAGCGCCTCCTCGTGCTGACGTCGCGCTGCCGCTACCCACCCGGCAAGGTAATCCAGCGTGCTCGGATTGCCGCGTGCGATCGCTCCCAGCTTGCGTGCCGCATCGATTTCCGCGGGTGAGAGCACATGCTGCGGGTCGGCGTCGTCGGCCTCCCGCTTCACCGCCCGCCGCTGCTTCACCATCTCGCGCACTTCCGCGAGCCGTCCCCGCGCTGCTTCGGCGGCGCGACGCCAACATCCATTCAGGTGCTCGATTACTCGAGCCAAATCGTCGGTCGCGCCGAGCGTTTGCAGGCAGATGGCCAGCTGAATGCCGAAGCGAAACTCCAGCGGTTTCTGTTGATACAACTTGAACAGCAACGGTACGGCGTTCCCGTGCCGCCCCGCGTCCATGTAGGAGCGCGCGAGGTTGTACTCATTTTCGTAGACGGTGTCCTTGATTGCCTGCTCGATATCGTCGTTCGGCCGCTCGATGTAGCCAAGCGCCACGAGCTGCTCGATCCCTTCGCGCGCGTCGGCGGGTGTCAGATGCCGATCCGGCGGATGTTGTCCATCGTCGCCGGGCACAGCGTCCCAGCTTGGAATCGACGTGACCGCTGGTCGCTCCTCGAACGCATCGACCAGCGGCCGGCCGTCCATGTCTTCGCCGACAGGCAAGCCGAAGAGCGTCAAGACGGTCGGCGTCACATCGAGCAGCCCGACGCCGTGCACGAGCTCGTCATGCCTGATGCCGGGACCCTTCATGACGAAGATGCCGAAGTCCCGGTGTTCCGCCGCGGGTCCCGCGGGCTCGCTGGGCAATGAGCGGCGGCGCTGATGGTCGGGATGGAACCCGTGATCTGACATCAGGATCACGGTGACGTCGTCGCCGGCGAGCTCGACGAGCCGCGCCAGCATCATGTCGTGGAACACGTAGCCGGTGTTGACGACGTGCTGAAAGAGCTCGAAATCCTCGTCCGGGATCCAGTCCTGCTGCGGCGGGTGGTACCGCATGAAGGCGTGGGAGAAGTGATCGATGGCGTCGAAGTAGACGGCCATGAAGTCCCACGGCTCGTGCGCGATCAGGTGGTTGGCGCATGATTGAATGCTCGCGCATTCGGCGATGATCTTCGCGCACGTCTCGAGCCGGCGATCCGTATCCTGATCGATTGTCGGCGCCAGCGGGATGAACGGCAGGATGTGTCCTTCCGGCTCGAGGTCCTCCGGGTGCACGCGGAGATCGGCAAGCGTGTCGGCCAGGCTCGCGGGATGCACGGTGCCCGGACGGATCGGCCATCCGCGTTCGAGCGGACCATGCGCCTGGTGATAGTGGTTCGACACCATGACGCCGTTGATCGGCTCGGCGGGGTGGCTTGGCCACCAGCCGACGACGTTGCTGCGCAGCCCGTTCTGATTCAGGATGTTCCAGACCGCTTTCGTCTTGCGCGAGAGATTCGTGATCGGCTGAATGCCGCCGGCCGGTGACGGCTCGGTGAAGCCCAGGATGCCGTGTTTGTAGGGTCGCTTGCCGGTGGCGATCGACGTCCACAGCATCGGGGACAGCACGGGGGACAGCGTGGCCATCTGTCCGCTGACCCCCTGTTCGACGAGCTGTCGCGTGGCCGGCATGAGGCCGCGATCCATCAGCGGCGTCATCACTTTCCAATCGGCGGCGTCCCAGCCAACGAGCAAAACTTTCTTGTTCATTTAGGCAGAAGATCACGAGGGCGCAGCGAAGGCCCGCACCACAGTACGGCTGACGTTCTTGGCCAAAAAGACATAAGGGGCCAACCTCGAAGTGAGGCGGCCCCTGTTAGGTGGTACGCGTGACGCAGGCCGGACGTGTCACGTCGGGCCTGCTGTCTTACGCGCGGTTTTCGCGGCGGCGCTTGAGGCCGCGCGCGCCGGCCGCCAGCGCGGCCAATCCCAACAAGGTCAATGACGCCGGTTCTGGAACCGCCCCTCCGCCCGAGTGAATGGCTCCGCCGGGCGCGGTGTTGTACGCGCCTTCGATATATGTCACGGCGCCCCCCGGACCGCCCCAATTCACCCTGAACCAGCCCAGCTGACCAATGCCGGTCTTGAAGGCGAAGGTTTCCGTCCCGGACGCAGCTGGAGCCTTAGCGATCTTGGTGAAGAACGACTGGTTCGCCGTGATCGTGTTCGACGCCGGAGCCGCGCGGAAGCCTGCCAGGTTCCCGTTGTAAATCGACTTGCCGATGAAGTCGTTGCATGCGAGCACGGTTCCCGCACCACCGAACTGGACGTTGTTGCAGACCAATGAGGCGTTGAAAGGCTTGGTCTGCGGAGACGGGGTGAAACTGACGATTGCGCCTTCCGCGGTCGGCGCCAGATAGGCGCATGCCAGTCCGGCACCGAACGTGGTGACGATCTTCTTCGCGTGCGAATGCGGCCCTGCCATGAAACCTCCTGCTGGCTCATACGTCGGCACGCGCGCATTCGCGGCGACATGTGAATGGGAGTAACGGAGATTGCGACGGGGCAGGGGTCTGCAAGGATTCCACCACAACCATAAATGGATGGCTAACCATTGCAGCTCAACGATTTACCTGAAATTGGCTCAGGAGCGGCAGGAGTCGAAATCCGGTAAGGGGGCT
>Ga0081539_10003123_pt1 | contig 21141 bp, 23 predicted proteins | sample TabmetS4T2R2_FD_71023 | JGI IMG/M metagenome (GOLD analysis project Ga0081539, IMG submission 71023) | Tabebuia heterophylla rhizosphere microbial communities from the University of Puerto Rico - S4T2R2 | ecosystem: Host-associated > Plants > Roots > Rhizosphere ...
AGGCGGCGCAGCGTGCCCGAATTGTCATTAAGGCCAATAAAGAGAAGCTGGAAATCCTTAAAAACGCCTTGCTGGAAAAAGAAGCGTTAGAATCTGAAGAGGTGATTAAGGTTCTCAAGGGCGCCAAGATGCCCAAAGAAGCCGCACTGTATTAGACGTTAGACGCTAGAGGTTGGATTTTAGAATAAACTAGTCCAAGCGTGGCAAGCGTGGGCTAGTAAAGAGAGAAACTTTTAAATGTTAAACTATCAGTATGGCGGTTGAGAGAATTGTCGATACTTCGTCGCAGGATGAGGGCCAGGAGGGTGAGCTCGAAGAGACACTGCGCCCGCGTGACTTTGATAATTACATCGGACAGGAAAGGATCAAGAAGAATCTAAAGCTGGCAATCGGCGCCGCTAAAAAACGCGGGGAGCCGATTGACCATGTATTGCTTTATGGACCTCCCGGGCTTGGCAAAACCACACTTGCGACAGTCATTGCCAATGAGATGGGTAGCCAGATCCGTATAACCGCCGGGCCGGCAATTGAACGTGCCGGCGATTTAGCTAGTTTATTAACCAACCTATCCGACGGCGACATTCTATTCATTGACGAGATTCACCATCTCAGCCGCTCGATCGAGGAAGTCTTGTACTCAGCGATGGAGGATTTCAAACTTGATATCATGCTTGGCAAAGGACCAAGCGCTCGTAGTTTACGGCTCGACCTACCAAAATTCACAATTATTGGAGCGACGACCCGAACCGGATCATTAGCCGCGCCGCTCCGTGACCGTTTTGGCATGATTCATCGATTGGAATTTTATGAACCTGAAGAAATCAGCCGGATTATCAAGCGTTCGGCTAAGATTTTAAGCGTATCTATAAATGACAAAGCCGCTGAACTTCTGGCCCAGCGAGCCCGCTTAACGCCCAGGATAGCTAACCGATTATTAAGGAGAGTACGCGATTACGCTGATATGAATGGCGACGGTATTATTGACGATCCGTTGGCCGTTAAAGCCCTAGAATTATTAGAAATTGACGAGCTGGGACTCGATCCAGCCGATCGTCGTTTATTAAACATAATTATTGAGCACCACAAAGGCGGGCCGGTAGGTGTAGAAACGTTGGCGGCACTAATTGCTGAGGAGCGCTCGACGATTGAAGATTTTTACGAGCCGTATCTAATGCAGGTCGGGTTGTTAGAGCGGACGCCAAGAGGACGAAAAGTTACTTCCCGCGCTTGGAAACATCTAGGACTAAAGCAAACCAAGCAGCCCCAAGCATCGCTGCTTTAACAGCGATCGACTCGCAACTAGCAATACACTGGTTTGAGCATTGAGCTTTAAGCATTGAACATTTAGAATCTGTGTATGCAACCAAATTCGGCACCGCCAAGCGTAATGCGCCATGTACCGAACGGTCAGAGGTTCATCGCGTATATCAAGCGGCATATCATCGGACTGATTTACATTTATCTTATTGTAATCGCCGGAGTCGCGGCGTTTATAGCTATTGGCGTAACAGTCGCGCCAGAACTGTTGGGTGGATTTAGTGACGAGGAATTCTCTGCCCTAAGTTTAATTACGATTTTGGTTGTCGTGTTAGTAATACTGATACTAATTATCGTTACCAACATTTATCGTCATAACACCCTGATTATTACCGATAAAGAAACAATTCAAGTTTTACAAAGAGGTGTCTTTCAGGTGAAAGTCTCGCACTTGTCGCACGCTGATATAGAAGACGTAACATCCGAGCAAAATGGGCTCATGGCGACTCTGTTTAATTACGGCACTTTACTTATTGAAACCTCGGGCGAGATGCGCAACTTTGTTTTTACTTATTGCCCTGATCCCGAGCATTACGCCAGGATTGTGCTCGAGGCCAGACAGAGCTTCAACAACCCAACCAATAGTTAAATACTTATAAGCGTCAAGGTGGAATCTTACCTTGACCTTTCTAGCGAGCAGATATAATGTTCCTTAATCTGGGAGTGTTACAGGTCAAGTATTTAGATACAGTGGACAGGTAACGGGTTACAGAATCACATGTCTGTAACCTATAACCTGTAAACCTTACTCATGGAAGGGGTTATTGCGGGCTTGATTGAACAAGCTATGAATCTGCGGACTGTTCTGTTCGAGTTTTTGGATTCGTTCTATGGCGTTTTTATCAATCTTGGCTACATTCGTCGACGCAGTAGCTAAACCCTCATCTTCTGGTGGTGGCTCGGCTGTGGCTAGTGACCTAATCTGCCAAACGACGAACAAATATACCAAGAGCACCACAACGATAACTATAAAAGGCAAATGAGCAGCAACCTTTTGCCATTGCTTCTTTAGCTTGGGTACCAGTTTTTTAAAATTGAAATTTATATCTTTGCTCATTTGGATGGCTTAATGAATATATTAACAACTAAGCTGAAGCTTATAGCTTGATCTGGCGCGTTTTGGTCGGTAACCGGCTGAACGGCAACTTGTGTTATTTGCGCGGTGCGCCTATCGCGTTCGATGCTTTTTAGGAACTTTAAGAATTTTGGATAGGTAACGGCCATGTCGTCCGGTACAGCGGGGCCAGTCTCGGGTACAATTGTGAGTTGAAGACTATATAACCCATTTATACCCTCGACTGGCTTGGCCTGGCTAATAGCTGTAGCCGATGATGAGCCGGCTGCCGATGAACTTCCAGCTGCACCGCCAAGATTGCTGGTGGGGAAGGTTATGCTGGCAATCTTGATTCGCGCCTCGCTGGCTAGCTGGAAGATGGTAAGTACGGCCTTTGCTTGATCTTTATCGGCTGGCAGCACTGTTTTGGCAACGTCATTAAAATATGAATATTGTTCAACCTGTTTCTTAGCTACCTCTAGACTGGTCAGTTGGGCATCGAGCGTTTTGCTCTTGAGCTTCAAATCAACTAACTCATTACTTTTGGCAGTTAAAGATTTTAGCCCTAAAATAGCCGTGGCGAAAAACAAAACCACGCTTAAGCCCAATAGACCAAGGAGAATTAGGCGTAACTGTTTAGCTGAGGACATCAGCTTCATTGCGCTTCTCCGGTTGCGAGGTTGAGAAACTGCTGAAAGGTTTTGCTGTCAAACAAGGCTCTTAAGGCAGCAGTACAGGGGTAAGTTCTGTTGGCGGATGAGCAACTGATGTTAATAATATCGACCTTAGTAAATAAGTTATTTTTGGGGTCACTTAGGTTAATGGCGATCTGAGCAGCAGATTCGTAGTCTTTGGTATTGGCGTTTAAATCAAGCGCGCCGCTGACCTTGTCGGATAGGGTCAAAGTATTTAGTACAGATCCCGCTGGCATCACTTGGCCAATATCTTGTATTAGATCGGAAAATCGAATTTCGCGTTTTAGAACTTGGTCTATAAGACGAATATTTTGGCCGATTTCCTCGGCTTGCTTCTTAGCTTTCTCTAGGTTCTCGGCCTTAAGCTGGTTCTCGGTAGCGGCGATAGATTTGTTTAAGTTTTTTGACTCCTGCTTTATATATAACCAGCCCGTACCTAAGATTAGTATTAGTATCCCGATGAGTACCGCACTGATCACCAACGATTGGCTGAGTCGAGCATTAAGGCGTCCATAACGTAGCTGTAGGCGATAGTCTCGTGGAAGCAGGTTAATCATTGAATACCTCAGACATATCCAGGATAGCTTCACCGGCAGCCGCAACAAACATCGAGCGCTCGAGTGGGTCGGGCGGGGTAAGTGTTCCGAAGTCGATCTTAGTCCACGGATCAAGCATACGTACTGGTATGCCGAGTTCTTTTGAGAGGTATTCATCTAGCCCGGGCATGTTGGCTCCTCCTCCCGTGGTGACAGCTTGAGAGATTTTGTGCCCAGCAGGCGTCAGGCGTTCATTGTAGTAGCGCATAATCTTGCGAACCTCACGAATAAGATTGTCTAAAGTGGGTTTCACCGCCTGGCCGATGCTGCGCAGATCATCACTCAACTTTAAACCCTCTTCGTTTTTTACCTTAAACGCTTCTTCGCGGTCGATGCCTAGAGTTTTAGCAATTTGATTTATCATGGTGTTGCTGCCACCTTGGACAGTACTATTAACGAACAGCGTTTTGTCATAGACTGCAACATCAATGGCTTCAGCGCCAAAGTCGATCAGGACCGTAGGTTGATCGTGCGCCGGATCGGCCATACCAAAGACGCGGGCAGTGGCATTCATTGTCGGCTCTAGTGCTATCGGCTCAAGCCCAATCGACTCCAAGAACTTCATGTAACTTTCGATTATTTTTTTCGGAGTAGCTACAACTAAAAGCTCAATATTTTTGTCATCTCGACGGACAATATCATAGTCAAGGTAAAGATTTTCGGGGGCTACAGGTATATATTGTTCCGCTTCTAGTTGTACAGCTTCAGGCAAATCTTCATCATCCAAAGCCGGCAACTCTAGAGGCCGGCTGAAACTATATGACATCGGGATGGTACAAGCAACCTTCCGGGTAGAAACCATCCCGTTCAGTCGCTTTTCGAACAAGTCATGCGATGCATCAGCCAAGGCCTTATAGTCGACGATTACACCGTCGACTATAGAGCTGACAGCGTAGCGGTATGAGGCACCATAGCCGACTACGGCTGCGCTATTATCTCGTCCAGCACCGATTTCGAGCTGCATCACTTTTAAGCTGGAATGACCGATGTCCAAGCCAAATAACGGTTCGCTACGACGAAGACTAGGCCCAGAAATAGAGATCATGTTTTTGTGCTTATCCTTATATAAGAGTATATCAGTTAGAGACGCGGCATCACAGTCGCCTGTATCTAGAAGCGTGCCAAGAAAGATCTATTGGTACAGTGCTCAAAGGGAAGTCAGTATTTAAGGTTGGATCAAAAGGGTTGCCGGAATTAGTTGAAATGAAGATATTTTTGCCCGAAATCCCCCCAAAACTTGGCGTACCGCCAAATTTTGTCTTGTCAAAACAAAGCCCGTTATTAGCGATAAAGTAAATCTGTGGAGCGTTGACGTTATTAGAGCCACTGCTTCCTAGGTATACCGCGCCTCCAAGTGGGCAATCGCTGGCTTTGGAGGCCGGATCAGCGCCATAGCTCACAAGTACTACAGGACCACTGCCAGGCGCCGAAGCTACTCCAGTGAAATTAATAGTACCTTCCACGAAAATATATTTTGGCGTACTGTCTGGATTATTGAACGTTGGATTGCAAGCCGAGGCCGCGCATAAATTAGCCCGAACATGAGTATTATCGGTGATGTCGTATTGGTTAGAGCCAAGTGCTAAGTCACCGGAACTTCCACAACTGGTACTGATGTTACTGGAACTGTCCGGGTAGTGTGTCTTTTTATTATTCCCGGTAGACGGAATCCGGCGCGGCGAGCTGCCTGTAGTCCAATCGCTGCAACTACCATCTTTATACGAGGCGTCCATAAATTGCGACCATGGAAGGTAGGTTGACTGAATCTTAGCGATGTTCGTTTGATTCGCAAAGACATCAAAATTAGCGTTACTGGTATTTCCCGGAGGACTTATGCAGTTGTTAAAAGCTACGGTAATCTTAGTCTTGGTTTGGCCGGGCGTGACGAAGGTCGTTGGCTTAACCAAATTACCCGGTCCGCTAATTGAGCAATTAGAGGCGCTGGTATTTTTACCAGCAGCCGTCAAGTTTTCGACATGCAGATAGTTGGTGTTTTTATCAGTCTGCAAATAGCCATTGACATATATATCCTTGGCGTAAATGTCTTTGACGCTGCTGGCAATTTCTATGATGTTACGGCTAAGCATACCGGTAGCTGCTAACGTTCCCGGGGTGCGTTCGACTGTTACTTCAATTTTACGGCTGAACTTAGCTGTGGCGGCAGTCTTCGGCTGGAAGAGCCTGCCGGTAGATGTAACGATTTTCTGGCTGCCTGACGAGCCGGCCGCAACTGTCGTCTCATAAGTGGCTTTATAGAGACTATTATTCAAGACGGTTACTTGGCTGCCGTCGGTTCCGGTGTATGTCGAGTTAGGGTCGCTGTTTAAATATGCGATAGCGGTATCGGCTCCCGACTCAGCAGCATACTGGGCTTCAAGAAGCAAGATCCGGCCTTTTGCCCTGGACAGGCTGGAATTGGCAAGAACTACAAGAGCCATAATTATCACGGACAAGAACAGGGTGATGATAAGAATATTTACGATAACCGACCCAGATTCACTCTTACTTCTCAGTTTCTTTACCATTGACACAAACTTCATTACGAATTCCTCAGCGCAATACGAATTATGGTGCTATTTGAAGTCGCGTTAGTTTTTTGGAAAATCGGCTTCTTGGTAAGGTTGATTGTCAACTCAACCACCTCTACGGTCGTGAAATCCGGGCCTATATACTGGCCAGTGTTCGGATCTGTTACCGATGTATAATCAATAAGATTTCCAGTACGCGAGAAATAGCGCATATCTATGGAAGCTAAGTCGGGGGCTATGGCCTTATCCGCCGGACACGAGGAAGTAGCTATAGCCGGCGGACAACTGGTTTTTAGCCGATTGCCGCTAGCGCTTGAATTAGCAAGCGAGCGTTGCATCAGCGCCTTTCTTGAACCATCTATGTATAAAACATATTCATCTTCGTAAGGCTGCGTGCCGTTCATGATGAAAGCGCCAGACATATTTAGGCTGGGCCGTCTAAAATAAACCAGCGGTGTGTAGGTGCCAGGGCCGCCAACAGCTTTATTACCTGGAACTGCGTGAATTGGCAGCCAATAGTTGCCAGAGGGTATTGCTGGATCGGCTACTAAAGTATTCGAATCGGCCAAGCTGTTTTGAATTATCATTCCAGTTGATGTGCCTATTTCCTCTCGCAGGATATCACCGGCGTTGAGCCTCGTTGTCAAAGTATCCAGATCAGCTTCCAGTAGGTATGAATAGCGCCAGTACTCAAACGTAAACGTCAAAATAAGAATTGAGAAGAAAACAGTTAATATGATGGCAACATTGAGTTCGGCGAGAGTGAACCCCTGCTGGCCGTTGGTCATAATTGACCAATACCATTTCGGGTAATTAACATACGCAGTTCAAGCTGCGGGGCAGCGCTGCGGAGATAACCTACAGATATATCAATAACTTTGCTGTCAGGTACAGCTTGCAATGGATCTGTGCCAGGTAGAGAAGGCGTAGTAGTAACAGTCAGCGATGGTGAATAGGTAAAGACAGTACCGCTGCCCCCTTCCGCATAAAAGGTGTTGTTGGGATAACAATTACTGCCACTGACGACTGAATCGTACTCAAGAGCTCGGTCGATTTCCGGACAGGCAGATAAGACGGCGTACATTTGATTAAGTTCTTTAGATAGAGTGTAAGAGTTTCTAATGGTGTTGAAACCTTGGGTTAAGCCAACAACGATAATCGGGAAAATTGCACAGGCCAAAATTATCTCAACAAGACTAAAACCGGCTTGGTTTTTTGTTTTAGTCAACAGTTTCATGCTTATACTTAATTATAGCGAAAAACCCCCGAGAAAGGGGGTTTTTCTGTTTTCTAGAACTGGAATTCTAGTTAAGTGAGGTCTTCTGGTAAGTGCCACCACCCTCAAGAGTAGCGGTCAGTGTATATGCTGTACAGTCACCGTTAGCTGCGTTGTCGCAGTTAGCTGGAGTGGCAGCGTAACCATAGGCCGTAGCTGATGTTGAAGCAGCCAAGGTCTGAGCTGTTCCCTTTGGATCCTGCAACGCGGCCGGGTCAAGACCCTTCATATTAGCGCTTCTGAATGCAGCATCATTAACATTAGCCAGTGTTGGGTACTTACCATTCTGAGCGTAATAAGCTTCAAGATGGCCATGTACGGCGTTAATGTCTGTCTTACGTTCGGTATCACGGGCTTTCTGCTGAATACCACTATAGGTAATAATGACCAATGCGGCCAAAATACCAATTATCACGATTACAATCAGCAGCTCGACGATTGTAAAACCGCGCTTGTTCTTAATTTGCGAGATCATTTATATCCCACCCTTCTTATATTTTCTTAGTTTTTATGCAGAACTAAATTGTTCTATGAGCTTGATTATAAACATAAGCGCTCGACTGTCAACCCTGTGGAATTGGCCAAACAGACTCGCTAATGCGAGTATTCCACAGGGTCAATAGAGGTTGTGGAAAGCAAATTTCTAGTTGCCTATCTGTTGACTCAAACCGGCAATCGGGCCCATAACAGATGCGGCTATTAGTCCTACAAAACCACCCAAAACTACAATCATCACCGGCTCGATAATACTGGCTAAGCTGTCGATCACCGTGTCGACCTCCTCTTCATAGAAATCGGCAACTTTAACCAAAATCTCATCTGTCTTGCCGGTTTCCTCGCCGACTTGCATCATTTGTCCAACGATTGGAGGGAAGTGAGGCGATACTAAAAATTGCTTACCCAAAGACTTTCCGTTCTTGACCTCTTGGGCAATGTCCTCTAGCTCGAGCTGAATAACCCGGTTCCCGACCGCTTTACCAGTAATTTCTAGCGAATCAAGCACCGATACGCCAGCACCCATTAGCGAAGAAAATGTTCGGGCAAAACGCGCTACGATCACTTTTGTAATGACCTTACCTACTATCGGTAGTTTTAGCAGACGGCCGTGCCACCACAGCTTGCCCTTATCGGTACGAATATAGCGTCTAAACCGTATGATTAGCACAACAAAAGCTGCAATAAAGAATAAAACATTGGGAATACTGCCGATAACCGGTAGCTTATTTATAACTGGCACAAAACCAATAATGCTCGAATCGATTAAGAAATTACTTACCCCAAGCATTGCTCTGGTGTAAATCGGCAAGCTGGCTCCCGAGCCGCCAAGCTCGGTTATGACTTTGCCAATTTTGGGCATGATGAAAAGCATTATGGCAAAGAAAGCAATAATGGTAACGGTCATAATAACCACCGGGTAAGCCATCGCACCGCGAATTTTGTGCCGAATGCTAGCGTCTTTTTCAACCTGAGTAGCGAGGCGTTTCATAATATCGGCTAGAATTCCGCCCGACTCCCCGGCGCGTACCATATTGACATAGACATCGTTAAAAACATTAGGGTGTTTTGCTAGAGCATCGCCAAGAGCAATGCCGCTTTCTACGTCGTGATTTACACTTTGGATAATCTCTTTGAAAAATTTATTTTCAGCTTGCTCGGCTAAGGTCTCTAGACTCCTTGGTAACGCCACTCCGGCGTTGATCATGGTGGCTAGCTCGCGTGAGAAGACCACCATATCCTTCATCTTGACCTTGTTTTTGAAAGACAGGCGTTTTTTTGCGGCCTTGACTTCATGCAGAAGCAAAGGACGACCGCCACCCTTACGAATTTCGGCAATTGCGCCCTCGCGATTAGGTGCCGCGACTAGTCCTGAAACTTGCTTGCCTCCTTTGGTGATGCTGGTATAGCTAAACTGCGGCATAAGCAACCTCCGAGTGCAGGGATTTGGAATTATGAATTATGAATAAAATATTTTGCCCATTCTTAATTCCTAAGTCCTTACTCATAATTCTTATCTTTCTGAGGTGACGCGCATTACTTCCTCTAGAGTGGTTTGCCCACGCAGCGCCTTAATTAAGCCGTCGGTCTGCATAGAAACCATCCCCTCTTTAAGCGCTTGATCCTGAATATGGTCGGCACTGTAACGAGCAATGATCAGTTTTTGAATATCCGTACTCATTGGCAGCACCTCGTAGATTCCTATTCGCCCACGAAATGAGACGTTACTGCCGCCTTTAATACGCCATAATTTTTTGATACCTGTTTCACTGGTAGCCAACGAAGATGTCGGCGATGATTTACCATTCGGCCCGCTGCTTTCTCCAATGTTTGATTGAAGCGCCGCCTGTTCAAGCTGGTGTACGCGCTTGAAGTCCTCGGGTGATTTGATACCGAACGAATTCTGAATACGGGCCTGTGTAGTCAGGTCAACATCGTATGGCTCAATACCCTCCGGTACTAATTTACGGACTAGGCGCTGAGCGACCACTACTCTTACGGTACTGGCGATCAAAAACGGCTCGATGCCCATATCAAGTAGCCGCGGCAGTGTCGTCGCGGCGTTGTTGGTGTGAAGCGTGGTAAAAACCAAGTGGCCGGTTAGAGCGGCCTGAACCGCCAAATTAGCTGTTTCAGAGTCACGAATCTCACCAACCATTATGATGTTAGGATCCTGGCGCAGCAGTGCGCGCAACCCGTTGGCAAAAGTCATATTAGCAGTCGGATTGACTTGTACCTGATTAACCCCAGGAATCTTATATTCTACTGGATCCTCGACCGTACTAATATTGACCGAAGGCAGGTTGAGTCGGCTCAGGATGCTAAATAAAGAAGTGCTCTTTCCAGAGCCCGTCGGGCCAGTGAAAAGAATCATGCCGTGCGGGCGGGTCAGAGCGGTCTCTAGATCTTCCAAACTCTTACCCCAAAAGCCCAGCTCCTCAAGGGTACTGGCCTTGGTAGATTCATTAAGGATTCTCATAACCACCTTTTCGCCTTCAACGATCGGCAGGGTGCTGACGCGCAGAGCATATTCACCGGTGCTAACAGCTACCTTAAAACGTCCGTCCTGAGGCGCTCGGCGTTCGTCAATCTTAAGGTTTGAGAGAATTTTGATACGGCTGACTAAGCTCAGGAGGACTTTTTTGGGTAGTTTGTTGGTTTCGCGCAGTTGACCGTCAATACGGTAGCGGACGCTAATATGGTCCTCGCGCGGCTCGACGTGGATGTCGCTCGCACCTTGCTTAATAGCATCTTCGATAATCAGATTTACAGTTTGGGCTATCGGGCTGTCTTCGGCGACGTCTTCTTCGGCCACGACCTCTTCGGGCTCGGTCGATTCTTCATCGCTGCCGGCAATAACTTGGGTTAGCTCGCTGCTGATGTTACCGCGGTATTGGTCAAGCGCTGCCAAAATGTTTGAGCGAGTAGCCATATAGACCTTAATGTTGGCCCCAAGTTGTTTCTGCAAGAAGTTAACCGCTTGTACATCATCGGGATCTTCCATAGCCAGCATTTTGCTGCCGTCTTCGTGCACTTCAAAAACAATAGCGTTATATTGCCGGGCAATACGTTCGGGAATAAGCTTCAAAATATCTTTACGGAGATTGCGAGGGATCAACTCGACAAACGGCACATCAATGCGTTTGGCATAGGCGGCGGTCAAATCTTTTTCTGATACCAAACCGCTGGCAATGGCCACATCCTGCAGCGTTTTCTTATCTGTTTCCTGGGTCTGCAAATTTTTTATTTGCTGGTCGTTAATTTTGTGACTGCTCTTTAGCAAATCAAGAACAACAGCGTCGTTAATGCGCATAAGCTTAAGTATAAAGTATTTACAGCGAACAAGGTATTAGTGACAAAATTCATCGCTTATTAATAGGAGGAAGCGCAGTATTTAAGCTACAGCAATTTTCAAATGCATGATGAGCAACTATAGTCAGTTGATATAATTGGAAGGAGAGGGTAATGGGAGCTGTAATGGCAGATAAGAAGAAAGAAATGGCGGCTAAAACTGAAGGCAGCGGCAAATCGCAGGCCTTGAACTTGGCGGTCAGCCAGATAGAAAAGCAGTTTGGCACCGGCTCGATCATGCGTTTAGGGGACGCAGGTAAAATTCACGTTGAAACGATTCCCACCGGCAGTCTGAGCTTGGACATCGCTCTGGGCGGCGGCCTGCCAAAAGGCCGGGTTATTGAGATTTTCGGTCCCGAGGCCTCGGGTAAAACCACTGTCTGTCTGCACGCCGTTGCCGAGGTGCAAAAGTCCGGAGGTACGGCGGCTTACGTCGATGCCGAGCACGCGCTTGACCCAAATTATGCCAAGCGATTAGGCGTGGATATCGATAAACTGCTGATTTCTCAGCCCGACAGCGGTGAGCAAGGACTTGAAGTCGTAGAAACCCTCGTCCGCTCCAACGCTGTCGATATTATTGTCGTCGATTCAGTAGCAGCGCTTGTGCCACAGGCCGAAATAGAGGGCGATATGGGCGATGCCGTTATGGGTATGCAGGCGCGGTTGATGAGTCAGGCGCTGCGTAAGCTCACGGGCGTAATTAGCCGCACCAAGTGCACAGTTATTTTTGTTAACCAGCTGCGCATGAAAATTGGCGTGATGTTTGGCAACCCAGAAACTACCACCGGCGGCCAAGCGCTGAAATTCTACTCTAGCGTGCGGATGGATATTCGCCGCACCAGCCAAATCAAGCAGGGCGAGACGGTAACTGGCAATCATGTCCGAGTGAAGATAGTTAAAAATAAAGTGGCGCCGCCATTCCGCGAGGCCGAGTTCGACATCATGTACAACGAAGGTATCAGCCGCGAGGGCGACCTTATTGACTTAGCCGCAGCCAACGAAGTAATAGAGAAATCCGGCGCCTGGTACGAATATAGCGGTCAGAAAATTGCCCAAGGCCGCGAAGCCGCCAAGCAATACTTACGAGATAATCCAAAAGTTTTTGAAGAAATAGCCAAAAAGACCCGCGAAGCCGCCGAAAAAACGGAATAGATAGTTATAAAATAGGTTCATGACCGGCATAAACCATGCTGTGACTGGGGCACTAGTGGCTGTAGCTATAAAACAGCCGGTGGTCGCGTTGCCTTTAGCTTTTTTGAGTCATTTCGTGATTGACTCTCTGCCACACTGGAATTACTGGGTCCCGGGTCAAAAACGCTTTCGCAAATTGGTTATTTTCTCGGATATGCTACTGAGTTTAGTGGTGATTTCCGCGGTGGCCTTTAGTATTGCGACTGTTGATTGGTGGGTGGTTTTGCTTGGTGGGCTACTAGCCATATCACCAGATCTTATGTGGCTGCCGTACCTGATAATAGGTAAATCCGCGCCGGCTGATACCAATAGCCCCTTGCACCGCTTGCGCCGTTTTCATATGCGTATCCAGTGGAGTGAAACCATTCCCGGCTTAGCTGTTGAGGCAATGTGGTTGGCTCTGACAATGTTTTTGATTTTTCAATTCGCCTGAGTATGAAAATCACCGCTATCAAGCAACAAGCCAAAAACTCCGATCGAGTGAACGTATTTGTTGATGGCAAATATGAATTCTCGCTGAGTTTAGACGAGCTGCTGCAGCAAAAGATAAAAAATAATGCTGAGGTGGACAAAGCTGATGTTAAACGCCTCAAAAAAATCTCCGCCGACGGCAAGCTAAGAGTCCGCGCCATGAAGTGGCTGCTCAATCGGCCGCACTCCACCCGCGAGTTCTGGGATTACTTATACAGAAAAAAGGCCGAACCAGAACTAATCGAATCGCTTATAAAAGAATTCTCAGAGCGTGGATATTTGGATGACCGCAAATTCGGCCAGTGGTTCATCGAACTGCATAAACACCGTGGCAAAAGTGACCGGGCTGTCCGTTCCGAAATGTTCAAAAAAGGCCTTGGTAGGGAACTGGTAGACGAGCTGATGGCGGCTGAGCCAGATGATGAAGTCGAACGCCTACGAAAAATGATTGAAAAGAAAAAGAAGTTAATGCGTTACCGCAACGACCCGCAAAAACTCAAGCAGTACTTAGCGCGCGAGGGCTTTAGCTACGATCTCATAAACGAAATACTTGACTAGTCAAGTATTTCTAAATACCCTTGAGCGGCAGGACCCACCAAGGTTTGGGCGTAGGGGCTTCAAGTTTAGTTAGAAGGTATGGCTGCGCCGGCCGGTACGACCGCTTCTTCGGCAACCGTTACATCGCTATCGCGGACCAGGATATAAGCGTCGGTTACCTCTAATATTTGTGTCCGGTCAATCAGCAGGGTATCTTGCGAACTGAAAATCTTGGTTACGGGTCGGGACACATAGAGTTTCTGCACAAAGAAACCATCGTTATAAGAAAAGTCACTTACCTTGCCCAGTTTTTGCCTTTTGGTCTTAACCGTTTTATCAATCAGCTGGAACTTAATGTCTAAGATCTCGCGATGACGCACCAGCTCGTTAGGCGCCGTGAGGGCTTCGTCATCGTTAATGGCCAAACCCTGGGGCATGCTTTCGCGCACGTCTTCAGCGAGAAGCACCAGGCTGCCCCGGCCGCCGCGCGGGCTGCACCACCAACCGAGAATTTTCAGATTGTGCGGGTTGATTATCGGCTCGGTAGCCACGGCAACTTGCCCTCCCGAACGCAAGCTCATCACCGGACGGTTGTATAAACTCTTGCCCATTAATAGCATATGCACAGTATAACGCCGCTATCTTTAATCTGCTACTGCTTGCCCAGCCGCAGCTCTAATCTGCGGCTGGGCTTGCGTGTTTAATTTCTTAACATCAGCACTTTCTCTGCGGGAAACCCTGTATATAATTGAATTTAATGAGGAAATATTTTGTAATAATATTTCTTATGGTTACGGAAGTGTTTTATAGCTGGGGCATCCAGTCGGTAACACTTGCCGATACGCCACTCGCCAGGGACCTGACAATCAGTCAAATTAAAATTACCGGCGACGAATTCCTGGTGCTGCGCAACGCCACAAATACCAATCTACAACTCAGCAACTACTGGCTCCAGTACTTTAATGACTTTGATCTAACTAAGACGAGCTCGGCATCTTCATTTCAATTACCGTCAGTTTGGTTGACTCCCAGCCAGTCAATCATGCTAAGCGTTGGCACGGCTGCCGCCTGCGGCCCGGTTTGGGTGTCTAAGCTGTCATTTACGCTGAAAGATTCCGCCGGCATGTTGCAAATTGTAGGCATGAGTCAAACCAGCGGCATAGTCGGCTACAAACCGCAAGATCAGGTCTCGTGGAGCTCAAAAACTTCCGACCCTGTCGACCTCAAAGGAATATCGAGCTCGGCCGCGGCTCAAATTTATTACCGCACCGACAAAGCTTGGCTATCGGCCGCTACGCCGCCCGGCTGCACGGCATCGTCGACATCTACTTCACCGGCCACGAATACCCCAGACACCCTGACATCAACAAACACCTCACCGCCATCTATCTTGCTCAGTGAGAGCGACGAGGCGAGTACTATATCAAACATCCCAATTGAAGACATCGGATTGATTGCGCCGCAGCTTTCAGAGATCGTGCCCAATCCCGGACCACCCAAGACCGACGCTAACGATGAATATATCGAGCTGTATAATCCCAACGATAAACCATTTGATTTGAGCGGTTTTAAACTTCAGTCCGGCGGCTCTAGCACCTATACATTTCCTGATGGCGAAGCCAGCTTGCAGCCACATGAGTTCAAATCATTCTATGCTTCTAAAACAAACTTGACGTTACCGAATACAGCCGGCGAAGTGAAGTTCTTGAGTCCAACGGGCGAAATTTTGGCTCAAAGCGATGCTTATGCTGATGCCCAGGATGATTATGGCTGGATTTTGGCTGATGGGCTTTGGCAATGGACGAAGGTCTCGACACCGAATGCCCGCAATATTATCACAACCGAAACCAGCACGAGCGTGCTTGGTAGTAATCAAACCGTACGCCCGCCCGTGAGCCGAAAAAAGCAGTCATACGCGCCTCTAACAATCTCTGAGATTTTACCAAACCCCAAATCTCCTCAAACCGACGCCGAAAACGAATTTATAGAAATCTATAATCCAAATAGCAAAGCCGTGAAATTGGCCGGCTACATATTGCTTACGGGGATGCAAGACAATCATCGCTATACCTTCAAGAACGGCTCAATCGGGCCAGGGTCATACATAGCGTTTTATAGCTCCACGACTCACTTAACGTTGAGTAATAACGAAGGCCGTGCAAAGTTGCTGGCTCCTAATAACTCGCAGATCGACGCGACAGGCGATTACGTCAAAGCACCGGACGGCCAATCTTGGATATACGCCGCGGGTAAATGGCAGTGGTCAACAACTCCTACGCCCGGTAAACCCAATATTTTTGTTGCTTCGACAACAAATAGTGCAAATAACACATCGGCTAATCGCAGCAGCGCTGCTAACGGTCAAGCCAATGCTGCCGGTAGGTCAGAAAATAAATCAAACCCGTTGCATCCCTTGATACTTGCCGGCATAGGCGGCACGGTTTTACTATATGCGCTGTATGAGTACCGACATGATTTGGCAAACCAATTCTACCGCCTCCGCCGAAACCGAGCTGCTGGGCGAGCTGCTGGGCAAATTACTCAATAAATGTATCACGCGGCACGCAACGTTGCCCTGTCGCGTGGTGGAGCTTCGCTCTGATCTGGGCGGCGGCAAAACCACTTTTGTGAAGGGCCTGGCCCGCGGAGCGGGCAGTAAAGATATTGTCACCAGTCCAACATTTACACTGAACCAAATTTATAGTGCAAAAAACGGCGTCAGAATTGCCCACCACGATTTTTACCGCCTTAATGAACCCGGAATTATGGCCGACGAGCTCACCGAATCATTAAGTGATGACAAGACAATTACCGTGGTGGAGTGGGGAGATATTGTCGATGACGTTTTGCCAGGAGATAGAATTACGGTCGAGTTCAAGCCGATCGCTACCAGCACCGACGAGCGTCAGATAATAATTTATTACACAGAAAAGATGATATCAGTAATTAAGCAACTGGAAACTGATTGGAGTAAGTTGAGGCCATGAAAATTTTAGCTATCCGAACAGATAAACCAGAAGCGGAGCTTTACGTTTATGACAACCAGCAAAAACTGGCCGAAGTAAAATGGCAGGCGCACCGGCAGCTGGCAGAAACGATTCATCAACAGATAAGCGAAATACTTGACAAGTCAAGTATTTCGCTTAAGGACGTCCAAGGCATCGTTGTTTTCAAAAGCCCAGGCAGTTTTACCGGATTAAGGATCGGTCATAGTGTGACCAATGCCCTGGCCTACGCCCAAAAAATTCCCGTTGTCGCAGTCAGCGGAGAGCATTGGCTAAACCAAGGTATTGAAGATTTACTAGCGGGTAACAATCATAAAATCGCCGTTCCGGAATACGGCGAGCCAGCCAAAACCACTTCCGCAAAAAAGTAAAAAGACGTATATTATATTTAGGATTTTCTGTTTTGGGAGTCCAAATTACGATACTAATTTTTTGATAGCACTGACCAAGTTTTCGAGCTAAGGAAGTGATAGTGACTGCTTAAAAACCAAGGTCTGCTTGAAAGGCATGCGTTTTGCACTTGGATGCAGCGCAGGGAGAGAGCGAGCAACACACTGAGGTGTATTTGACATACATCGAAGGAGTAGCGGAGCTTTTGACGCAGCGATGCGCCAAGATCCACTGGTGCAGCCGGCTGGGCTGGCAGAGTGGCGGTGCAAAAAGCGTGGAAAGGGGTAAATTATGATAGTACTTACTATTGTGCTGGCAATAGCCGGTCTTTTAGTCGGTGGTGGCGCGTCTTACGCCTATGCTCGCCGCTCACAGGGCCAAGCCGCCGAAAACGCCAAAAAGGAACTGGCCAAGGCCAAAAAAGAGGCCGAGGAAACGATTAGGAAAGCCAACGCCGAGGCCGACAAGCGCGTTGAGGAGGCCCGCAAAGACGAGCAGAAGCGCCGGGCCGAACTCAAAGACATCGAACAGCGTTTGGTTAGCCGCGAAGACGCTATGGATAAAAAGCTTGATGAGCTGGATAACCGCTCGCAAAATCTGCGCAAAAGTGAAGATGAAGTCGAAGCGTTAAAAAATGAAATCCGCGACATCCGCAAAAAGCAGCAGGATAAGTTGGAGAAAATCGCCAAACTGACCAAAGCCGACGCGACCGATAAGCTGATGCAGATGACCGAGCGCGATATCAAAAATGATTTAGAAAGCTTGATTAAAAAGCTGCAAAATGACGCCCAAGAAAACGCCGAAGAGTTAGCCGCTACGGCATTGGTATCGACCATGGAGCGCATGGCGTCAGAAGTTACGGCCGAACGTACGGTTACCTCCGTCAAGCTCGAGGATGAAGAAATGAAGGGCCGGATTATCGGCAAAGAAGGCCGTAATATACAGGCGCTGCAACGAGCTACAGGCGTCGATATTCTTGTTGATGAAACTCCTGGAATGGTGGTTCTTTCGAGTTTTGATCCGGTGCGGCGAGAGGTCGCGCGCCAGGCATTGGAAATGCTGCTCAAAGATGGGCGCGTACACCCGGCTCGGATCGAAGAAGTGGTAGATAAAGCCCAAAAGCAAGTTCAGAAAGAAGTTGTCCGCGCCGGTGAAGACGCCGCGCGTGAAGTCGGAATCGTTGGTGTGCCAAAAGAGATTTTACAGCTGCTCGGCGAGCTTAAGTACCGCACGAGTTATGGTCAGAACGTGCTGAAGCACAGTACCGAAATGGCACATCTTGCTGGCGTCTTGGCCGAAGAAATCGGCGCCAATGCCAAGACCGCCAAGTACGCCGCCTTGGTACACGACTTGGGCAAGGCCTTGAGCCACAAAGTTGAGGGCAAGCATCACCACATCAGCGGTGAGATACTGCGCAAATACGGCGCGCCTGAAGAAGTCGCGCACGCGGCAGAAGCCCACCACGACGACATGGAAGCCACCACGCTCGAGGCGTTGGTGGTCCGAGTTTGCGACGCGATTTCCGGCGCCAGGCCCGGTGCTCGCAATGTCAGTGCCGAGGGCTTTGTTGAGAGGATGAAAGAACTAGAAAACACCGCCACCGGTTTTACGGGAGTTGAGAAGGCCTACGCCATCAGCGCCGGCCGTGAGGTGCGGGTATTTGTTTTTCCGCAGGAGATTAACGACCTGCAGGCCATAAAGCTCGCTCGTGATGTCGCCAACAAAATCGAGTCAACCATGCAATACCCAGGTACGATAAAGGTTAATGTAATCAGGGAAACAAGAGCGATCGAATACGCTAAGTAATGTATAGTGCATGGATATAATTTTGGATATTCCTCCGGATGAGCAGCCCGAGTATCGAATTTACTTCGTACCCGGCGCGATGAGAAACCGCGAAGGGGTTTCTCATAAGGCGGAGCGATAGCGGAGCCGCGGTGATCAAAGTCGTTTATTTCGATTATGGAAAAGTGCTCTATGGGCCGGTATTACCGCACCGCAAGGTAAGAGCACTAGCCAAACAATTAAGAAAAAACGGAATTAAGACCGGTATATTGTCTAATGTATTCGCCTTGGCTGCTTGGCTGCTGAAAGCCACTCGCGGCTATCATGGTTTCGATCCAATAGTTCTGTCGTATGAAGAAAAGGTCTCTAAACCAGACCCGCGAATTTACCAAGCAGCGATAGCCAAAACCGGGGTCAAAGCGAGCGAGATTATTTTTGTAGATAACCTAGAAGAAAATATTAATACGGCCAAAAAGGCCGGAATGTATACGGTATTAGCGAAAAATTCGGAACAAATCGTAGAAGACGTTAAACAAATTCTACTTAGAGAAAACGACTTAAAATTATAAATTGGTCGGGGTGAGCGGATTTGAACCGCTGACCTCACCGTCCCGAACGGTGCGCGCTACCAGGCTGCGCCACACCCCGTTGGCCGCATTTTGTTGATAACAGATGAAATTATACCCGCTTTGCACGGAGCTGTGCAAAGGAGAAGAGCAACAACAATACAAGACCCCGCTCAATTCGTGCCACTTGATTGCACGAATGGCTAGCGGGGCTGATTAGCGTCAAGCCGCAGGGCTTGACCTAAATAGCTAGCTGGTATGATTTGTTAACCAGCGAGCATTATATTAGTTGATGCGTGGTCGGGGATAGAGGACTCGAACCTCCGACCTCCGCGTCCCAAACGCGGCGCGCTAGCCAACTGCGCCAATCCCCGGAACAGGGGTAATTATATAGCTTCGCGCCATGAATGTCTGTATTTTTACAAGGACTAGACATTCTTGGGTTCGGCATATATCCCTCCCTAATCGGTCGGATTATAGCAGAAAACAGATGTGCGAACCATTGACACATTGAGGTAATTACTCCTTATGCGCTACAATAACGCTTATGTTAGCAATATTCGCCTGTTTGGCCGGGGTACTGGTTTTATTAATCACCGGTGAGTTATTAAAACAGAAAAAATTACTTACAGGAGACCTTCTGCGGCAAGTTTTGCACATCGCCATCGGCAGTTTTGTAGCTTTCTGGCCATGGCTGATAGATTTATCGACCATTGCAGCCATAGGCATCGGATTGCTAGCAGTGGTAATTCTGAACTACCGTTATAAGCTTGTAGATCTCTACTCCGGGGTAAATCGTCAGACATACGGCGATATTTTTTATGCATTGGCGGTTATCTTTACGGCTCTCTTAGCAGATAAGGAGATCTTCTTTACCCTGGCAATTCTAACTATGGCTATTGGCGATGGCTTGGCGAACATCATTGGCCAAAGATACGGTATGCACATGCGTTATAAGGTTTTTGGGCATACAAAGACATTTTACGGCTCGATGGTCATTTGGCTATCGGCACTTTGTGTTTTAGGCGCTGGGCTGCTGTTTGCCAACGAGATGATCGACTACTCAAAATACGGAATATTGCTTCTAGTGGTGCCGCCTATCTTGGTGGTGGTAGAAAACGCCGCGGTGTGGGGACTGGATAATTTTATCGTGCCGCTGATTGTCGTTTGGGCCCTCAACCTCTCCAACTAAAACCTGGGGTGCCTGAAGAGAATTGAACTCTCGACCTTCGGGACCACAACCCGACGCTCTAACCAACTGAGCTACAGGCACCAGAACAGGCGTTATTATACTATCGATTAACAGATAAGAACAGCTTATGCAGCGGAGAGTAGCTTCTCTATTGTTGAGTTGAGCTCTTTCACGTCAAAGGGTTTGGCCAAAAAGGCATCGGCTCCGGCTTCTTCTGATAATTTTTGTCCGTTCGGCAGCGCAGAGATAAGAATTACCGGGATGTGCTTGGTCTTGTCGCTACTCTTTATTTCCTGAGCGATCTTGAGACCATCTTCGCGGTTAAGCAGGATGTCTAAAATAACAACATCCGGTAGCTTGGCGCGTTCCATGTTTGCCAAATAGTGATCGAATTTGGCAATCGCCTTGGTGCTGTAACCCTCTTGCTTTAAGTACAGTCCCAAGGCGTGCAGGATAGCTGCTTCATCATCAACGATTAGAACTTTTGGCTTCTTTGAAGGCTTGTTGGCCATGAACCCCCTTTGCTTTTTCAGCGACTCCCAATTTTTAAATATAACGGCTGAAATTATAACACAGTTGCTCAAGCACCTTCAGCTAGGTTTATATGCGACAGGTAAAGATATATACTTGATACTGCAGCTATGAGATGGAGCCGCGTATCTTATCCCATCCTGGCAATGGTATTATTTGGG
>Ga0081539_10003124_pt1 | contig 21126 bp, 26 predicted proteins | sample TabmetS4T2R2_FD_71023 | JGI IMG/M metagenome (GOLD analysis project Ga0081539, IMG submission 71023) | Tabebuia heterophylla rhizosphere microbial communities from the University of Puerto Rico - S4T2R2 | ecosystem: Host-associated > Plants > Roots > Rhizosphere ...
TTTGAAAAGTGGCTCGATCAATTCTATACCGCGGACCATCCCGCGTTTATCAGCAAGCAGTTCCAGCCCTTGCTCGATGCGCAGGTCCGTTTGTTCCGGGTGGATTTCAGCCAGCAGATGCACTATTTCGTTTTTGAATTTTTGCACAACCGCCTCGAGCATGTGAAGACCATGAGCGCGGATGAGATCGCCAGCAGTATGGACGATTACATAGCGGGAAACATGGATGAGTTCCTGGCGTTCGTGAGAGATTGCCTTGCTCAGAGTATTCCCGCCGATGAAATGGAGTTGGAGTATGAACAATAAATCTTATATCTTACAGGCGTTTACAAAGTCTCCCTGGGCGATCTTGCCCGATAAACTCGCTGCCCTCGCAGAGATCGTCGAACGACATGCAAAGGGTGAAAAACTGGAAGCCGCGGAAATTGAAGCGCAGCTTCATGGAGCTGCACGGCCTGCCGATCGCAGAGTGAACAGTGTGGCCATCCTGCCGCTTTTCGGTACCATCTTCCCGCGCGCGAACCTCATGACGCAGATGTCTGGTGCGACCAGCGCTGAGATCTTCGGAGCACAGTTCGATGCACTGATCAGGGATCCGGAAGTGGGTGCGATCGTGTTGGATGTGAACAGCCCGGGCGGTTCGGTGTATGGGATCCAGGAAGTGGCGCAGAAGATTTACGACGCACGCGGCAAGAAGCCCATTGTGGCTGTTTCGAATCATCTCATGGCTTCCGCTGCCTATTGGATCGGGTCCGCTGCAGATGAGATCGTGATCAGTCCCTCCGGTGATGTGGGTTCGATCGGTGTATTTGCCATGCACCAGGATTGGAGCGCGGCGCTGGATAAAGAGGGAATCAAAGTGTCATTGATCAGCGCGGGGAAATTCAAAGTGGAGGGAAACCCGTATGAGCCGCTTGGTGATGAGGCTCGAGCTTCCATTCAGACGAGTGTTGATGAATCCTATGACTATTTCGTGGAAGCTGTCGCGCGTCATCGTGGGGTCAATCCGGCAGCCGTGCGAAGTGGTTTTGGAGAGGGGCGCGTGGTCAGCGCGCGTGAGGCTGTGAAGCTGGGGATGGCTGATCGGATCGCGACACTCGAAGAAACGGTTAATGACCTAATCAATAAGAATGTTCCATCTGCGCGATTGGGCGCAGTTGTTGCAGAAATAACGGAGGGTGGGCAGGCGCCCGCCTCCGTCAATGTCCATACGCAAGAGGCGCGGGCGCGCCTGGAGCGGGTGGGAAAGATAAATCTCGAAGGAGAAAACAACATGAGTCAGTATCAACGTGAATTAATCAATAAGCGCGAGGCGCTTGTTGCGCGTGCAAACGAATTGGTGGATACCGCAGACAACGAGGTCCGTGATCTCACCGAGGAAGAGCGCGTAGAGTTCAATCAGTCCTTGGACCAGGTCGCTGAGCTCGATGTTCAGATCGAACAGATCCAGGGCGAACGCGAAAAGCTTCGAGCCGCTGCAGAGAAGAAATTCGTTGTCAGCACTGCTGAGAAGCCCAGCGATAGCAACGCCAATAAAAAGGTCATTTCGCGCGCGGAGTACAACAATCTCAGCCCTGAAGACCGCCTTGCATTTTCGAAGGCAGGCGGAAAGATCACAGACTAATCGCAAGGTTGGTCAAATTTATTAAACAATTTTCAATAAGGAATTGCAAACATGAGCGCAAATACACTCACCGGGTTAATCCCCGATATCCAAATTGCCGCGGATCGTGTCCTTCGCGAACAGCAAGGCTTTCTGCCCGCGGTGTATGTCAACGGATCAGCAGAAATGGCTGCAAAGGACCAGTCTGTTGTCTATCCTGTTGTTCCGGCAGCGACTGCATCCGATGTGACCCCCGCTGCTACACCCAGCGATCCCACCGGTCAAACAATGATCACTGGCACGATGAAGATCACCAAATCACGCAAAGTTCCCTTTCGCTGGAGCGGCGAGGAACAGCTTTCCGTGACCAAGCTGTATGACCGTATCAAGGAGGATCAGTTCTCCCAGGCGTTCCGGACGCTGAGCAACGAGATGGAGAGCGATCTCTTCGTTGCCGCCAAAGAAGGTGCGTCGCGCGCGTATGGCACGGCCGGTACAACCCCATTTGGCACAGCTGGCAATCTGTCCGATTTCGCCGAACCGCAAAAAATCCTTCGTGATAACGGCGCGTGGACCAGCGACATGCACATGGTGCTCAATACGACCGCTGGCGCCAAGATCCGAAGTGTTCAATCTAGCTTATTCAAGGTCAATGAGGCCGGCTCTGCAGAGCTTCTGCGTGATGCCAAACTCGGTCGCGTCGAAGGATTTGATCTGCACGAGTCCGGGCAGATCGTCACACACACCAAAGGCACAGGCTCCAGCTACGAACTCAATGGTGCTCATGCCCTGAATGTTACGACCTTGGCGGCCGATACTGGATCCGGCACGATTGTCGCTGGTGACGTGATCACTCTTGGCAATGGTACGCCTGCTGACTCCAACAAGTATGTTGTCAATTCAGCTTTATCCGGAGGAAGTCTTTCAATTGGCAAACCCGGTTTGCTAAGCTCCCATGCCAACAATGATAGCGTCACAGTGGGAGACAACTATAGAGGCAACTTTGCCTTCGAACGCTATGCTCTCCACCTTGTGACCCGCGTTCCCGCGTTGCCCAAAGAAGGTGCTTTGGGTGAGCATGAGATCATCACTGATCCATTCAGTGGCATTTCGTTCCTGGTCTCTATCTACCCTGGCTACCACATGGTGATCATCGAGATCGCCGTGGCGTGGGGCGTGAAAGCTGTCAAGAGCGAAGGCATTGCTTTGCTGCTTGGTTAGTCCATATTCATTCGTATCGTGATAACCCCTCCTCTGAATAGGGGAGGGGACTGAACAAGGAGAAAGATCATGAAGAAAGATCTTGTAGAGATGGAAAAAGACGGCGAGACCATCGAGGTCAGCCCGTTGGTTGTGGAAAACCACAAGCAGTTGGGATGGACTGTCGTTGGTGAAACCCCATCTGAAGCAGATGCGCCCGAAGCGGAGAAACCCGCCGAAGGCAAAAAGCGCCGATCTCGATCCAAAAAGAACAAGCTCGCTGAAGGTGAAGGCGAATAGTCGTGAACCTGCGCTTGATCACTGCACCAGCTGCTGAGCCTGTTTCTGTGGCCACCGCCAAGAGTTATTTGCGCGTGGATGGCACCGATGATGACACACTGATCACGTCGCTGATCAAAGCCGCGCGCGAGAAAGGGGAAGGGCTCTCGCGGCGCGCATTCATCAACCAGACATGGGAGATGACCATTGACTGCTGGCCTGCGAACTATGTCTTACAGCTCTATCGCCCGCCGCTGGTGAGTGTGACGCATGTGAAATACACGGATCGCGATGCTTCTGAAGCTACGTGGACCGATTACCGAGTGGATATCAAGAGCGAGCCAGGCAAGATCCTCTTCGATAGTTTGCCTGGCGTGAGCCTGCAGGAAACCGGTGGAATCACGGTCCGCTTTGTAGCCGGTTATGGAAGCTCAGAGTCGAATGTGCCTGAGCGCTTCAAGCAGTTGATCCTGGCACTGGTGGGCTACTGGTACGAAAACCGCGAGAGCCAGGATGTTCCAACGGACATCAAGAGAGCGTTCGTGGCTGAGCGCGCGGTGTGGTTCTGATGGCTGATCTCAATATCTCAATCTCCGATCTGCGAACCCGCATCACATTCCAGCAACCAACCATCAGCACTGATGACGGTGGCGCGCAGGTGGAAGATTGGGCCAACATTGATACGACCCCCACAGTGTGGGCGCGCTGGATCAATGCCCATGGACCCGAAGTGGTGCAAAGCCAGGCGCTGCAATCTGTTCAACGTGCAACGGTGACGGTGCGGTATCGTACCGATATCGTCCCGACATGGCGCATTCTAAAAGATGGCGAAGCCTGGCAGATCGTGTCTATCGATCAAGTGCAGGACCGCAATCACTGGGTTGAAATGATCGTCGAGCGCGCGAAAGGAAGTGTGTGATGCCCGTGCGTGGCCAGTTTGAGATTAAAGGTTTGGATGCTTATCTCGAAACCCTGGTCAATGCTGACAAGGATGTGGATAAGGTGGTTTCCGATGTGCTGACAGAAGCCGCGCCGATCGCGGAAGGTGAGTTACGAACCCACCTCCTGAAGACGAAACAGGCCGGTGAAGTTTGGACCGGTGAGACCGAAAGATCGATCACTTCCTCAAGTGTGCAGCGCGATGGCAACTATCACTTTATTGAGTTAAGCGTGGGTGGTCCGGGCGTGCCACAAGCGTTTTACAAAGAATTTGGTACAGGGCACCAGGCAGCCGAGCCCTTCATGAGACCAGCCTTCCGAAAATTGCGACGGAGCAAGCTCAAGCAAATGCTGAAGGCTGTCCTCGAGCGATTTGGATTACCAACGAAATGACGACCATTTTCGAGCGCGTGAAAGATGCCCTGGAGACACTCTCGCCAGCTGTGCCATTTTCAATGGCGCCCTACAAGAGCACCACAACGCTGCCCGATACCTATATCGCCTACCAGTTAATCGACGGATCGCCTGAACAAAGCGCAGACGATGAAGAGACCGAGCGATCCTATTTAGTTCAAGTTTCGATTTTCAGCCGCGGTGGATTGGTCTCTCTCCCCGATGTAGATACTGCCATGACCGCGGCTGGATTTCAAAAAAGCACTGAGCGCCAATTACCACAGGACCTGCAAACACGTCACTATGGACTGGCGAAAGATTATGTCTATTTGTAAGGAGTAAACATTATGACCGCAACAAGTGAAAACAAAAGCACGCTTGGATTGCGAGATGTCCATTATGCCCTCGTAACCCAGGACGACGCGGACGCCTACGCCGCAGACACACCGACCTATATGGCTCCAGTGATGACCGCCAGCGCGACCCCCGCTGCCAATTCTCTGACTCAATATGCCGATGATGGCCCGTATGATGTCTTTGCCTCTGAAGGTGAAACGAAGATCGATCTTGAGTTCACCGGTATCCCGTTTGAAACGCAATCAATTCTTCTTGGCAAGGAATATGATTCTTCCACCGGCCGCATGTTCGATAACGGAGGCACGCCTCCGGATGTGGCGCTGTCCTTCCGTTCGAAGAAATCCAATGGGAGCTATCGCTACTTCCAGTATCTCAAAGGCAAGTTCTCTGCGCCCACCGAAGAGCAAGCATCTCAGACGGATACCCCCGATCCGAAGAACTCCAAGATCACGTTTACCGCGGTCAAGACCATTTACCAATTCGACCTCGGAAGTGTGGATGATGGGGTCAAGCGCGTGGTCGGTGATGAGGACGCGACCGGCTTCTCTGGCACAACCTGGTTCGATGCTGTGCAAGTGCCGGTGGTTGGCTCTGCCCCCTCCCTGACGTGTACGCCCTCGCCTGCCGATGGCGCAACAGGTGTGGCTGCGAGTGTTTCCCCCACTCTCACATTCTCGAACCCGCTTTCGGGTAGTGCCCTCAACGGTATCTCCCTGGTGCGTGTGTCCACCGGCGCGGCAATTGCAGTTACTAAAACAATCAACGCCGCCCGCACGGTCATCACCATCGACCCGGTATCCAATCTCGCCTCTGGCGCGCAATATCTCATTGTCGTCTCTGGCGTGGTGGATGTCTACGGTCAAGCCTTCGCCACAACCGTGTACGACTTCACAATTGCCTAATGGTAGCTAACCCCTCTCCCTAATGGGAGAGGGGGAAACAAAAAGGAAGGATCGCATGAACTCAACCACCAGCCCGATTGAGTTGAATTTATACAATGACGATGATGAGGTCATAGACACCCTCAGGCGCAACCGCATCCCGTCTTATCTCCTGGATATGGCTATCAATTTGCAAGACAGCTTTTCCGACCAGGACGGGCAGAACACGGATGCCTTATTTGATTTCATCGTGGAATTTTTTGGCAACAAAGTCAGCCGCGAGGACTTGAAAAAGCAGACCGATCTGGTGGAGTGCCTAAACGTCCTCAAGGCTATCATCACGCGGGCAAGTTCGTTGACGGTGGAGTTTGCGCGGATAAACCCTCGGGTCCCATCTCCGAAGAAGAAGTAGACGGAGATGGGAAATGGTTCTGGGATCTCAAATGCTACTTCGTGGAGCTGTTCCATTGGAGTTTGCGCGAGATTGATCTGACCGATATCGAAAGCCTGATCCCGTTCGCGTTCTATTACCCGCAGTGGCGGGAAAAACGAGCCCAGGGGAATGGACGCAGCAAGCAAGCTTACGCGGATGAAGTGGATTGGCTGTAAAGGAGTAACTATGCCTACTGTACGAATGACCAAAAATGGAGAAAGTATCTACGTGGCTAATTCTCAGGTGGCTCAGCATGAACGATTAGGGTGGTCACCCGAGAGTGAGAATCAAACCGGAGTGGTTTTGCGCCGCACGGTGGTATTGAGCGATGAAGAGATCAAGGCGCTGCCTACAACTCCCGTAGAAATTGTGCCCGCGCCGGAGGCTGGAAAGTTCATCGTCCCTATCTTGACTATCCTCTCAATTCAGGGAGCCTACGAAAACCCCTACACCAACATGAATGCGGCGGGGGTGCTGGAGTTACAGCTTGCCGATTCAGCCGTGACCGTTCAAGGCTTGTTGTTGAACAACGAGGACGCTTCCTGGAACACGCTAGATAGCTTCTTTGCAAGCAACGGCTCTGTTTTCGGGAGTGTCCCATATCGACAGACGTTTATTCAAGGGTATGGAAATTTACCGGACGTTTACGATAGGGTGTACCAGTTGGTAAACCAAGCGGTCAACCTTGTGTTTAACAATCTCTCCAGCGGAGATTTGGAAGATGGCGACGCCGCTAACACCCTGACCGTCACAGTCTTTTACGCGGTGATTGATCTCTAAGTTATGACTGAAGCCGCAGAGAAACTGTCCGGTAAATTAGGTCTCGACACCACCGATTTCAAGACCGCGCTGGGTGCGGCGAATCGAGAATTACGCGTCCTGGAGAGTGGCTTCAAGGCGAGCGCCGCGGCGTTGAACGATTGGACGAAAGACGCCACGGGGCTGGAGTCGCGCGTCAAAAGCCTGACCGGACAAATCGACATTCAAAAGCTCAAGGTCGCAGCCCTGGCAGAAGAGCATAGCCGCTTGGTCAAAGAAAACGGGGAGAACAGCCGCGCCGCCCAGGATGCGGAGATCAAGCTCAACAAAGAGACCGAGACGCTTAACAAGATGGAGCGGGAATTAGGGACTACAGAAACCGCGCTCAAAAACATGAAAGAAGGGGAGGATAAAGTTGGCAAGGCTGCAAATGAAATGGGGCAGGATATAGGAAAAAGTGAAAAGAAAGTACACGATCTGCGCAAATCCCTGGTGGATTTCGGGAATAGTGTGAATCAGCTGGTGGTCAAAAGCCTGGTTGCAGTTCGTACTGCTGTATTGGGTGTTTTGGCTGCCTTGGGAGGGCTGGGAGCTCTTGCGTTCAAGGCAGGCGATGTGGTGGGCACCGCTTTTGATACCTTGCGCACAAAGACCACTGCCAGCGGCGAGGCTCTTGAGCAACTCCAGGAAGATTTCAAGGCGGTTTTCACCGATGTTCCAACGGAGGCACAGCCTGCCGCAGAAGTGCTGGCACTGTTATATGAGCGATTAGGGCTGACCGGCGAGGCTGCACAGACGACAGCGAAACAAATTTTAGAGATGTCGCGCCTCATGGGTGAAGATGCCGTTGCCGCAGGCGAGGCGTTCACCCGTATGATGCAAGATGCTGGCTTAGCCCCCGAAGAAGCCAGCGTTGCGCTGGATAAAATCTTTGTCGCCAGCCAAAAGAGTGGAATTGGAATCAACCGGCTCATGGAACTTGCAGTGCAGTTCGGCTCGCCAATGCGTCTGATGGGATTCACAATTGACGATACCATCTCCTTGCTTTCGAAATGGGAGAAGGAGGGCGTCAATACTGAATTGGTGATGGGCTCGCTCAGGATCGCGGCCGGCAAGTTCGCGGATGAAGGGAAGCCATTACGAGAGAGCTTGCTGGATACCTTCGATAGCATAAAGAATAATACCGATGCAACGGCTGCCCTGGCGGATGGAATGGATGTCTTTGGTGCGCGAGCGGGGCCGGACATGGTGGCCGCGATCCGTGAGGGACGTTTTGAAATCGATGACATGGTGGCTGCCCTGCAAAACGCAGATGACTCCATTCTTTCCACGTCGGATGAGCTTAAGGGGGCGGCAGAACGATGGACAGAGTTTAAGAATAAAGCTACAGTTGCCTTAGCTCCACTTGGGGAAAAGTTGGATAATATCGCCGCCAAACTGCTGGAAAAGGCGATGCCAACCCTCGACAAATTTGCAGACATCATCGAGCAGTTTGTTGTACCGGCTATCGATTCCATTATGGAATCATTTGCTAATTTCGATGGCGATATTATCGGTGCGATTGCCGATATCCTCTACAAATTCGGTTTTAACTTGGAGAACGCCCTGGGCGTGGAAGGCGCCAATGAATTTTTCTCAAACCTGGCAGATGGATTCATCTCACTAACTCAGGCCGTTGGCAGCTTCGTCAACGATACATTGATCCCCTTTGTGACACAACATTCGGAAGAGATCAAAGCGGCGCTGATCGGCATCGGTGCAGCTCTGGCAGCTGCAGGCATCGTGGGCATTATCGCCGGGATCATCGCAGCCATTAATCCGGTCACAGTGGTAATTGCTGCAATAGTCGCCGCGGTCGGTTTGCTCAGTGCAGCTTGGGCGGGCAACTGGGGAGGCATTCGGGATATCGTCACTCAAATCTGGGAAGAGAATTTACAACCCGCACTACAGGCCCTTTGGGAATTTCTTTCGACCACGATCCCGGCGGCCCTGCAATCCCTGAGCAGCTTCTGGACCGGGACTTTACTGCCTGCGATTCAAGCGGTGTGGGGCTTCCTGAGTGGCAGCCTATTCCCTCTCTTTCAAGCCATCGCAGAGTTTATCGGGGCTGTATTCAACCTCAATATGCGCGTGCTGGCCGGGCTATGGCAGAATGTTTTATTTCCGGCCCTTCAGAAGGTTTACGGATTTTTGAACGCCAATGTGTTCCCGATCTTCCGTGCGATTGGCAGTTACTTATCCGACACATTCCAGCCCATTATCCACACCCTGGCAAACTTCATCAAAAACAACTTATCCCCGGCGTTTGGGGGCATCTCAAAAGCCATCGAGACCGCGATCGGATGGCTCAAGGACATGGCAGACGCGATCAACAATCTGTCCTTGCCTGCCTGGTTGACCCCCGGCTCGCCTACGCCGTGGGAATTGGGGTTGATCGGTATCAATGAGGCAATGGCAGAACTCAACCAGCAGTTACCCCGGATGGCTTTCGGGTTGAGCCAGGTTAACTCCGCAGGCAGCAGCGCGCCAACCGTCAACAACACGTCCAATACACAGAATGAGACGTTCCAATTCTTCGCACCGACGATTATTCCGGCCGAAGCGACCACAAGCGGGTTAGGCGCGAGGTTGAAGGGCAGGCGGTTTTAGATGCTCATCACCGTCAACACCTTCAACGGTCACAACATCAACGACGGGGCGAACTATCGCGCCACACTTCTCAACCCGCACGGCGGCCCGAGCGCGCAACCTGTCTACATCGAGCAAGCCGAAGCAGATTCCATTGACGCGGGAACGTACACCGTCCAGACCCAAACCAAAGTGTTGAATGTGGAAATCCTGGATAAGACCAATAAGCACGCGCTCATTGCTCAACTCAAGACCTGGTTTAAGCGCGGGACGGACGGGTTACTCGTTGTGACCTTTGGGGACGACAATACCACTTACCAGATGGATTGTAGAGCGGTCTCTGTCAATCAAAACCCACAGCACCCCAAATACTTCCAGGTCATTTTACAGACCGGCTTCAGCGCCTGGCGCGCGGTGACCGAAACCACAGAACCCACCTGGACCGTGACAGGCACAAGTGACACACAAACCATCGACGTAGAGGGCAAGGATGATACCTACCTCAGCTTGGACCTCACCGCCGTAGATGGGCCTTCTGCGGGCTACCTGTACCAAAATATGTACAGGCTGCCCAACACACCCGGTGTCCTGCATGGCTGGATCCCCTGGTGCATCACCGTAGATACTGCCACACTCGTGACCGCCGGAAAGATGCAAGCGGATTGCGATGACCTGCGTATCATCGACATGAACACGGGGAAAGAAAAGAAGCGATGGATCGTCAACCCGAATAACGTAGCCACAAAAGTTTGGATCATCGTCAATCTGCAAAAGGGATTTTCCCTCACCTCAGGCGCAGCCGTGGCCAGTTCTGGCGCTATAGACTATATCCAGTTTACGATCAACGACGATACCAAACTGAAGATCTCCCAAATGCCCAAGACGGGGATCGTCTATCACAACAACGAATGGTTTTCCTACACCAACACAGACCCAATCAACTGCCGCCTGATGATCGGGCAGCGGGGGCTCTTTGGCACAACCGAAGAATCACATTCATCCGGCGTGACGTTCCTCTACATCCAAAACCCGCTCCTGATGCGCTATGGCAATTCAAGCGTATCCAGCCCCGCCTCCACAGATGCGCTCTACGACCAGCATAAGCCCCTGATCAATCTCACCAGCTCGAGCAATACCTCCTGGGTGTGGACGGCCTCCGATCTCTTCTTTGACCCAGCCTATCCAAACCGATTCCCGCAATGGGTCTTTGCGCGGCAAGCCCTGGGGCGCAACAGCAAAATCTTTTACGTCAAGCAGGACGCAGAAAGCGGTGATCCTGCCATTGGCTTCAAGGTTGCATCCTTCGATTCGTTTGCCCCCAATCAGCCGGAAGTGATCACCTTGTTTGCCAAGCTCTACCGCGCCGCGGGGATTACTTCATGCTCCTTTACAGGAGATAAATACAGAAGCAACGCCAACTGGATAGGTCTGGCAGCCCTCAGGCGGAGCGCGGACGGGATCAATTGGTTCAACCTATGGACAGAAGCAACGCCTGGCAGCGCGGCCAGCTGGACCACGTGGACACGCAACAGCGTGAGTGTTGCAACCGGCTCGCGCTTCCTGCAACTCATCCTTGCTGGCACCTATCCGTTCTCCCCTGGCGCGTATGCGGCCTTTGAAGCTCTGACCGCCACGATCAACTTCAATTCCTCCAACATCCCCACCGGCGCATTCCTGGGCGAACAGGATAACTACCCGCTGGTGGTGACTATCGAAAACCAGACCACCGGCGAATCCATCCAACTGGATTACATGATGAGGCTTACCAAAACGTTCTCCATCGATGGTGAAAACAACCTGGTGCAATATAACGGTTTCAACGCCTTCGATAGCGTCACGATGGATGATGAGGGACGCCCGGCCTTCATACGACTCAAGGGCGGTGTGACCAATACGATAGCCATTTCCGGTCCAGACCTGGGGGAATTGGATATCGATATGCACTACTATGCGAGGCGGTTGTGAGCCGCATCGTCGTCTTTGACCTCCAAAACCGCGCCGCAGGAAGTTTCAACGCCACGTGTAACCGCGGCTGGATGGTGTATGGCAATCCTGGTGTGGATGGCGCGGGGCAAACGACGGTCACCGTGCCTGATTCAGTCATGTCTCAAGACTGGCTGCAACTAGGGCGATTAGTGCTCATTCAGCGACCACCCTTACCGGATTGGGCGGGCGTGATCGATACTCCCTGGACCGCCACACTACCAGGAGGGTTGACACTCTATAACATCGAATACCTATTCAGTCTCAGAAGCCCGGAGCGCGGCTATCATTTTGTGGGCTCGATTGGCTCCATTGTCCGTGAGATGATCCGCATTATGAACAGCCAGGAAGATATGTTCTTATCCCTGGGAGAGGACAGCGGCGCGCAAGCCTCCTTCGATGAAACCCTTGACCAGCGTACCCTGTGGGACCAGCTTATCCCCATCCTGGAACGCTCGGGCCATGAGATGGTCATGCGGCCGGAGCGGATCGCCGGGCAGCCTTTACGCATCTATGCAGATGTGGGCGTGGAACTTGGGATCGATACGGGCTTCCTGCTTCAGGATAACGAGCAGGGCGCGAACATGAAAGTGGTCTCCGCCGTAGTCAACGGGAAAATCCAAAACCGCCTGATGGGTGTGAGTGGGCAATCAACCGCCGATCAACAACTGGTGACAGATGTCCTGGAAGATCAAGATTCGCAAGACCTCTACCGCACGCGCAGCGCCACGTTGCAATTTCGCAACATCACCCAACTGACCACGCTTAACGGTTATACCCAAACTTCGCTTGACCAATCCAAGCAGCCGTATATCGACATGACGGTCGAAGCCTTTGATGTGGGCGACACCTTTACACATCTCAGGCCGGGCAACAAGCTCTTGGCCCGATCCTCGAAAGTGTTTCTACCGGCCGGTGTGCGGGGCAAGATCCTGAGCGTTCGCATTCTGGCGATGGCGCTGGACGAAGAGAAAAATACAGTCCTGATGAAGATACGAGGCTTCATATAACCATGAGAGCCGAAGATATTATCAACTATACCGACCCGGAAGAGGTGAGAAATATTCTCTACCGTTTGCGAAGGCAGGTAGATGTGATTCAACTCCCACCGCCGTTCGAGTTGGTCAACGATCTGCCCTCCTCCTATCCGTCTACTTCTACATCAGCCGGAAATGGGTTGGATTGGTTCAACGTCAAGGATTATGGCGCGGTAGGAGATGGGGTCACAGACGACACGATTTCCGTTTCAAACGCCATTGCAGCCCTGACCACAGCGGGCCGCGGGGTCTTATACTTCCCTCCTGGCACCTATCTAACGTCAGGCGGGTTTACGTTGAGCGTTCCCTTTTTGGTTCTGGGCATGGGGCAGGATAAATATCTTCCCGACACAAGCCATTATGTCAGCCGCATCTTGTGCAATAGCGCGAGCGCGGTCTTATTCGACGTGACCGCTATCAAGGGAGGCTTCAGGGATATTAGTCTTGCCAATACCGCAGGCTCCACACCAAGCGCGGGGGCGGGCATTAAAGTCTCAAGTTCCAATTCTGGTCAGCGCATCAATTACGAAAATGTGAGTGTGTCCAGCTTTTATATCAATATTGATATACAAGTTGGCGAATACTGGTACATGAATGGATGCTGGCTGCAATCGCCGGTGCTCTACGCGGTGAAGATCCGCAACACCGTCAATGATGATGCGGGCGATTGGTATCTCTCGCGCTGCACGTTCGGCGGTGGGATTTATAACTCTGACGCCGCGATCCGAATCGAGTCCAGTGGCGGCGGGAAGATCGTCAACTGCAAGATCAATGGGGATGGCATCACCTTCAATCATGGGATTGACCTCGCCTCTTCTGCTAGTGGCACAGGCATCTTTATCGTCTCAAGTTGTTCGATCGAGAATGTGCGCGGGCATGGGATCAAGCTCTCTGGCAATCCATGGCATTCGATCATCTTGAACGCGATCCAGTTTGGCTTGTCTTGGAATACAGGTAATAACACCGGGAACGCCATCAACATCAGCGGCTCATTCTCCTACATTACGATCATGGGCTGTGTGTTCACGGGAGGAAGTACGCCCGTCGCGATCTCGCTCACGAGTGTGTTGCATTGCCGGATTGTGGGGAATATCAATAACACGTTCAGCGCGCTCGTTTCCACATCTGGCGTGACGAATGTCGTTGTGATCGAGCCTGGTTCATCTGTGGTCACAGAAACAGATTTCGGGCAATCGCCCGCGGCGGGGACATCTGGGTATTATGCACGCCAGGATCATACACATGGAACGCCATCACTCAGCAACGCAACCCCTGAGCCTGTTGGCGCGGTGGGTGATGCGGGAGTTGGCCTAACTGCGAGCCGGTACGATCATGTGCATGAAGGTGGAACAAATAGCAGTGGTGAAATACTTATGGCAGATGGGGTCACGTCGCCGCCTGTGCCGCTCGAGACGGAAGATGGCAGCGATTGGCTTTATGAAGGATAGGTGAATTATGGCAACAGGATCAGATAACGAATTTCCAAAAATCATTTTAGTGGAGCAAGGCAGCGAGCCATCCACGCCCGCGGCTGGAACGCAAAAATTATTTATTGACGACGCCGATCATCACCTGAAGCGCATCGACGAGAATGACGATGTAACTGATATCGAAGCAGACGGCGGAGGCGGTGGGCGAACACTTATCGACACACAATCCCCATCCGGCACAGGTACGGTTACCTTTTCCAGTATCCCTGGAACGTACACCCATCTTGAGATTGAATTTGTCGGACGTTCGACTGCCTCAGGTACAAGCATTGGCGCAACAATCAAACTCAATAACGATTCTACGGCTGCCAATTATCGCCGCACACAACACTATGGTTATGGGGCATCCACGGACGGGGCAGACGGGGCAGACAATAACGACTTCCCCAACTTCCCTGGCTCAACGTCCCCTTCCAACTCCGCGCAAGTTGGCACGATTATTATCCCGTTCTATAAAGATACAACCTTCAATAAGACGGTTCATGGCAAATGCTCTGCAAGGCGCGACGCGTCAAGTGTTCACCAGATCGTCATTGACTACAGCCTTGAGTGGGAAAGCGCATCTGCAATCACGCAAATTGACATCATTCTGGCAAGCGGTAATTATGTCTCTGGGTCTACATTCAAACTGTACGGGCTTGAGTGAAAAAGATTGCTCTTCTTCTTTGTGTCTGTGTGATGTTCTTTCAACTCGCAACCTTTCCGAAGCCGGTCACACAGAACATCGTGGAAGGCTGGGTCAATCCACATATCCCCGCGCCGCGTGAAGATCCCAATGATTTAGTTGGGGTCAAGCTCTTTGATACGCTTCCCTACCTCGCAGATGCGCAAGAGCATCGAATCACATGGACCAATGAAACGGGCTTGAGGCTGCTTGTCAAAAAGTCTCTGCTGTGGACCGGCGTGGATATGGGCGCCCGCATGGATGTGCATGTCCACGTGGAACGTTCGGATGGAACGCGCATGAATGTGCTGGGCATCGATCGCTATGCTGAGCCTGTTGGTCCAACGGTTCAGGAGATGATTTATGATCCTTACTTTGCGATCGAGCCAGGCGAGTCGCTCACGTTGGTATTTTATGCGGTGCCGTTTGAGGGGAAGGATCCGCACGCCAGGCATGAGTTTGATTTGTGGTGGCAATACGCGAGCCCGTAATGCTATGATTGCTCATGATGAGCATACCTACTGATCGTCTCGAACGTATTCGAATTTTTTCACACATCACGCAGACGCGTTTTCTCCATATCGAAGATTCTCTGACCAATGAGAAGCTTCGATTTTTTATTGGTGCGTTTAATCGGGGACAGGGAGCAAGCCTGATGGCGCATGCGTTCCTCGATGTAGCCGATGCGCGCGTGGTGCTCCATATCGAAGATTCTCTGACCAATGAGAAGCTTCGATTTTTTATTGGTGCGTTTAATCGGGGACAGGGAGCAAGCCTGATGGCGCATGCGTTCCTCGATGTAGCCGATGCGCGCGTGGTGCTGAGCGATCTCTCCTGGGGCAAGCCCGTTGATTTTGTTGATTTCAAAGGCGGAAAAGACAGCCAGGACAATGTGATATCACGTGTGTTGAAGATCCACAGAAGAGATGATAAGGTCTGGATCCAGGTTCGAAACGGACCCGGGGAAGAATCGTATGGTGGTGTTGTAAAGCCGGTGGGAAAGCCAACAGCAGAGGTCTCCATTCCGCTCACGGTCTTCGAGGCGCGGAAGCTCGCATTCGCTGCGCTCGCGTATCTCCATTCATGGGATGTCTTGCGCGCTTTGCGCGTGCAGCAGCTCTACCAGGTGAACAAGAAGCAGTGAGCTTTCAGTATTCTTGTCCTTCCTCGAGGACGATATCGGAAACAAGAAGTTCTTGTTTGTGGCCGCTCGAGCCTGGCAAACAAGAACGATGCACAGCACTGCTTCGTTGGTCTTGTATGATGATCACGGATCCGCCGCTTTAAAAAACAAGATTCCAGATTTTACACTTTCCGTAAAAACGGTAATCTTGTCCTCCCACGTGGCCATCTGCAGGAACAAGATGCCCTCAGCGCGCGGTGAGATCTCCCTCACCCTGCCCCTCTCCCAGTGGGAGAGGAAACACTCCGCATCGCGTAGCCACTATATCTCTCACGATCTCTTGGGCTTCTGGGGGCCGGTCGGGGCCGGGCGGGGCTGCGCCCACACGGATGGAAACGGGCCCAGCGCGCGGGGTCGTCGCAAGACCTCTTGACTACACGCGCTGGAATCGTAAGGTTTAATTACGTGTTATCGTTTAAAATAGAGACTATGATCGCGCAATTGGAATTTGATCTGGAAGAGAAAATCATGACCGCCACGGAAGCAGGGAAGATGCTCGGTGTCACTTCTGCTGCCATCACGACCTGGTGCAAGCTTGGCTATTTCCCAAATGCCTACAGAGTCAATCCGAGAAGCAGATCTGCATGGCGAATTCCAAAGCGGGACATTGGGGCATTCATCGAAGAGCGTCGCGCGCAACGCGGGTATTTCCGCATGCCGGTGGCTGGCTAACATTCTCCAATAATCTCATTGAAATAAAAAGAGCCGTCCCTGACACCAGGGGCGGCTTTTTCATTACGTTCGGAACCATCAGAGTACATGACGGGGTTTCAGGCAAGCGTGAGCATAGGCATCCACTAAGCTCCTTCTCTCTTTATTCCTTTTTGAACACAGTCTGCGCACAGATGCACAACAGTTTAATGATTTTGCAAGGAATGTCAATAGGCAAAATCTGGTAACTATATACCTATCACGCATGACTAAAAACTCCTTTCCTTGCAGGAACATTGCAAAGGTATTTACTTATTGACAAAGGTATATACCTATGATACACTTTGGATACGTTAGCAATTCGGCTGGCGAACATAAACCAAAGGAGTTTGAAATGGAAACAACAATTCAAGGAAAAGAAAGACAAATACCAGTTCGCGGCGAAGGCTTTGATCTTGAGAGGCAAACCAAAGATGGGAAATGGGTTCGCATCAATCTTTCGGTTATGAATATCCTCGAAGGTAACGTGATATTTTTTGTAAACGGCATGAGCGACAGCGTCAAAAAGGAAATCACCGACATCCTGCGTGTGGAATTTGAAAAATTTATTTCCGAGTTGCGAAGCGGCGAAACAAAGGTGTTTGTTGAACTTCGCGGCGTAGACTTTGAACAAAAGACGCTTATCTGCCAGAAACAAGACCGCGCTACCTGGAATATGTTCTATCATCTTTACAATGACTTGAAATGCGGCGCTGGTTTTCAGAAGTTTGAGGTTGGTACGGATGTCACCGCCTGGCTGGTAAGCAACTTGGACAACTACAAGACGCCGCAAAAAATCACCATTACCTACACCTGCTGGGAATGCGGTAGAACCTATTCGGAAAAAGAAGCATATCAGATCGCTAAACGAGAAGGTTCTTTCGACGGCCCGACCGGCTTTTACTGCGGATGCTAATATGCCACACCGACCAAACTTCACCGCACAACTAACCAATAAAGAAGCCGTCCGCCAAGTGGCGGCTTCGATTGGTTGTATCCAGCATCGCGGCAAAGACAAAGGACAAGGCTCGATCCGCGAGATGCTGGAGGAAATCGGCGGAGGTGAAATCCTAGTCATGCACCATATATATGACGACAGCGAGGCAATCCGCAAAGACATCAAGGAACTCCGCAAGCTGGCAAAGCAGTATTTCCATACCAATCTCGAAAACACTTTGTTAGCTTTAGCTAGTGCGCTTGAAAGTATCCAAGACGTAGAGGCATACAATGACTGATAGACCGCAGACCTTACAGCAGGCGATTGTATATTTTTCGGATAAAGACGTGGCACATGATTACCTCGTAAACCTACGCTGGTCTGACGGGGTTGCATGTCCACATTGCCAAAGCAAAGAGCGACACTCATATACGACCACCCGCAAAATTTGGCGCTGTAAATCCTGCAAAAAAGAATTTTCGGTCAAAGTAGGTACAATCTTCGAGAAATCTCCGATTGGTCTTGATAAATGGCTGCCTGCGGTCTGGATGATTGCGAACGCGAAAAACGGAATTAGCTCCTGTGAGATTGCCCGCGCTCTTGGGGTGACCCAAAAGACTGCATGGTTTATGCTCCACAGAATCAGACTCGCCATGCAGTCTGGCACGTTTGAAAAATTGAGTGATGATGTGGAAGCCGATGAAACCTATATCGGTGGCAAAGCGGAAAACATGCACGAGTGGAAACGCAAAGAATCGGGCGTTGGACGTGGCACAGTTGGCAAAGCGATTGTATTTGGTCTGTTGGAGCGAAATGCAGGGGATAAGCCTAGCCGCGTAAAAACCAAAGTCGTGAAAAACACCAAGAAGAAAACATTGCAACCTGAAATCCGAAATAATGTCGAAGCCGAATCGAATTTGTATACGGATTCTTTGAAGTCGTATCAGGGACTTGAGGAAGAATATATCCACCAAAGCATTGACCATGCGACGGAATACGTTAGGGGAAATGTCCACACAAACGGCATTGAAAATTACTGGTCGCTGTTCAAGCGGTCGCTTAGGGGAACGTATGTTAGTTGTGATGTCTCTCACCTGTTTCGCTATTTGGATGAACAGACATTCAGATTTAATAATCGGCGCGACAATGATCACACGAGATTTTCCCTCGTGCTTGGCATGGTTGCGGGAAAGAGAATCACGTATGCCAAACTCATCGAAAAAACAGAATACAAACAACTCAGACTCTTTCGATAAATTTGAGAGTGTGCTAAAGAAACTAATCAAAGTACCTCCGAAGGAAATCAAGAAACCAAAACGCAAGAAGCGAAAAAAGAAAAAAGCGTGATAGGTATATAGTTACCAAATCTGATGATGTTTGGCATGGCTTGTTACCTTTTTTCTGATTCGTGCGTCTTGTTTTCCGCGCGGTTGATCAATAAAGCTCTATAACAAGATTGCAAGGTTTGTCCTCTTGACAGAACGGACTAAGAGTTATAAGATAGTCCTATGACCGAAACAGACCTCATGACAGTTCCAATGTTCGCCAAAAAAGTCGGTGTAAACCGATTCACTGTGCTCAAATGGGTGCGGTCCGGCAAAGTGAAGGGTTTCAAGAAAGATCCCTTCGAAGGCAGGACTTCGCCTATTTTTATTCCCAAGAGCGAACTGGAGCGTGTTCTGAAGCTCAGGGAAAAGCAATCTGGCAATGGTCATTCGGCATCTTCTGACTGATCTGTCCATTAAAGCAAGGAGCCCGCTTTGGCCAGCGGGCGCCTCAGCAATGGCTAGACTTGGCTCGGAAGTAAGGTAAGCTCCGTACCTTAACAACCAAATACGTCTAGACAAAGCGGGTGAACGGATTCGAACCGTCGATATCTTGCTTGGGAAGCAAGCGTATTTTACTTGAGAACCACGTGTTCTACAATCAGCTCACCCCTCATCATCCTGCAAACTCTCTCCCATTAGCCCAGAAACAGGTAAATATTTTCGCATCGCCTCTAACTTGAGTGTGCGCGTGTATCGCTGGATCATTTCAGAATTGCTCCACCGACCACCCTCCATCAATATGCGCTCAGGCGCGCCCATTAGCTCTGTTGCCAGTGTTGCGAATGAACGCCGCAGATCATGCGGAGAAAGTTTAATCCCGATCGCAATTCCCCATTGCCTGACAATTTGATTCAATCCTTCAGGTGTCAGTCCTTCCCCTGTAAATGTGTTGGTGAATAAAAAACCCTGACCTTTGGCTGCCTTACGGTAATTCAGCCAACGATTGATGTGTTCAGCAGTTTGGTTGCTAAAGACAGCCGCCGCCCACTTCCCACCTTTTACAACAACTTGCAGGGCACAGTGACCAAGATCAGTATCGGCTAGTTGAAGCCTGCACAGCTCGGAGGCGCGCAGCCCTGTATCAAGTGCAAGTGTGCAGATCGCTAAATCTCTGGCGCCTTTTGGATCATAGGTGTCGAAGGATGCCATGAGTTTGAGGGCAGTCTTTTTATCGAGCGCGCGCTGGGGTTTTCCACGAAGCCGTTTTAGCTTGGCACCCAGGGCAGGATGGGATTGACCGTATTTCCATGCCAGATACTTTTGACCGGCTGCCAGCGCGACACATTGCCTGGCGTTCGACCACCCGCTTTCATTCAAAATTTTCAATAACTCAGCAGCCGACATGTTTGCCAGATCTTGGCTCCTGGCGAACAGTCGGCTCAGAACGTCTGCATATGTCCGTTTCGTTGATTCGGCATATGGATGGGAGGAAAGGAAGTTTGAAAGATCAACGTTCATTTTACGTTTCCCGTCGTTGCAACTCCTCATGGAGGACATCAACCACAGAAGCTCCCACGAGGAGTTGCAACGAATATTTTACATGATTCGCAGTGCGAATCCAATCACCCAACAGGAGGTCAATCACTATGTCCCAAAAAGAAGAGTATGAACGCTCACTTGGAAGTGAGCATTATGAAAATCAAGCGATCCAGGAAGAAGATATCCAATTGCCCTGGTTCTTCTACGCATTGTTATTCCTTGCCCTTGCCATGATGCTCTATGGCGGCGTGGAATTTTTTATCCATTTGTGAAAGTAGTAAGGAGATCAACCACAATGTTCAACATGAATTTAAACATCACCCCTACAGTTTGCGCCTTCGTCTCGACCGCTGATGGACTCCAGGTGCAATGCAAGGTCGAGATGGTGCTCTCACCCTACTGGCTGATGCCCATGTACAAAGCGGAGGCGATCGAAGGGCATCCCTTCGATGGCCAGCGCAAAGTCATTGTCCCCAGTCATCGAGTTTCGTTTGCATCCAGGAGTGAGACCCATGAATAGAGCCGTTCAATCATTAGGCGGGAAGGCTGTCATCGATAAGGAAGTGCCGGTCGAATGTCCACGTGGCTGCGGCAAGCTCATGCTCGGCCGTTCGTATCACAGCTTTCTTGGACATCTCGGTTTGCATGGGCTTGCAGATAAATATTTCCAAGGGGACATCGATGCTGCACAGAGACGACTTCGGGAGAACGGGATTGCCCGCCAGGATCCGGCACCATGGAATGGCGCGTGGAAGCCGTATCGCCCAGTCGCAGAGGAGGTGAATAGCCACTTTGCTTAAAGTGCATCCGCCCCACTGAAGCAGACTTCTCACAGAGAGCTCAGCGAAGCGGATATATCCCAT
>Ga0081539_10003125_pt1 | contig 21126 bp, 18 predicted proteins | sample TabmetS4T2R2_FD_71023 | JGI IMG/M metagenome (GOLD analysis project Ga0081539, IMG submission 71023) | Tabebuia heterophylla rhizosphere microbial communities from the University of Puerto Rico - S4T2R2 | ecosystem: Host-associated > Plants > Roots > Rhizosphere ...
CGGCGATATCTTGAGCGATGAAGCGGCAGTCTTGACCGGCTCGCTCGGCATGCTTCCATCGGCGAGCATTGGAGGCCAGGTCGAGCTATATGAACCTGTTCACGGTTCAGCGCCGGACATCGCGGGCAAAGGCATCGCTAATCCTCTCGGCGCCATTGCTTCCGCGGCCTTATTACTGCGTTATACCTGCAAACTCGATCGTGAGGCCAAGTTGCTCGATGAAGCCATCGGCCAGGTTCTGAGCGAAGGTTACGGGACACCCGATTTGAAGAGCCAACCAAAACAGCTTTCGACCAGCGAGATGGGAGAAGCCATCAGGAAAAGGATCAAGGCAGAAGGATAAAGGGGAGGAAGAGAAGGCGGAGGGATGATGGATGAAGGATGATAGTAGAAAGAGGAAAAAGAGCTTTTTTATCAAGATAAAAAGTTCCGGCCTTCATCCCTCCGCCTTTGAGTCTTCACTCTTCAGCCTTCAGATAAGTGGGCACACAAGCGGTTACATAAGCGGGATTTATCTGCTAATAAAAACATTTAAATAGACGCCCCGAATGATGATGCCATATACTGAAAATGCTTTTGGTTCATCGAGCAGTTTCCCTGTTGCTCATCATAATTTTTATGTCACGTCATCGAATACAACTCGCGCTTGGCTCTCGGCATATTTCGGACCTGACAGCAGGACGGGCCGGCCGACTTACTCTTAGCGTCATTATTAGCATAATTAGCATTATCGTCGCTGTAGCGATTCAACCGCCACGGCTCGCCGATCGGGCAACCTGATCAAACCCAGGTTGAGAGATTCCAAACCCCGGCGAGCCAAGAAGGTCCGCTGGGGTTTTTGATTTTAGAATTGAGGAAAACACTATGAACATGCGGGGCGCACGAATTTTGATCGAAGCATTACGTTGCGAAAACGTCAAACACGTCTTCGGCTATCCAGGCGGAGCAGTGTTGCACGTTTACGACGAAATCGCGAAAAGCGCTGATGAACTGGGGATCACTCATTACCTGGTTCGGCACGAGCAAGGCGCACTCTTTGCCGCCGCCGGTTATGCACAGGCGACGGGCAAAACCGGGGTCGCGCTGGTCACTTCCGGCCCTGGCGGCACCAACGCCGTGACCGGCATTGCCAACGCTTTCATGGATTCGATTCCAGTCGTCGTCTTCACCGGGCAGGTCCCAACGCACCTGATCGGTAACGACGCCTTCCAAGAGGCCGATCTGACCGGCATCACACGTTCCTGCACCAAACATAACTACCTGGTCAAGAATGTTGACGATCTGGCGCCGACGATCAAAGAGGCATTTCACGTCGCCGGCACCGGACGCCCCGGCCCGGTCCTGGTCGATATGCCCAAGGATATGACGGCGCAACTCTGCCAGTTCAAATATCCCGAGACGATCTCGATGAGAAGCTATAACCCGACGCTCAAGGGGCATCCGGCACAGATCAAAAAAGCTGTCGAGGCGATCATCAATGCCAAACGGCCGGTACTCTATGTCGGCGGCGGAGCCGTCACGGCGGGCGCTCATGAAGAGATCAGATTGCTCGCAGAAAAACTCAACCTGCCTGTGACATGTACGTTGATGGGCCTCGGCGCTTTTCCTGCCAGCCATCCGCAGAGTCTGGGAATGCTCGGGATGCACGGCGGATACTGGACGAATATGGCCGTCAACAACAGCGATCTGCTGATCTCGATCGGCGCGCGTTTCGATGACCGTGTGACGGGCAAACTCGACGAGTTCGCGAAGGGCGCCAAGATCATTCACGTCGATATCGATCCCGCCTGCATCAGCAAGAACGTTAAAGCGGATATTCCGGTGGTGGGCGATGCCAGGGTCGTCTGCCAACAAATGCTTGCCGAGGTCGCACGACAATTTGAAGCGGGCTCAAAAATGGCCGACCGCCAGCCGTGGATCGATCAGATCGCCGAATGGAAACGGCAGCATCCGTTCTTCTACAAGGAAGAGAACGATGTCATCAAACCGCAGTACGTCATCCATGAATTACATCGCATTACCAAGGGCAAGGCGGTCGTCTCTGCCGATGTCGGTCAACACCAAATGTGGACCGCGCAGCTTTATGGTTTCGACGAACCGCGCAACTGGCTCAACTCGGGCGGCCTGGGGGCGATGGGATATGGCTTCCCTGCCGCGATGGGCGCCGCCGTGGCGCGTCCGAAAGACCTCGTCGTCGCCGTCGTGGGGGACGGCGGGTTCCAGATGTCATTCAATGAATTGGCGACCGTCAAGCAATACAACATTCCGGTCAAGATTCTATTGATCAATAACGGCTATCTCGGAATGGTGCGCCAGTGGCAAGAACAATTCTATGCCCATACCTATTCACAGAGCGATCTGGAAGTGTCTCCGGACTTCGTCAAACTCGCCGAAGCCTACGGCGTGACGGCGTTGCGCGCAACGAAGCCGGGTGAAGTCACCCATACTCTCGAAAAAGGGCTGAATATGTCCGGTCCCGTGCTGATTGAGATGCAGGTTGCGCGCGAAGAGAACGTTTTTCCGATCGTGCCGGCCGGTGCGGCCTTGAAGGATATGATCCTGCAATAAACAGTTTCGAGTCTCCGGCTCGAAACTCAAAACTTGAAACTCTTATGCGACATACAATTTCTCTCCTTGTCGAAAACGAATATGGAATGCTGACGCGCGTCGCCGGCCTCTTCAGCGCGCGCGGCTATCAGATCGATACGCTCTGCGTCGGTCCGACGCTCGAAGAAGGGATCGCGCGGATGACCTTGACCACGCACGGCAACGATCAGGTGATCGAACAGATCATCAAACAGCTGCGCAAACTCATCAAAGTGATCAAGGTCACCGATTTGACCGGACGCCCCCATGTCGAACGTGAGATGGTCATGGTCACCGTCAACGCCCGGCAAGGCGAACAGCGTCAGGAGGTCTTGAGCCTCGTCGAGATCTTCCGCGCCCGCGTCGTGGACGTCTCGACCGATGCGTTCATCGTCGAGCTGACCGGCAACGCGGAAAAAGTCGAAGCATTCATCGAACTGCTTAAACCGATCGGCATTCGTGAAGTGGTGCGCACCGGCACAGTCGCCATCACACGCGTCGCGGCCAATAAGGTCTACCACCCGAAAGGCAACGAAGAGACCTTCTCGCAATTGTCTTTTGACGAAAAAGTCTAATCTCAAAGTTTTCAGTTTTGACACTCCCAATTGAAAACTGAAGACCGTTAACTGCTTCCTGAGGAGTTTATTCAATGAAGATCTTCTACGACAAAGATGCCGATCCGAAAGCTCTCGCGGGCAAACGCATCGCAGTGATCGGCTATGGTTCGCAAGGCTTCGGCCATTCGAACAATCTGAAAGACAGTGGCTGTGACATCATTGTCGGACTGCGCTCCGACAGTCCGTCGGTCGCCAAAGCGCAGTCCGCCGGAATCGAAGTCTTGCCCGTGGCCGACGCGGCCGAACGCGGCGACATCATCATGATGCTCACCCCCGATGAACTGACGCCGGGAATTTATCAACGCGACATCAAACCGCACCTGAAACCGGGCAAATACCTCGCGGTCGCGCACGGCTTTTCGATTCATTTCAAAAAGATCGTTCCACCCGAAGACATCAACGTCTTTATGGTCGCGCCTAAAGGTCCGGGACATCTGGTCCGTCGCGAATATGAACGCGGCGCGGGTGTGCCCTGTCTGCTCGCGATCCATCAAGACCCCAGCGGAGATACGAGACAGGTCGGATTAGCTTATGCGCGTGCCATCGGCGGCACCCGAGCCGGAGTGATCGAAACGACTTTCAAAGAGGAGACCGAGACCGATCTGTTCGGCGAACAGGCCGTCCTCTGCGGCGGTCTGACTGCGTTAATTCAAGCCGGCTACGAAACGCTGGTCGAAGCCGGTTACTCGCCCGAGATGGCTTACTTCGAGTGCCTGCACGAGATGAAATTGATCGTTGACCTGCTCTATGAAGGCGGCATCTCGAACATGCGTTATTCGATCTCGAACACCGCCGAATACGGAGACCTGACCCGCGGCAAACGCATCATCGGCCCCGAAGTCAGACAAAAGATGAAGACGATTCTGGCCGAGATTCAATCCGGTCAGTTCGCCGATGAGTGGATGGCCGAGGCCGAAGGAGGCAAGGTCAAATTCACTCAGCTCGCCGAGAGCGAAAAGAGACATCAGATTGAAGAGGTGGGTGAAAAATTACGTGGGTTGATGCCCTGGCTCGCAAGCAATAAGATAGTGGATAAAGCAAAGAATTAATCCACATTAAGGCCGGAGCTTCGTGATCGGGCTGCAATGTGAGAGGAGATGTAAATGATCACTAAAGTTCTCACACTGATTATCACACTATTTGTCCTAGTTATTTGCAGCCCCACCTTAACCGCCCTCGCTCAATCGGATGAAAAACCTCTTGCGGGTTACAAAACGCTGATCGTCCAAAAAGTCGTCGTTCAGAAGACGAATGAGACCGAGAAATTTCCAGCCTTTTACAATATTGCGCTGGAACGAAGAATCCTCGAGGCATTGCGAAAAAAGATGTTGTTTTCCGAGATTATCGATGCGACGGATAAGGATGTCGCTCCAATCAAGGACAAGAACAAGGACGATGATGAGGATGACGACGATGCTCCCGAGACTGACCCTCAGGCGACTGAGAAACAGTTGATCCTGGCAACTACTATTATCGAATACAATCCCGGTAATAAAACTCTGCGCTCGACGGTCGGTCTCGGCACGGGAGCGGTCACACTGAAAGCCAGATTCATCGTTCGCAACGCCGGTACGGACGACGAACTTTTGATCCTGACGCAAGAGGGCAAATTTCCCGGTATCGCCGATGTCTTCGATTCCAATCGGAACCGCGCTGTTAACGAGGCGGCCGACAAAGTCGTCAACGGACTGATTCGCGCCATTCAAAAGGTCCGTTGAATAACAACCTCTGGAAAAGTTATGAAAGAACCATTTGTAGAAATTTACGACACCACTCTGCGCGACGGAGCGCAGGGTGAAGGATTGGCATATACAGTTGAAGATAAACTCAAGATCGCGCGGGCTCTCGACGAGATCGGAATCGCTTACATCGAAGGCGGATGGCCCGGAGCCAACCCCAAAGACGTTGAGTTCTTTGAGCGGGCCAAATCACTCCAGCTTAATACCGCGCAACTGGCTGCGTTCGGCAGCACCCGCCGGGCCGATAGCATCGCGGCGGACGACGCGGTCGTCCAGGGCCTGCTCGGGGCAGAGACTCCGATCGTCACGATTTTCGGCAAGTCCTGGGATTTCCACGTGGACATCGCGCTCAAAACGACGCTCGAAGAGAACCTGCGGATGATCGCGGATACGGTCTTCCATCTCAAATCCTGCGGTCGGCGGGTCTTTTATGACGCCGAACATTTCTTTGACGGATTTCACGCCAATTCCGAGTATGCCCTCGATACTTTGAAGGCGGCGGCGCAAGCCGGCGCGGAGACAATTATCCTCTGCGACACCAATGGCGGAGGGCTCCCGGAGAGGATCGCCGAGGTTGCGATGCTCGTGCGTTCACGGCTTCCCCAAGTTCGACTGGGCATCCATTGCCACAACGACAGTGAGTTGGCGGTGGCCAATACCTTGGCCGCGGTCGAAGCCGGCGCGACCCACGTCCAGGGAGTTTTCAATGGTTACGGGGAACGTTGCGGCAATGCCAATCTCTGTTCAGTCATTCCGAATCTCGAACTGAAGATGGGGCGGCGCTGCTTGCCGGATGGAAAATTGCGTTTATTAACGCATACCAGCCGTTACATCAACGAGGTTGCGAATCTCATTCCGAATGAGCGCGCGGCCTTTGTCGGACGCAGTGCATTTGCTCATAAGGGCGGTATTCACGTTTCAGCTGTGGCGCGGGCCAAAGAGACCTATGAACACATCAATCCGGAAGATGTCGGCAATGAAACCCGCGTCCTGATCAGCGATCAATCGGGTGTCAGCAATATCCGGTTTAAAGCCGACGGCCTGGCCGAAGACTTCACTAAAAATCCCGAAGCGGCCCGCCGGTTGTTGGCCCAATTGAAATCACTCGAACACGAGGGCTATCAATTCGAAGACGCCGAGGCGTCGTTCCAATTACTGGCGCTCGGCGCGCTGGGCAAACGCGAAAGATTATTCGACCCCGTCGAATATCGCGTCTGGATCGGATCGGCGGGCAGCCCCGAAGCCGTCGTGCGATTGAAAGTCGGCAATGAAGAGGTCCATACGGCGAGCCTGGGCGTCGGCCCGGCGCATGCGCTCGACCAGGCGTTACGCAAAGCTCTGCTGCCGCATTACCCGCAAATTGAGATGTTCCATCTGATCGATTTCAAGGTCCGGATTCTCGACGGCGAAAACGCGACGGCCGCCAAGACTCGGGTCCACGTCGAAACAAGCGATGGAGTGAAATCATGGAATACGGTGGGGGTCGGCGAGAACGTGATCGCCGCGACCTGGCAGGCGATTATCGATAGCATCGAGTACGGATTGCAGATTCATAAAGCCAGTTGAACAATCGCCGTCCGTGGTCTATCATTGGCGCTGACGTTATTAATTTTCGCTTTGTCTACGGTCTTGGTCCGATGAACTGTCGATGAACTGTCGATGAACTTGATGACGAGCACAATCCTATATGTCTCTACCAAGTGCTGTTGTTGTTGCTGCTAACAGCGCTCCCGCGTCTTTGCTCGATCTCATCGGAAACACGCCTTTGATCAAACTACAAAATTTGGTTGAGAATCCGCGAGTAGAAATCTACGGTAAAGCGGAGTGGGCGAATCCGGGAGGATCGGTCAAGGACCGGCCCGCGCTAAAGATGATTCGCGAAGGTGAGCAGACAGGTGCGCTCACCCGCGACAAGATAATCATTGACTCGACGAGCGGTAATACCGGAATCGCTTATGCCATGATCGGCGCCGCGCTCGGTTACCGCGTCAGACTCTGTCTGCCGAAGAATGCCAGCGAGGAGCGCCAGCGAATTCTGCGGGCCTATGGCGCGGACCTGGTCTTGACCGATCCGCTGGCCGGTTCCGATGGCGCGATTCTGGCCGTCCGCGAAATCGTCGCATCAGAACCTGAAAAATATTTTTATCCCGATCAATATAACAATTCGGCCAACTGGCGCGCGCATTACGAAACGACCGGCCCGGAGATTTACGAGCAGACAAAAGGACGGATCACGCATTTCGTGGCGGGCCTGGGAACGAGCGGGACTTTTATGGGGGTCGGCCGCCGGTTGCGCCAACTCAAACCCGAGACGCGATTGATCTCGATGCAACCCGATTCGCCGTTTCACGGCCTCGAAGGGTTGAAGCACATGGAGACCGCCATCGTGCCGGGCATCTATGATGCGGTGCTCGCCGACGAACAGATCGAGATCGCCACTGAAGACGCTTTCACCATGGTTAAACAGCTGGCGCGCCGCGAAGGATGGTTCGTCGGCATTTCCGGGGCCGCCAACATTGTCGCTGCGATGAAGATCGCCGAACGAATCGATGAAGGTGTGATCGTGACCATTTTGTGCGACGATGGAAGCAAATATTTAAGCGAGAAGTTCTGGGAAGAGGGAGACGGTCTGTAGTTGATCGAGTCAATCAAGGATCACGGCCCGGGGCTGCCTCCACAACTCGAATTTAACGATGAGCATTAAGCTAACAACCGAACAGATCGAGCAGATCAAACGTCACGGCGAAGAGACCTACCCGGAAGAGTGCGGTGGGTTACTGCTCGGCGTGATAGAGAACGGCGCGCGGGTGATCAGTGAAGTGCTGCCGCTTAAAAACATTCGCCAAGATTCACGGCACAATCGCGTCGAACTCAATCCGCTCGATTATGCGCGAGCCGAACGTGAAGCGGCAAAACGCGGACTGGGCGTCTGGGGCTATTACCATTCGCATCCGAATCATCCGGCCGTGCCGTCAAAATTTGATCAAGACTATGCTCCATTCACCGAATGGTCTTACCTGATCGTTTCCGTGCATGACGGCAAGGCTCAGGAGCTCCGCGCCTGGACCCTGCGCGAAGACCGTTCACAATTCGACGAAGAAGAGATGATTTGATTGGGGATCGGCGAGGTCTTTCCGGCCGAGGGTCGCGATCCGCAATCAGAACGTTAGTGATTAAACGAAATTTTTGGAGGAGAAGATCTATGCCGACGATTTCAATTCCAACGGCATTACGTCAATATGTCGGAGGACAAGCAGCGATCAACGTCCAGGGCGACAAGATCGGAGCGGCGCTCACCAGTCTCACCGCGCAGTTCCCCGATCTGAAGAAGCACCTCTTCGATGCCAACGGCAAATTGCGAAACTTCGTCAATATCTATGTCAACGATGAAGATATTCGCTATCAGCAATCGGAAGATACCCCGATCAAAGAGAGCGATGAGATCAGCATTATTCCGTCGATCGCCGGCGGCGCGGCCAGTGAGGCAGAGGTGCTGGCCAGAGCTGCTTCGCCTGAACTGAACAAAGAAGAGATTGCGCGCTACAGTCGCCACCTCATCATGCCGGAGGTCGGGATGGAGGGGCAGCGTAAACTCAAAGCCGCAAGCATTCTCTTGATCGGCGCGGGCGGACTCGGTTCGCCGCTCGGGTTGTATCTGGCAGCGGCTGGCGTGGGGCGGTTGGGAATCGTCGATTTCGACGTTGTCGATCACAGCAATCTGCAACGTCAGATCATCCACGGCACGAAAGATGTCGGTCGCCCCAAGCTGCAATCCGCCAAAGACCGATTGTCTGATGTCAATCCGCACGTCCAGATCGATGGTTATGAGCTGGCGCTCCGCTCGGACAATGCGCTTGAAATCATCAAGGATTATGACGTCGTCATCGACGGCACGGACAATTTTCAGACGCGGTATCTGGCCAACGATGCGAGCGTCCTGTTGGGGAAACCCAATGTTTACGGCTCAATCTTTCGCTTCGACGGTCAGGCATCGGTCTTTTATCCGAAAGGCGGCGGACCTTGCTATCGCTGTTTGTACCCGGAGCCGCCGCCGCCTGGACTCGTCCCTTCGTGCGCCGAGGGAGGAGTCCTCGGCATCCTGCCCGGAATCATCGGCGTCATTCAGGCGACTGAAGCAGTCAAGCTCATCATCGGCCAGGGAGAGCCGTTGATCGGGCGCCTGTTGCTCTTTGATGCTTTGAAGATGAAGTTCAAGGAATTGAAGCTCCGCCGTAATCCTGAATGCCCATTATGCGGCGATCAGCCGACCATCAAAGAGTTGATCGATTATGACCAGTTCTGCGGCATCACGCCGCCGGTTGCACAACCGCCGGTCGCCGAAACCTCCGATTGGGAGATCACTCCGGTCGAGTTGAAACAGCGATTAGATCACGGCGATCAAGTGACGATCATCGATGTCCGCGAGCCGAATGAATGGCAGATCTCCAATTTGGAGAATTACGGTTCACGGCTCATCCCACTCGGCCAATTCGCCGACCATGTCAATGAACTCAACCGCGAAGAAGAGATCGTCCTCCACTGCAAAATGGGCGGACGCAGCGCAAAGGCTTATGAGATCTTGAAGAAGGCCGGATTTACGAAGATCAAAAATTTGAAGGGTGGGATTTTGGCATGGGCTGACCAGGTGGATCGGTCAATGCCGAAGTATTAAAGCAGTTTTCAGTCTGCGGGTCTCAGTCTTCAATCTTCGGTCAGGACTGAGACCCGAAAACTGTACTTCTCAGCTCTTTCCGGAAGTCAAATTATCATTGTAGGTGGTATCGACAAAACTGCCGAAGTCGGTCGTCCAGTACCATTTCAAACGCGAGGTCCCGCCATAAACTCGGCTGATCCCGATCACGTTAAAACGCGGATTGAGCATATTCGCGTTGTGTTCGGGGGAATTTTTCCATTGATTGAAGGTGCGGATGGCATCGCTGTATCCGGCCGCGAGATTTTCACCGCGGGTGCCGGAGTACTTGTATCCGAAAGCTGTCATTCTGATGAACGGATCACGTCCCTGACTGTCAACGTGGCTGAAATAGTTCTTTCTGGACATATCGGCGCTCATCCAGTCAGCCACACGGGTCAGAGCAACGGAAATTTTGAGACGATTCAATCCCTTCTGCACTCGGTAATCATTGATCGTTTTGATCATTAATTGCTCTTCGCCATCAATGGCCGGATTCTGCGCATCTACCTGAACTTCCCTGGTGAGGACGATGATCAAAAAGAGAAAAAACAGAGCAGCGATTGAACCACGAATCGCTGCGGAAGCAGCACTGACCGAAACCATAGATTCTTGCTCCATTACACTCCAAATACGGACAGTAAACACCCCGCCTCAATTCCGGCGTCTCTGTAAGATCAGTAATGAAACGATGAGGGCACTGTGGTAAGGGAAACCGCAAACCAGCCGAGCGGCGCTTGGTCAACAGAGCGGCAACGGCTTTTTGATGCACAATTGAACGGGGTTAATGGTCAACGGTCAGTTGCAATGTCACGGTTAGAATTGACCAAAGTAAGTGGGGGGTGGGGATACTATCTTTCACTGCGAAGACCGGAAACCACCTCAAAGCGGACACTATCCTTTATTAACACAACAAACGAATGATGTAAACCTTCAGAAGCAATTTCAAAATAGAGTTTTAAGATGAGACGATCCGACGATTTCCGCCGGCCGCTTGTGTATAATCGCATCTTAACGTCCATTAAAAGAACATCTCGGAGGCAATAACCTTTAAATGACTATCACTGTCAAACGAGTTGCGCTCGCATATTCGGGCGGACTCGATACCTCGATTATCATCCCCTGGCTCAAAGAAAATTATCATTGCGAAGTCGTGGCAATCGCGGCCGATGTCGGTCAGGGTGAAGAGCTTGAAGGCTTGCGCGAAAAGGCTCTGGCGACGGGCGCAGCGGAGATCTACATCGAAGACCTCCGCCATGAATTTGTCACTGAGTACATCTTCCCGACCCTCCGCGCCGGAGCAGTCTATGAGCATAAATACTTGCTCGGCACCTCCTTCGCCCGTCCCGTCATCGCCAAGAAACAGGTCGAGATCGCCAAACAGACCAATTGTGATGCGCTCGCCCACGGTTGCACGGGTAAGGGCAATGATCAAGTGCGATTTGAACTGACTTTTAAGGCGCTGGCCCCCGAGCTGGCCGTGATCGCTCCCTGGCGTGAATGGGATATCGTTTCGCGCGAAGACGCGATCGATTATGCCAACGAACGCCGCATTCCGATTACTGCCAGCCGTGAAAAAATCTACAGTCATGATCGGAACATCTGGCATCTTTCGCACGAGGGCGGAATCTTGGAAGACCCCGCCAATGAACCTGACGAAGCGATGTTTGAGCTGACCGTCTCGCCGCAGAAAGCTCCCAATGAGCCGGAATATCTTGAGATCACTTTTGAAAAAGGCACTCCGATTGCGGTCAACGGCGACCAACTCGATCCGGTGCCGTTACTGGAGAAACTGAACGAGATCGGCGGACGCCACGGCGTCGGCCGCGTCGATCTGGTCGAGAATCGCCTGGTCGGCATCAAGTCACGCGGCGTCTATGAGACTCCCGGCGGAACGCTCTTGCTGGCAGCGCTGCGCGAGCTCGAATCGTTATGCCTCGACCGCGACTCAGCGCATTACAAAGAGGTGGTCTCGCAGAAGTACGCCGAGATGGTCTATTTCGGTCAATGGTTCACCCCTTTACGCGAAGCGCTCGACGCTTTCGTCAACAAACTGGTAGATCCTGTGAGCGGAAAGGTCCAATTGAAACTTTACAAGGGCAATGTGATCGTGGCCGGCCGGACATCTCCTCATACGCTGTACCGTCCTGACCTGGCGTCTTTCACCATGGGAGCAAGTTATGACCAACGCGATGCCGCAGGATTTATCAACATCTTCGGTTTACCGCTTCAGGTCCAGGCTCTCGCTCAAAAGAAGTGAGCGCATTGACCGGTATGCTCATTATTAACCGTCAAAAATCGAAAGTTCTCAAAACGCCGCATGGTTCAGAGATTCGTCCGCTGATCGACCGCACCACTTCACCGATCACGCAATGCAGTCTGGCGGAAGAGAGTCTGCCGCCGGGCGCGAGTGTGACGCCTCATCACCATGAAGTACTCGAAGAGGTCTATTACATCCTGGAAGGCCATGGCGTCATGAAGATTGGAGATGAGGAACAAGAGGTGGGCGAGGGCGACGCGGTCTATATCCCGAAAAATCACCGCCATACTCTGACCAATACTGGTTCCGAGCCCATGCGAATAGTGCTGGTCTGCGGCCCGGCTTTCTTTTTTGAGGATCACCGCACTGAATATGAATGATCGACGGGAATTTGATGTGATCGTCATCGGTGGCGGGCCGACCGGATTGGCCTGTGCGATTGAAGTCTCGCTTGCTGGATTTGAATATCTGGTGCTTGAAAAAGGATGTGTCGTCAATTCGCTCTACAACTATCCGACCCAGATGACTTTTTTCACGACTCCGGAGCTGCTTGAAATCGGCGATCTGCCGTTCGTCTGCGAGCGCGAAAAACCGAATCGCATCGAGGCGCTCAAGTATTACCGGCGTGTGGCCGATACCTACCATCTGCGAGTCAATCAGTATGAAAGGGTCGTGAGCGTCACAGGAAGTGACGGAGATTTTCAGATCGAGACTGAGCTGGTGATGATTGGTGAAAGGCGGTCGTACCACGCTCGCAAAATCATCATCGCCATCGGTTATTACGACTATCCGAATATTCTGGGTATTCCCGGCGAAGATTTACCGAACGTTTCACACTACTATCAAGACGCACATCCTTTTTATGAACGGGAGGTCACGGTCATCGGCGGGGCCAATTCGGCCGCCATTGCCGCGCTCGACCTGCACCGCCACGGCGCACATGTCACAATGATTCATCGCGGTGAATGGCTCAGATCGAGCATCAAGTATTGGATCTTGCCGGATCTTGAAAACCGCATCAAAAACGGCGAGGTCAAAGCTTACTTCCAGTCGATCGTGACTGAGATAACGCCAATCAGCATTCGTTTCCGCAATCTTGTGACGAGCGAAGAGTGCGAGTTGCCAAGCGATTTCGTCTTTATCTTGACCGGTTACCATACGGATAACGATTTTCTGCGTGCGGTTGGGATCGAGATCGATCCTGAAACGATGAAGCCGGCCTTCAATCCCGAGACGCTCGAATCAAATGTCTCCGGGGTCTATCTGGCCGGTGTGGTCACCGCAGGAAAAGACACCGGCAAGATCTTTATCGAGAATGGCCGTTTTCACGGCGGGCAGATCATTCAACATCTGAAAGCAGCTCTGGCGGCGTAAGCGCCTGGACGGCGTGGCGCATCTGGATGGTGTGACAACCCGGTTGACCGCCAGGTATGATAAGATGGGTATTTACCCAACTATTAAAGTGAAGAAATGATCAAGAGATGAGAGAGAGAAGAAATAATGATGAAGAATGATCGCCTGCTTCGAGCCTGTCGTGGTCAGGAAATCGACAGAGCTCCCGTCTGGATGATGCGACAAGCCGGCCGTTACCTCCCCGAATACAGAGCCGTGCGCGGTAAAACAACTTTTCTGAACCTATGCAAAACACCGGAACTCGCCGCCGAAGTCTCGATGCAACCTTATCGAATTCTCGGCGTCGATGCGGTGATTATGTTCTCTGACATCCTCATTCCGGTCGAGGCGATGGGGATGAACCTGGATATCATCGAAAGTAAAGGGCCGGTGCTCGAGAATCCGATCCGCACTGACGAACAGGTTGAAAAACTGATCGTCCCGGACCCCGTTGAAAAGACGGGTTTCGTCATGGACGTCATCCGGTTGCTGCGGAAGGAACTGGTTAACGAAGCTCCCTTGATCGGATTTGCCGGAGCGCCTTATACGCTCGCGTCATATATGGTCGAGGGGGGCACGTCGCGCAATTACACGGAGATCAAGCGAATGATGTTCGCGAATCCGGCGCTGTTGCACAAACTGCTTGAGAAGATCGCCCAGACAGTCGTCGATTATCTCAATGCTCAGATCGAAGCCGGCGCACAGGTCGTACAGCTCTTCGATACCTGGGCGGGAGATCTGTCCGCGGGAGATTTCGAAGAGTTCGCTCTGCCGTATCAACAATACATCTTCGAGAAATTGCATCGCGGCCCCGAAGGATTGGGCGTTCCGGCAATTCTTTACCTCAATGGATGCAGCCACATCCTTGAAAAGATGGCCGAGACCGGAGCCAATGCATTGAGCATCGATTGGCGGATCGACATCGCCGAAGCCAGAAGACGATTGGACAACATCGGATGTGAAAACATTGCGTTACAGGGAAATCTCGATCCTTGCGCACTGCTCGGCACACCTGAGACGATCACCGAAGGAGTGCAGGAGATTTTGAAGAAGACCAAGAAGACCGGGCACATCATGAACCTCGGACACGGAATTATGCCAATGGTGCCCGTCGAGAATGCACGCGCATTCATTGAAGCGGCCAAGGCCGGAATCAAAGAGGCAGCTTAAATAGATCTCGGAGCCGGAATTCCCGATCCGGCATCCGGCATCTGCCAACCAACCAAGCTATGACATTTACCAAAATCACCGAATACGAGGGCATCACCGAGTACAAGCTCGATTCGAACGAATTGAAAGTCCTGTTGGTCCCACGGACCGCGGCCCCGGTGGCCGCGTTTATGGTCGTTTACCGCGTCGGTTCGCGCAACGAGGCCGTGGGTTACACCGGTTCGACACATCTGCTCGAGCATATGCTCTTCAAAGGTACGCCGACATACAATAGAAAGAACGGGACGCAGATTGCCGCCGTCTTGCAGAAACAGGGCGCGGTCTTCAATGCCGACACCTGGTTTGACCGGACACGTTATTATGAAATGCTGCCGAGCGATCAACTCGAACTGGCGATTCATCTGGAAGCCGATCGCATGCGCAATTCATTCATCGCCGACGAAGATCGTCAATCAGAGATGACCGTCGTGCGCAATGAGCTGGAGCGTGGCGAAAACGATCCGGCGCGCATTCTTGATGAACGGGTATGGGCGATGTCTTTTCGCGAGCATCCGTATCATCATCCGACCATCGGTTGGCGATCGGATGTGGAGGGCGTACCGACTTCACGGTTGAAAGAGTTTTACGACACCTACTATCACCCGAACAACGCGACGGCGATTTTGGTCGGGGATTTCAATGAACAGGCGGCGCTTGACCTGATCGCCAAACATTTCGGGAAAATCCCAGCGTCATCCGCGCCGATTCCGCCGATGTATACGATTGAGCCCCCGCAAGAGGGCGAGATCCGTTTCGTTTTACGTCGCGCGGGCCAGCTCGGCATCGTCGAACTGGCCTGGCATATTCCCGAGGCCAGACATCCCGACACCGGAGCGATCACCGTCCTTGACCATATCCTGTCGGCGGGCGTCACATCGCGACTCTACCAGGCGCTGGTCGAAACACAGATCGCCGTTGATGCCGGAGCGCAATCTTATCAATTCACTGATCCGGGTCTTTTCACGCTCGATCTCACTCTTCGCCCGGGTATCACCCATGCAGATGCCGAACGAACGGCGCTCGAAGTGATTGACCGATTGAAGACTGAAGAGATCTCCGACAAAGAGCTGCAAAAGGCCAAGAATATCATCATCACACAGTTGATCTACTTGCGCGACAGTCCTTTTGGCGTAGTCAGCGCGCTCGGCGAAGCAGAGGCCGTGGCCGACTGGAAATATTATGTCGATCTGCCCAAGATGGTCGAAGCGATTACGCCCGCGGACATCAAGCGTGTCGTGACGACGTATTTTACCGAAGACAATCGGACAGTCGGATATTTCATCCCTAAAATTACTGAAGAGTTTTGAGTTCTATGAGCGATAATTCTTTTGCCACACGGATCAAGCGATTCGAACTTTCAAACGGCATCACCCTTCTTGTGCTTGAAAATCACGCGAACCCAACGGTCTCAATCTCGGGTTACCTGAAGGCCGGAGCCTATTTCAACCCTCCGGATAAAGATGGCCTCTCCGGGCTCACGGCCAGCTTGCTCAACAAGGGCACGACCAAATCCAGCAAGCTTGAAATCGCCGAAGCTCTCGAATCTGCGGGCGCGCGTCTCAGCATCGCATCAAACACTTTCACCGTCTCGATCAGCGGACAATCGCTCAGCCGTGATCTCCCGTTAATCACCTCGATGCTGGCCGAAGAGTTGCGCGAGCCGACCTTTCCGAGCGAAGAACTCGAAAAGCTCAAACAACGAGTCATCGCCAGCATCAAGGAAGACCAGGACGAGACGAGAGTCCGCGCCTACGAAAGATTGACCCAGATCGTTTATCCGGAGAACAATCCATTCCATCGTGTTCCCGCTGAAAAATTGATCACCCAGGTTGAACGGATAACTTCAGACGACGCCAGGAGCTTCTATCAACAGCATTTCGGCGCGGACTCGATGATTCTGGTTGTCGTCGGAGATGTCCAGGCAGATCAAGTTCGCGAGTTGATCACGCAAGCGCTCGGTGACTGGCAGGGGGCGCGCCCCTCTGCGGTCGATCTTCCGGAAACCCCGCTTCAGACCGAAGCAAAACGCGAGGTCGTCGCGATGAACGACAAGGCCAATTGCGATATCGTGATCGGCCACGCATCGCGGTTGCGCCGGACCAATCCCGATTATCTCTCGGCCATGATCGCGAATCGCGCGCTCGGCCAATCGACGCTCTCCTCGCGTCTCGGCCTGAAAATACGCGATGAAATGGGATTGACTTACGGCATCAATTCAGGTTTCAACGAATCAGGCATTGGCGACGGTCCATTTACCATCGGCGTCACGGTCGCGCCGCAAAATATCGATCTCACGATCGAGACGACGCTTGAAATCGTCAAGGAGTTCATTGCCGGCGGGATCCACGAAGAAGAACTGAAAGATGAACAGACATCGGTGATTGGCTCGTTCAAGGTGGGGTTGGCGACGAACGGAGGCATGGGAGGCCGGATCGCCGACGCCGAGCTTTTCGGCCTGGGAGTGGAATATCTGGACAAATTTCCGTCGATCATCGCAGCGCTCACTAAACCACAGATCGACGAAGCCATCCGCAAATACTTCCATCCGGAAGTTGCGACGACGGTGATTGCCGGAACATTCAATGGAAGAAAAGGATGAACGGCCATGAAACTAGGCGTTCTCCTTTTCAATCTGGGTGGCCCGGAAACATTGGATGATGTCCGCCCGTTCCTGTTCAATCTCTTTTCAGATCCCGAGATCGTCCGGCTGCCAATTCGGGCGATGCAGAAACCATTGGCGTGGCTCATTTCGACCACCCGGTATAAAAAATCCACATCGTATTACGCCAAGATCGGCGGTGGTTCGCCGTTACGGCGAATTACCGATGAACAGGCGACTGCATTGCGCCAGGAGCTCGGTCATCGGAGTGTTGATGCCGAGGTTTATGTCGGCATGAGATATTGGCACCCATCGACTGAAAAGGCTCTTGAACAAATTATTCGGGACGGAATTACCGAGCTGATCGTGTTGCCGCTCTACCCCCAGTTTTCGGTCTCAACCACCGGTTCAAGCTTCAAAGACTTCGTCGCTCAAATCGATCAGCGCGGCGGCCTGCGCCAGATTCGACGGCGTTATATCACCCATTGGCATACATACGAGCCTTATCTCAAGGTCATTGCGGAACAGATCTCCGAAGAGATCAAGAAATTCCCTGACCCGAATCCGCGCAATGTTCATCTCGTCTTCAGCGCGCACAGCGTTCCGCAAAGTTACATCGATAACGGTGATCCGTACCTGCGGCATACTCAGGAGACGGTCCAGGCAGTCTCTGAAAAACTTGGCAATTTGAGCCCGGCGCATCTCAGTTTTCAAAGCAAGGTGGGACCGGTGAAATGGCTGGAGCCGGCAACCGCCGAGATGCTGCGGACATTGAAGGCGGAAGGGGCAGAGCAAGTCCTTGCCATCCCCATCAGTTTTGTCTCGGAACACATTGAAACGCTTTACGAACTCGACATTCTTTACAAAGACCTGGCGACGGAGCTCGGATTTCGATCTTATCGGAGAGTTCCGGCATTCAATAACTCACCAAACTTCATCAGGGCGCTTGCCGATTTGGTCTGCGAAAAGCTGAATTGATCGTCTGATCCGAACCATCAACCTTCTTAACTAACGACGATTTATCGGCAATCTCGATTGAGATAATCTATAGTTGAGGTAACCGAGCGACATGACGTTTGATTCGATTATCATCGGCGCAGGCATTTCAGGTTTGGTGGCGGCCTATCGCTTGAAACGGATGGGCCGTGATATTTTATTAATTGAGAACAGCAACCGGGTCGGCGGCGTAATCAAGAGCGAGGATGCAGAAGGGTTCTTAATCGAACGGGGGCCTAACAGCCTTCGCGGCACACATGAGTTTCTGGACTTGATTGAAGAGCTCTCTCTGATCGACGAACTTGTCACTGCCGATCCGCGTGCCCCCGCTTATGTCTATGTCGGTGGAAAGTTGCATCCCGTACCGATGAGTCCGCCGGCCATCATCAAAACCAAACTCATCTCAGGTTCGGCAAAGTTGAGGTTGCTGCGCGAGCCTTTCATTAAAGCTCGCAATGAGAACGGCGAAGAGAGTATCGCTTCATTTGTGCGGCGGCGGCTCGGGAGCGAGATCCTCGAAAGATTAGTCGCGCCGTTCCTTTCGGGCGTTTATGCCGGCGATCCGGAACGGTTGAGCGTTCAGGCCTGTTTCCCCAAATTGGTCGAGTTTGAAACCGAAACAGGAAGCATTCTGCGGGGAGCTTTGCGAGGCATGAGAGCAGCACGCAAGCAATCGGAAAAACCGAAGCGGTCGCTTCGCCCTTATCGTCTCTGTTCTTTCCGTCAGGGTCTGCATACTTTGCCAAAGGCCCTGGCGACCTCCATCGGCGACGAGCTGTTGACCGAAACACGGGTGGTAAACATCCGGATGAATGAGGCAATCGATCAATCCGCGACGTCACCTCGTTACGTGATGGCGATCGAACATCTCAATGAAAAGAAGATTGTCGGGGCAATGACGCTTATCATCGCCACTCCCGCTTTCGCCGCTTCGCAGCTGCTCAACGAATGCGCGAGCGAGGTTGCATCGCTCATCGCAGACATCCCTTACGTTTCTCTGGCTTCGGTTCCCCTGGCCTATCGCGTTGATCAGGTCGCGAAAAATTTGACCGGGTTCGGGTTTCTAACTCCACGAAGCGAACGGCTGCGCATCCTCGGTTCAATCTGGACCTCATCTCTGTTCGACGAGCGAGCTCCCGACGGATGGATCTGCACGAACAACTTCATCGGCGGCGCGACCGATCCCACAGCGATCAAACTCAGTGATGAAGAGTTGACTCAGACAGTCCATGCGGACTTGAGCAAAGTCCTGGGCATCCGGGGCGAACCTTTGAAATTGCCGATCACACGTTATCAACAAGCCATTCCTCAATACAATATTGACCATGCGGCGCGGGTTCTCAAGGTTGAGTCAGCGTTGCGTAATCAGAAAGGCCTCTGGCTCGCCGGAAACTATCTGCGCGGAGTCTCGCTCGGAGACTGCATCAAGCAGGCCGAGCGCATTGCGGCTGAAGTCAATCGAATGGTTGAACAACGTCCGCGATAACCGGATGGAGGTTTTTTAAGATGAATCTGATTAAGTTGAACATGATGCTGGTCCGATTGTTGATGATTAGCCTGATGGCTACGACTTCAGCCAATTCGCTGACGGCCGAGAATAGCAAAGAATTCGGCGCCTCCGGAGCTGGGATCGACGAGAGGTACCGTCTTTACATCAAAAAGGCCGAGCGCCGGCTCTACCTCTATCGGCTTGAGAATGGGAACGAAAAATTATTGAAGAAATACCAAATCGCGCTCGGAAGCAATTCGATCGGGACAAAACGCAGACAGGGTGACGGTGCGACTCCCGAAGGCAATTACTATATCACCCACAAAAATTCGGCCAGTAAGTTTTATCTCTCCCTCGGATTGAGCTATCCGAATATCGATGATGCGGATGCAGGGCTCAAGAGTGGTTTAATCACTAAAGCCCAACATCAAGCAATTGCCGACGCAATCCGGAACAATGGGAAGCCGCCACAAAATACCAAACTCGGCGGCGATATCTTCATTCACGGCGGCGGGACCACCAATGATTGGACACTGGGCTGCGTTGCGCTGGGAAACGACGAGATCAAAGAGTTGTTTGATCTGCTGCCGGTTAAAACGCCGGTGAAGATTGTCCCTTAACTTCAAATCAGGAATTCCATGACACGGACGCTATATCTTGACTGTTTTGCGGGTGCGAGCGGCGATATGTTCATCGGAGCCTTAATCGATGGCGGGCTGGATTTCGACTTTCTGCGGCTTGAATTGGAGAAGCTCGGAGTCGAAGGATATGAGCTCAGTTCAACCCGCGTCGATCGCAGCGGCATTTCGGCGACAAAATTCGATGTGCTGTTGCAAAGCGAAGTGCATCATCACAATCATCATCATGAACATGATCATGAACCTCATTCGCATCCTGGCCATCGTTCCCTGTCGTCAATCAAACAATTGATCGCAACATCACAGCTGAACGAGCAAGTCAAAACGCGGGCGCAAGCAATTTTTCAGCGGATCGGCGAAGCTGAAGCGAAGATTCACAACATACCGCTTGAATCGGTGCACTTTCATGAAGTCGGCGCGATCGATTCGATAGTTGATATCGTCGGGGCCTGCATCGGCCTTCATGCTCTAAAGATCGATCGAATTATCTCATCGCCGCTTCACGTCGGATCCGGCACGTTCAAGTGCGCTCACGGCGTCTATCCGGTTCCCGGCCCGGCCACGACCGAGATTTTGCGCGGTGTGCCGATCTACTCAAAAGAGATCGAAGGTGAATTGGTGACGCCGACGGGCGCTGCAATCATTTCAACCCTCGGATCGGGTTTCGGTCCGCTACCGGCGATGAAAGTCGAACGGATCGGTTACGGCGCGGGCACCCGCACATATCCCAAATTCCCGAATGTATTGCGCGCGATAATTGGCGAACTGGAAGAAGACGCCGATCAAACACCGACAACCATCACGGTGATCGAGGCCAATATTGATGACCTCAATGCCCAGGTCTTCGGCCACTTGATGGAGAAGGTCCTGGCGATGGGGGCGTTGGACATCTTCTACACGCCAGTTCAAAT
>Ga0081539_10003126_pt1 | contig 21123 bp, 19 predicted proteins | sample TabmetS4T2R2_FD_71023 | JGI IMG/M metagenome (GOLD analysis project Ga0081539, IMG submission 71023) | Tabebuia heterophylla rhizosphere microbial communities from the University of Puerto Rico - S4T2R2 | ecosystem: Host-associated > Plants > Roots > Rhizosphere ...
GCCATGGTTGTCTGATCTCCTCGTCGAACCGATCCGGCAAACGCAAGGCGAGAGCCATGCCGGCCCTCACCTGGTAGCGGCGGGTGGACTCGAACCACCGACACAGCGATTATGAGCCGCTTGCTCTACCTCTGAGCTACGCCGCCGAGCCCGGGCCCGTCATCCCGGCCCGGGACCTCGGAAGTGTAGCAGCGATCGTTGGAACCTTTCGCGGGTGCTGAGCGTTTCAGGGACGCCGGATGACAGATCGCGGAGCGGGAGAGGCGTGGGTCCAGAGGACCGGCAGTTCCCCGAGTTCTTCGCCAGCCAGTACGGGCGGCTCCGCCGCCTCGGCTTCCTGCTGACCGGCGACTGGGGCGAGGGCGACGAGCTGGCCCAGGAGACGCTGGTCCGCGTCTACTGGAGGTGGTCGCTGGTCCGCCGCCAACAGCATCCGGAGGCGTACGCCCGCAAGGTGCTGGTGAACCGGCACCGGTCGCTGCTGCGGCGGCTGCGGCTGGAGGCCAGCCACGCCCGCCGGGACCGGGCCGAGGCGCGCGACCTCGGCCCTCGCGAGGAGCTGCTGGTGGTCCGGGAGGCGATCCGCCGGCTCCCGGCCCGCCAGCGGACCGTGCTGGTGCTCCGCTACCACGAGGACCTGCCCGAGCAGGAGGTGGCCAGGCTGCTCGGGATCCCGCTGGGGACGGTCAAGTCGCTCGGCAACCGGGCCATGACCCGCCTGCGCCGAGACCTCGAGCGACAGCTCCCCGACCGCGCCGACAGCCGGAGGATGCCGCCGTGAACCTCGAGGAGCTGGTCCGGGCGGCGCTGGCCGAGGAGGCCGCGGCCGAGCCGGAGGAGACCGGGGCCTACGACCGGTTCCTCCGCCGCCGGCGGCGCGGGGCCATGTTCGTGGCCGCCTCGACCGGCCTGGCCGTCGCCCTCGTCCTGGCCCTGGCCGTGGGGGTGGCCTACCTGGTCGGCGGCCGGGGCGACGGCCAGGTGGCCGGCCCGGTCCGGCCGGCGCCGACCACCGGCCCGTCCCCGGCCCCGACCACGCTCTCCCAGCCGCCGACCGAGACCACCCGGCCGGCCCCGCCGCCGGTGTCCGTCTCCCCCACCGGCGTAGTCCGCCGGGAGCGCCAGGGGTTCGAGCTCACCCTGCCCGACGGCTGGGCGGTCGACCAGGCGGGCACCCGCGGCTACTACCAGTTCGGCCAGCCGTGGCTGGTCATCTCCCCCGGCGGGCGGCGCGTGGGGATGGACGAGCGTGGGATGACCATCCGGACCGCCGTCGCCGAGCCAAGGGCGTATCCGGGCGGGCCCGTGAAGGGTCTCGACGTCCTGGGTGGGCAGTCGTTCTCGTCCGTGTCCGGCAAACGGTCCTCGGGGCGGCGGTCCGACGGCCGCGCCTGGGTCATGGGCGACCAGGGCGGCCTCGTCTCCTACATGATTGCCTGGACCTACCGGTGCGGACCGGCCGACCAGTGCCCCGAGGCCGCGAAGTTGCGGGTCCTGCACCTGGATGTGGGAGGGACCGGCGGGCAGGACGGGCTGGCGGTGCGGCGGCTGGCCCGCCGGCTGGTCGAGTCGATCCGTCCGATCACCAACGCCCTCCCCCCGACCGGGGCGACGGTCGCCGAGGAGCCCGGCCTGTTCGCCGACGCGCCGGTGGTGGTCGGACGGGGCGGGCAGGGCGACTACGCCTGGGAGATGCACGCCCGCAAGGGGTCCGGCCAGGACTACTGGATCGAGACCACCCGGCAGGACGGCGACCTGCTGATGGGCGAGCTGTTCGGCGAGTCCGACCGGCAGCGGATGGTGGCCTGGCTTCACTGCATGCCGTCCAAGGAACAGGTGACGGCCACCCTCGTCTCCGGGTTCGGGCCCGAGGAGACGGCCAAGGTGCGGCTCGAGGTGCAGGGACAGCCCCCGGTCGAGGTCCCGACCTTTCGCAAGGAGGGGTTCCCGTTCGCCTTCTGGGTCGTGGCCCCGCTCCCCCCGGACGCCAAGCCGGTGGCCTTCACCGGCCTGGACGCGGCCGGCAAGGAGACCGGCCAGGGGACCGACTTCGCCGGCTACGCCGGCGGCTGCCGCTGACCTGCGGGAATGGCCTTCAGCCGCCCCTGCACGTAGGCTTCCGCGGCACGTGACCATCTGAGGAGGAGCCATGGACCCCAAGGACGGGCGGTCCCAGCCTCCCCCCGAAGCAAGGGGAGAGGCGGACCTCGCCCCCACCACCGAGTTCCGCGCCTTCCTGGCCGGCGAGCCGATCCCGACCGACGCCGCCGCCGGGCCGCCGGACCGGCCGGGCTCGGACGGCTGGCTGGCCCGCCTCAAGGCGCTGTTCCAGGGCCGCTCCGGCCGCTGACCCGCCGCCGTCAGCCCTCCCGGCCGGGACCAGCTCCATCGGCTCCGGAGGGAGCCGGCCGGGCCGCAACTGGTCCGGGGAGGTCATCACCAGCCAGGTGACCGTCTGCTCGAGGATCATCACCGGCCACGACAGGGCCGGCGAGGCCCCGAGGCGAGCGGTCGGCGACGCAGGGCCAGGGCGGTGGCGCCGGTGGCCACCAGGCCGGTCGCCCCGGCGGCCACGAACGCGACCCGCGGGGTGGTCCGGTCCAGCAGCAGCCCACCGAGCAGGTAGGACAGGGCGGCGGCGACCCCGATCCCGCCGTAGAGGCTGCCGAAGACCCGCCCCTGCAGGTCCGGGGGCACGGTCCGCTGGACCAGGGTGGTGGCGGCGACGTCCATGGCGGCGATCCCGAGCCCACGGACGGCCTGGACGGCGAAGGCGGCCGCGACCGCCCAGGCCAGCCCGGTGAGCAGGTTGCCGGCGCTGCTGACGGCGAACCCGGCCAGCAGCAACCCGGTCGCCGGAGGGATCCCGCCGGCTCTGGCCAGCAAGGCGTACCCGGCCAGCAGCCCGATGCCGACGGCGGCCAGCAGCAGGCCGACGGCGGTCTCGCCGGCCCCGAAGGTGTCGGTGGCCAGGAACACGAGGGCCACGTCGTCGATGCCGGTGCAGGCGACCACGGCGACGTAGCCGAGGACGACCGCCCGCACGACCGCCTGGCCGCGCAGGTAGCGCAGCCCGCCGGCGGCATCGGCCAGGAACGACGGCCGCGGTCCCTCCCCCCGGCCCGGCCCGGGCAGGGCCGGCAGGAGCCCAAGCAGGGCCGCCGAGACCAGGAAGCTGGCCGCGTCCACGAGCAGGACCCCGCGCACCCCCAGCACCGGCAGCGCCACCGCCGCGATCAGCGGGCCGAGGGCCTCGCCGCCGTTGGTGGCTACGCCGACGGCGGCGTTGGCCCGCTCCAGGTCGGGTTGGCCGACCACGGCCGGGACGGCGGCCCGCGACGCCGGCTGGAACACCTGGCCGGCCACGGCCCGCAGCCCGACCAGCACGAGCAGCAGCGGCAGGGGCGGCAGCCAGAGGGCGATCGCCACCACCAGCGCCCCCTGGACGAGCTCACAGCCGACCATGACCCGGCGGCGGTCGAGCCGGTCGGCCACCGTGCCGGTGAGGGGGCCGAGCAGGGCCGGGGCGAAGTCGCCGGCCAGGAGCAGCGCGGCCACGGCCAGGGCCTGCCCGGTGGTCCCGGCCACGTGCAGCATCAGGGCGACCAGCCCGAGGGAGTCGCCGAGGAACGACACCGCCCGGGCGCTCCACAGCCGCCGGAACGGCCGGTTCGCGCGCAGCAGGCGGAGCGACCCGGCTCCGGCAGGTCGCCCGTCGGTCGCCATGCCGTCGATTGTCGCCGCCAGGACACGGCGGCGCCGGACGGGAACGGTGACCGAGGTGCTGGTGCTCAGCGAGGCCTTGGTGACCCGGCTGCTCGACCCGTGGCGGCGACCAGGAGGCCGTTGACGACCTCCAGGAACCGGGGGACGTCCAGGGGCTTGGTCAGGTAGTCGGCGGCGCCGGCCTCGAGCAGGCGCTCGCGGTACCAGTGGGTGACGTCGGCGCTGACCATGACCACGGGCAGGTCGGCGGTGCGGGGGTCGGCCCGGAGGCGGCGCAGGACCTCCTCGCCGTCGATGCCGGGCAGGTGGAGGTCGAGCAGGATCAGGTCGGGGCGGTGCTGGCGGACCAGCTCCTGGACGATCTCGCCCTCGTCGGCGGTGAGCAGCCGCACCCCGCCCCGGCGGGAGAGGACCCGCTCGACCAGGCGCCGGTTGGAGGGGTTGTCCTCGACGTACAGGATGGTGTGTTCGGGCCCGGCCACGGTGTCCGGAGCGGCTGCGAGCAGCTCGGGCCGGGGCTGGTCGTCGTCGCCGGCCGGCCGGTCGCCAAGGGTCAGCTCGAGGGTGAACGTGGTTCCCTGGCCCTCGACGCTGGTGGCGGTGAGCGTGCCGCCCATGGCCTCCATCAGTCCCTGGGACAGGGCCAGACCGAGGCCGGTTCCCTGGACGTCGGTCTGCTCGGCCCCGAGGCGGTCGAAGGGCAGGAACAGCCGCTCCATCTTGTCGGGCGGGATGCCGGGGCCGGTGTCGCTCACGGTGACCGCGATCCGGCCCTCGGCCGCGGGGGCGCAGGCGATGCGGATGGCGCCGCCGTGGTGGTTGTACTTGACGGCGTTGGAGGCGAGGTTGAGCAGCACCTGCTTGAGCCGCTGGCGGTCGGCCTGGACGACCTGGCGGCCGTCCTCGGGGGCGGGGACCTCGAGGGTGATCTCCCGCTCGGCGGCCAGGGGCCCGATCAGGTCGGAGGTCTCGGTGATGACCTCCAGGAGCTCCACCACCTCGACCGACAGGGCCAGGCTGCCGGTCTCGATCCGGGAGATGTCCAGGACCTCGTTGATCAGGCCCAGCAGGTGCCGGCCGCCGCGGACCATGTGGTCGACGCTCTCGGCCTGCTCCTGGGTGAGGTCGTCGAGCTGCAGCAGCTGGCCGAACCCGAGGATGGCGTTGAGCGGGGTCCGCAGCTCGTGGCTGACCCGCGACAGGAACTCGGTCTTCAGCCGGGAGGCGTCGCGGGCCTGGTCGCGGGCCACGGCCAGGGCCGCCTCGGCCCGCCACTGGCGCCGCTGGATCCGGACCAGCAGGAGGATGCCGCCGGCCACGACCAACCCGAGGGGGAGGGCGATGGCCAGCACGGTCCCGCGGATGGCGTCCACGCCGCGGTAGGCCTGAGCATGGGGCACGGCCGCGAACACCGTCCAGCCGATCGGCTCGACCCGCCGGTGGACGACCAGGTTGGGCTGGCCGCCGAGGTCGATGTCGCCGGCCGCTCCGGTCGGGAACGACGCGGCCCGGCCGATCGGCTCGCCGGCGACCGGCTTGAGCCCGGGTGGCCGGCCGCCCGGGGCGGCCAGGACCTTGCCGCTGCGGTCGACGACCCAGAGGTTGACCCCCTGGACGGCGGCGACGCTGTCGGCCAGCGGCTGGACGGCGTCGAGCCGGACGCTGAGCACGAGGATGGCCGCCGGACGGCCCGGCCCTCCGCCCCCGGAGGCCGGGGCCCGCACCCAGGTGGCGACGGTCACGATCAGGGGCCGCCCCGACTGGGCGGACTCGAACGCCTCCGAGACGTAGGCGTCGGCGGCCGGGCCCTTGGCGACCAGCCCCCGGTAGTAGTCGCGGTGGGTGAAGTCCTTGCCGACCAGCTCCGGCGCCTCGGGGGAGGCGAGCAGGACGCCGTGGACGTCGAGCAGCCCGGTGGCGGCGATGCCCTTGCGCGACCCGGACAGGGCGCTGAGCTCCCGGCCGACCTCGGCGCCGTCGAACCGGTCCGGGCCGCCGCCCGCGACGGCCCGGACCAGCCGGGGCCGCCCGGCCTCGGCCTCGGCCAGGGCGACGTAGGCGGCGAGCTGCTCGGCCAGCAGGGAGGCCGACATGGCGGTGGTGACCCGCAGCCGCAGGGCGGCCTCGTCGCGGACCGCGTCCTGGGCCCGGGCCGTGGTCAGCCTGGCCAGCAGGGCCAGGGGGACCAGGGCGACCAGGGTGGCCACCAGCCCCAGGCGGAGGCTGCGCCGGCCCAGCCGGTTCTCGGCTCGTGGGGCCGCTGCGCGCTCGTCCATGGGCCGTCCTCGCCTCGCCGCCGGGGCACCTTCGGTCCCTGCAGGTATCGAGCGGTTTGCTTGCCTTCTTGAGGAGGCCGGGCTACCCGTCGGGCGGGTCGAGCCCGGCCGCCTCCAGGCCGCGGCGGCCGGGGCGGACCAGGGGGTTGGCGGCGGCGTCGTGGCGTTGGTACCAGCCGCCACGGATCTCGTCGAGCCAGGGCGTGCCGGGCCGGTAGCCGGGGACGTCCACGTGGGGCTCGAACGGCTTGACGTCCAGGACCGGGGTGCCGTCGAGCAGGTCGACCCCGGCGAACTCGACGGTGGTGCCACGGACGGCCAGGACCCGGACCAGGCTGAGGGCGAGGTAGTTGGGCCGGACCGGGGAGCGGGTGGCGAACACGCCGACCCGCTCGCCGGTGTCCTGGAGCAGGAACGGCACCGGCCGGAGCCGGTCGCCGGTGAACGGCCGGGCGCCGCCCCCGTCGGCCTCCCAGGCCCGGTCCAGGAAGCAGATCAGGTGGGCGTAGTCGAACTCCTCCAGCCCGTCCAGGGCGTCGGCGTACTGGTCGAGGACGACCAGGCGACCGCGCTCGTCGGGGTTGCGGCGGGTCTGGATGGGGGTGTCGGCCGGGTCGGCGTAGGCCGTGCGGACGTGGCCGATCGGCCGCAGTGTCAGCTTGTCGGGGGAACTGCTCGGCGATGCCATGGCCGGCCTCCGGGTGGTCAGGCTCGGGCGGCAGGGGGCAGGTCGCCGGCGGCGTAGCGCTCGGCCGGGTCGTAGCGGGTGACCCACAGGTGCCGGGTGGCGAAGGCGGCCCGGCCGGCGATGGCGGCGCCGGCGTCGGCGGCCAGCAGCGGCGCCGGCTGGGGGTCGAGGGCGTAGGCGACCGGCTGGCCGAGCCGGTTGGTCCGGGCCGGGTTGACGACCTGCCAGGTCCGCCCGACGGTGGGGTCGGCGACGCGGGCGGCCTCGGACTCGCGGGCCAGGCGGGTGACCTTGCGGGTGAAGGCGTTGCCGTACTGGTTGCCCGGTCCCACCGGGACCCGCTCCAGCTCGACCTCGTCGACGGCGTTGCCGACCCCGTCCACCGTCATGTCGAGCCGGGCGCTGAACAGGTGCTGGTGGTAGGGGGCGCCGAGACCGGGAGCGACCTGGGTCGCCCAGCGGCTGCCCTCGACGTAGGCCGAGGTGAAGACCACCCCGGTGGCCTTGACCTCCAGCTCGATGCGGCCGTCCAGGTACAGGTACCAGAAGAAGCCGTAGTCGTAGTTGCCGATGGCCACGAAGGTCGAGATGACCAGGCGCCGCATGCGCCGGGTCTCAGAGGACCCGGTGAACAGGTCGTCGTGCTTCCAGGCGACCCCGGTGTCCTCCTCGTGGAGGCAGATGGCGTTGGGGACCTCGCGGGGCTCACCGTCGCCGCCGGGCAGGACGGCGTCCAGGTAGCGGATCTCACCGAGGCAGTCGCAGCCCAGCGTCAGGGAGACGACCTGCTGGCCGAGGAGGTACTCGCCGGCGTCGAAGTAGTTCTGCCAGAACCGGGCCGGGCCGGGGTCGGCGTAGGGGACCATCATCTCGGCGACCGAGGCCCGGTAGACGACCGGCCGGTCCTGGAGGGAGACCTGGTGCAGGGTCAGCCCCTCGCGGGCGTCGAACCCGACCCGCAGCCGCCACCCCTCCCAGGCCACCACGTCGCCGTCGAGGGTGAAGCTGGGGCCCTCGGGCTGGGTGATGTGGATCGGCGTGAGCGAGGTCCGGGCCGGGCCGACCTGGGCCGGGTCGTCGAAGTTGCCGGCCTCCTGCGGGATGGGCAGGACCTCGGCGTCGATCAGGTGCAGCACCCGGCGCTCGATCAGGTCCACGTAGGCGACCAGGCCGTCCACGGGGTGGGCCCAGGGATGGTCCTTCTCGTGGTGCTGGACGAAGGACAGGACCCGCAGCATCCGCCGGCCCTCCTCGGCCTGGATCCCGAACGACCCCGCCGACAGCGGGCAGGGCCGCACCAGGTCGAGGTCGGTGACCCCGCGCCGCTCCATGGCCGCCCGCCAGCCGGCATCCGCCTTGACGATCTCGTCCACGGCGGCCAGGTCCTCGAGCATGATCGGCGGCTGCCCGTCGCGGCCGGTGTCGATCCCGGCCGTGGCGTCGACCGCCCGCCGGGTCAGTGACGCCACCACGTCGGCGGCCCCGCCGGTGACCGTGTCGAGCAGGATCGCCCGCACCCGCCGGTCCACCGGGTCTCCTTCGCGGAAGGCCAGCACCTCGGCCTTGGACGGCTCCTCCAGCCCGAGGTAGGCGAACCGGGTGTGCTCCCCCACCAGCCCGTGGGTGACCAGCAAGGCCTTGGCCAGGCGGATCTCGTCCGCCCCGAGCCGCTGCAACGGATGCGCCACCACCGGCGCCGGGGCCTGTACGGTCATGTCGACGCTCCTCACCTGATCGAAGCGGACGGCTGCGTGGCGACCTAGCCGAACGACCCGGTGGTGATCTCGCCCGCGGGCTGCCAGGTCCCCATGACCACGCCGGTGCTGGAGACCTTGCTGTCGGCCAGCCGCAGCCCCGCCGGGACGGTCCCGTCGGCGAAGAGCCGCTTGCCCGACCCGATGACCAGGGGGAAGACCCACAGGCGGAACTCGTCGACCAGGTTGTGGCGCAGCAGCGTCTGGATCAGGTTGGCGCTGCCGTGGACCTGGAGCTCGGGCCCGTCCTCGTGCTTGAGAGCGGCCAGGCCGTCGGCGGCGTCGCCCTCGATCAGGACCGAGTTGCGCCACGCCTCCAGGTCCGGGCGGCTGCGCGACGCGACGTACTTGGTGGCGTCGTTGAAGACCTTGGCGCCCTCCTCCTCGGGGGCGGTCGGCCAGTAGGCGGCCATGATGTCGTAGGTCCGCCGGCCCAGGACCATGGCGAACGGCCTGCTGGTGGCCTCGCCCATGACCTGCCCCATCTGGTCGTCCCAGTAGTCGACCGACCAGCCGCCGTAGGCGAAGCCGCCGTCGTCGTCCTCGCCGGGCCCGCCCGGGGCCTGCATGACCCCGTCAAGGGTCACGAAGGTCTGCACGATCAGCTTTCTCATCGCTGTGGTCCCTTCGGTGGAAGACAGCCAGGGCACCATACCTGGCCCCCGTGACCGGCGCAGACCGGCCTGTGGATTGGGTCGGGCACAGCGGCACAGAGCGTGCGAAACTGGCCGGGTGCCCAACACCGGTCCAACTGGGTGCTCCCAGCAAGGAGAAGATGGTGCGTTCACGAACCGGTCCCGCCGTCCTGGCCGTGGTCCTGCTCGCGGCCCTGGCCGCCTGCGACGCCAAGGCCCCCGGGCCGTCCGCCGCCAGCGCACCTTCCACGACCCAGGCGGCCGACGAGCACGCCGGGCACCAGGGCGGCGCTGCCCCGGCGGCGGCCACCACGGCCAAGCCGACCGAGCTGGCGGCGGCCCTGGAGCAGTACTTCGCCGTCCACACCCTGCTCGCCGTGCGCCAGGCGCGCAGCGTGCTGACGGCCAACGCCGCCTACCGCGACGCCGCCGACCACGAGCTGGAGGAGTACACGGGCGAGCTCAGCGAGATCGTCGGGGGCGCCTACGGCGATGCCCAGGGGGACAGCTTCAAGGCGGTCTGGGAGCGGACCACCGCCGACGGCGCCTCCTACGCGCAGGCCGTGGCCGCCGGGGACGACGCCGCCAGGCAGCGGGCCCGCCAGGCCATGCTGGACGACGCCGACGCCTACGGGGCCTGGCTGGCCGAGGCGAGCGACGGCCGGGCCAGTGCGAGCGCCGCCGCCGCCCAGCTGAAGACCCACGTGCAGCAGCTGATGGACCACGACGACGCCTTCGCGGCCAAGGACTACGACCGCGCCTACCGGGTCGAGCGGGACGCCTACGAGCACATGTTCGCCGCCGGTGCGGCGCTGGCCAGGGCCGGGGTGGCGCCCAAGGCCGCGGCCAGCCTGGACACGCCGCTGGAGAAGCTTCGGATGGCCTTCGCCATGCTGCTCGGCGAGCACATGCAGCTGATCATCGACGCCCAGCGGGCCACCTTCGCCGGGGCGCCCGAGTTCAAGGCGGCCGCCGCCCAGGTCAACGCCAACACCGACGCCCTCACCAAGGGGATGGGGGCGATCGTCGGCCCCAAGAAGGCCGAGGAGTTCCAGTCGGCCTGGGCCGAGCACGTCGACGGCCTGCTCGACTACTCGACCGCGCTGGCCAGCCACGACGACGCCGAGCGGGCGGTGGTCAGGGAGAAGATGCGCGGCTACGGGTCCCGGCTGGCGCTGTACCTCAGCGACATCGTCCGCAACGAGCTGCCCCTGGAGCCCATCACCAAGGCCCTCGGCGAGCACGACCAGCACCTGGTCGACCAGATCGACGCCTATGCCGCCAAGCGGTACGACGAGGCCCAGGCGAAGGAGGTCGCCGGCTACGGCCAGATGCTGGGTGTGGCCAACACCCTGGTCGGGGCGCTTCAGCGGACGGTGAGGCCGCAGCTCCCGGTCGGCGGGTCCCAGACCGGCGGCGGCAGCACGGCCAACTGGCGGCGATGACACCAGGCCGGAGCCGGGGTCCAGATCGGGGCCTGGGCCGGGGTCCAGGCCCGAGCCGCGGCCGGGGTCCAGATCTGGGCCGGGGCCGGGGCCGCGGCCGGGGTCCAGGCCGAGGCGAGGGTCGGGGCCGGTACCGGGGGCTGGTGGCCGGCGGGCTGGCCGGGCTTGCGGCCTTGGCGCTGGTGGCGGGGTGCTCGGCGGCCAGCGCGGAGCGGGGCGGTGGGGCCCGGGCGGGGGGCCCCTCGGGCGCGGCCGGCGGCTCCGGTGCGACGGCGACGACCGCGAGCGGGACGGCCGCCGCCCGCGGCTTCCACTCGACCCGCGGCTACCGGGCCACCCCGGTCCCGGTCCGGATCGACATCCCCCGGATCAAGGTGGCCAGCCCCCTGGACCGCCTCGGCCGGGCGGCCGACCGGACGGTCGAGGTCCCGGACCGCTGGGAGCGGGCCGGCTGGTACGCCGAGGGCACCCGCCCCGGCGACCCCGGCTCGGCGGTCATCCTCGGCCACGTCGACTCGAGACGTGACGGCCCGGCGGTGTTCTTCCGCCTCCGCGAGCTCCGCCGCGGCGACGAGATCATCGTCACCCGCGCCGACGGCTCGACGGCCCGCTTCGTCGTCGACCGGACCGAGCAGTTCCCCAAGTCGCGGTTCCCGACCGACGCCGTCTACTACCCCACCCTGACCCCGGCCCTGCGCCTGGTGACGTGCGGCGGTTCGTTCGACGCCACCGCCGGCCACTACCGCGCCAACGTCATCGTGTTCGCCACGCTCAGGGCGTGACCCCTATCGCTCGGCTCAGGGGGCGTGCAGGTCGCACTGGTCCACGACCTCCCGGTAGGCGTCCAGCGCCCGGTCGAACCGCGCCCCCTCGCTGGCCGACACCTCCCGTGACGCCGCCAGCCGCCTGAGGACCTCCCCGACCTCCGCCCCCTGGTTGGCCGGGTCGCTCAGGAACTGGTCCTGCTCGGCCAGCGCCCCCCGGAGCTTGACCGCGCTGGCCAGCATGGCGTTGGCCCGGTCCACCGCCGTCTTGCACGCCGGGGTGGCCACCGGCGCGCCCGACACCGCCGATGTGTTCCGGCTCGACGCGGCGGCGCCCGTCGCCCTCGCGGCCTCACCGGCCGGCCGGTCGCCACCCCACACCACCGCCCCGATCACAACCCCGCCGACCAGCGCCAGCACGACCAGCAGCCCGGCGACGACCAGCCAGGCCGCCGACGGCCGCCCCGGCCCGCCCACCTCGGCAGCATCCTCAGCCCGCTCCGGCGGAATCCCCAGCTGGGCGGGAGGCTCCCACTCGTTGTCGAGCCGGACCATGTACCGCCGCAGTGCCTCGAGCTGCTTCGCGCGGTCGTCTTCCTGCTCAGAAGCCATCCGTCATCCCCACATTGCGCCCCCACGGCCGGCGCTCTGCTCCACACCGGCCTCCAGACCCATCCAGTGTGCCAAGCCTCCCATCACCTGGCAGAGTCACCCCAGGGGTGCCTTGTGAGCAAGCGCTCTGGGTGGCGATGGGGCAACGTCCCGTTGCCGGAGACCTTCCTGGTGGGGCTTGGGGCGGGCCTGCTGTTGCAGGTCGTCGCCCCCTGGCGGCCTCCGTGGCCGGCGGGGGCCGGCCGAGCCGTGGGCTGGCCGTTGCTCCTGGCCGGGCTCGGGCTGGCGGCGTGGGCGGTGCGGGCCGCCGCCGACATCGACCTGGAACGCCCGGACCAGCTCGTCCGGCGCGGTCCGTATGCCGTCAGCCGGAACCCGATGTACGTCGCCTCGGCGCTCGTCTACGTGGGGATCGCGCTGGTTGCCGGGCTCGCCTGGGCGCTGGTGCTGCTGCCCGGTGTCCTGCTGGCCACCCACCTGGTGATCGTCCGCGAGGAGCGGGTCCTGGACGGGCGCTTCGGGGCCGTCTACCGGAGCGACACGGGCTCGGTCCGCCGGTACCTGTGAGCGATCTCAGGCCGTCTTCAGGACTGGCTCCGGCCACCGGGCCGCAGCTGGGGCAGGTTCTTGTCGGCGCTGGAGGGCAGCTGCAGGATGCCGGGGTCGAGGGCGTCGGCGAAGCCGGGGACGGACGGCGTCCGGCCGAACGTGCCCGAGGCGACCACCACGTTGTCGCACCGGAACGCCGGCCCGTCGCTGGTCACCAGGTACTCCCGGCCGTGGCGGGCCAGCCGGGTCACCCGGACACCGGTCCGGACGGGCAGGTCGAAGGTGGCGGCGCAGGTCTCGAGGAAGTCGGCCATCTGGTCCCAGGTCGGTTCTCGCCGGCGGGGCCGGGAACCGCATCCCGGGCAGGCTCGCCGTCCGCGCCGGGCTGTCGAGCCGCAGCGAGTCCCAGTGGCTGCGCCAGTTGTCGCCCACCGCCGGCCGGCGTCGAGGATCACGAAGTCCCGCCGGCCGTCGTCGATGACGGCCCGTGCCCGCCCGATCCAGCCGCCGGACCGCTCCAGGTCCTCGGCCCCCAGGGGCGCGTCCTCGTCGGCGGCGCACAGCAGCGCGTAGGCCGCCCCCCACGCCTGGCGTTCGAAGGCCTGGCGGTCACGCTCGAGTGCCGAACCTCCCGTCATGGCCCCCGCATCCCGCTGGAGTCGGAAGGTCAGCGGGCTGCCGGGTCAATGCTATCCCGGCCCCTGCCCGGCCCCGGGCGGCGGCCCGCCCGACGCTATTTCCCTTGACGCCTGGGGACCGGCGCTGCAGCCTGCTCCGGCCCGGAGGTGCCGGCAGGAGGCGAGCTGCAGATGGCGGAGCGCATGACGGCGTCGCGGGCGGCCGCGGCCGCGCAGACCGAGCAGGTGCTGCGCCTGGTGCGGGAGATCTTCGGCCGTGACGTGCTCGGCGCATATCAGCACGGGTCGGCGGTGCTGGGCGGCGTCCAGCCGACGAGTGACGTCGACATCCTGGTGATCACCGGGCGCCTGGCGACGCCGGCGGAGCGGCGCCGGCTCGCGGATGGCCTGATGGCGATCTCGGCCCCGTTCCCCCCACCCGGCCCGGAGCGTTGTGTCGAGGTGACCGTGGTCGCCCAGCCCCAGGTGCAGCCCTGGCGCTACCCGCCAACTTTCGACCTGCAGTACGGCGAGTGGCTGCGCAAGCGTTTCGAGCGCGGGGACAGCGTGCTGCTGCGACCGACGGTCAACCCCGACCTGACGGTCCTGCTGACCATCGTCCTGCTGGGCGACCAGCCGCTGTTCGGGCCACCGCCGGGAACGCTGCTGGGCCCGGTGCCAGCAGCGGACTGCCGCCGGGCGATGGCCGGCGATCTCGACAGGCTCATGGACGAGTTCGAAGGAGACCCGCGCAACATCCTGCTCACGCTGGCGCGTGTCTGGCAGACCCTCGCCACCGGCGTCATCTCCCGGAAGGACCGAGCGGCCGAATGGGCGCAGGAGCGCCTGCCGTCCGCGCATCGGCAGCTGATGGAGCGGGCGCGGGCCATGTACCTCGGCCACCAGGCGGATGACTGGCCCAGGCTGGCATCCGAAGGCCGTGCCACCGCGGAGCACCTGACGTCGCAGATCCGGCGGGAGGCGGCACGACAGCGACCGGACCAGGAGCTCCGGCTGGACCCGGGCCCGGCTAGGTGACCCTCCGGTAGGACAGGTCGAAGTCGCGCTCCCAGGTCGACCCATCCTCCGACGTCTCCCAGCGGCCGCTGATGGTGCGGCCGTCGGCGCTGAGCTCCCCGGTGAACCGCTGCCAGAAGTCCAGCGGCGTGAAGTCCGTCGCGTCCCGCACCAGCGTCCAGTCCAGCATCGGGTGTCGAGCAGCGTCGTCGGCCACGGTTCCTCCGTTCGGAGCGGTGTTGGGGGATCCTAGTCCAACCCTGTGGTCCAGGCGCCGAGGGCGAGGGCGGCCAGGGTCGCGGCCGGCCAGGCGAACCAGGGGCGGGCCAGCCACCGGCCGGTGCCCGAGTCGTAGGTCTCGGGGAGCATGCCGTCGGGTGCGGCCACGGCCAGGAGGCGGTCGAGCGCCCGCTCGGCGCGGCCGCTGTCCCCCAGCAGGCTCGCGGCCACCCATTCCTGGATGTCCCCGAGCGGCCAGGTGCCCGGGGTGTGGGCCGAGCCGAGGCCCCCCCATCGCCCCGGCGACCAGCCAGGGTTCGCAGGGGCGAGGGCGAAGCGCATCGTGGCCGACCACTGCGGGTCGTCGGGGGGGCAGAGCCCCCACAGGGGCGCCAGGGCCGTGGGGAGGTCGTTGGCGTCGTGGTAGCGGCGTGAGCTTCCCCGGCCGTCGGTCTCGTATGCCCACTGGCCGCCGAACGGGCCCGGGCAGGCGAACCGGTCCCGGACCGCGGCGCGCACGGTGTCGGCGGTCCCCTCCAGCGGCCGGGCTGCCAGCCCCAGCTCCCCGGCGCGGGCGCGCAGCCGGGTGGCGGTGTACCAGAGCAGGACCTGGGTGGACAGCAGGTAGGGCAGGGACGCGGGATCGTCCGCCGGGTTCTCCTCGGCGGCGATGAGCCCGAGCTCGGCGTCGAGGGGCAGGGCCCGCCAGGTCTCGGCGACGACCTCGCCCCAGCCGGCATGGCCCGGCGCGACCTCGGGCCAGGCCCCGGCCGCCTCCCGGTAGTCGAGCAGCTCGAGCACCGGGTAGAGCTGCTGGTCGGCCTGGAACGCCCGGTCCTTGACGGCGCCGTTGGGGAGATGGCTGCGCATCCAGCCGTCGGCCCGGTCACAGCGGAACCACAGCCACCGCAGGTGCTCGGCGACCACCTGTAGGGCCCGCGGCTCGAGCTGGCGGGCGGTGAGCAGGAGCAGGGCCTGGTAGTAGGCGTCGCGGGTCCAGGACAGCTGCAGGAGCCGGTGGTCGGTGACCACGCAGCGCTCGCCGGGGGCGACGGCCAGGGCCGTGCAGCCGAGCACGTAGCCGAGCACACCATCGACCAGTCCCGACAGCCGTGGCCGGAGCCGCGCCGGGAGGTGCAGCCGGATGGTGGGCGCCCGGCCGGTCCGGGACGGGCTGGGCCCGGGGGCCAGCGGGCCGGCCCGGGACCGGCTGGGCTCAGGGGGATGCCGGCCCTCGGGCCCGGGCGGGTCGTCGGGGGCCAGCGCGCAGGTCACGGTGACCTCCAGGGTCGGTACCCGGCCCGGGTCCCACGAGATCGCCAGCCGGGCCGCGCCGGAATCGACCCGCCACCCGTCGGTCGTCCCGCCGGCCACGGCGACGTCCACCCGGGCCGCCGCCGGGAAGGCGCGGTCCCGAAGCCACAGGACGGTTCCCAGGACGGCGGTCGACGTCGCCGAGGGGAGCGGCGGCAGCGGGCTCACCTCGGTGATCTCGGCGAACGGCGGCCGCTGGAGCCGGGCCGAGGCCACCAGCGCCAGCTGGCGTGGCCGCCGGTCGGGCCCGGCCCGCCAGACGTGCCGCTGGGTGACGGCCGGGCGGTCGACGGCCGCCCAGGCCTGGGCCCGGTAGCTGCCGTCCCGGTCCGCGCCCGACCAGCGGGGCCGGCCAGGCGGGGCGGGGTCGGGCGTGACCTCGGCAGGGGCCCCGGCCAGGCGCAGGGCGGCGTTGGCGGCGAGGGTGAGCTGGTGGCGGTACCGGCGCACGGCGTCGGGCCGGCCACGCAGGGCCTCGTCGAAGGCGGCCGCCCCGGTGAGCTCGACGAAGCCGCGCCCCGGGTGCGGGCGGCCGAGCGACAGCCACGACCCGTCGACCGCGAAGGAGGCGCACACCTGGCCGTTGCCGACGTCCAGCGGTTTGGGCCAGGCGTCCCGGACCTCAGAGCCGGCCATGCCGGTAGAGGTCCGGCTGGCGTAGCCGCAGGGCCGGCTCGCGCTCGCGCTCGCGCTCGATCGCGGCCAGGTCGAGCACGGCCCGGAGCACGGTCTCCTCGGTCCCGGCCTCGGCCAGGACCTCGCCGCGCGGGTCGGCGACCAGCGACCGGCCGCAGAAGCCGTTGCCGGCCAGGTTGCAGCCGACCGCGAACACCTGGTTGTCCTGTGCCCGGGCGCGGGTCCGCAGGGTCAACAGGTGCTCGTAGCCGAACGGCACCGCGGACGGGATGACCAGGATCTGGGCGTCACGCAGGGCGAGCGCGGTGGCCACGTCGGGGAAGGCGTGCTCGAAGCAGATCATCATGCCCAGGCGGCCGGCCGGGGTCGGGGCCACCACCAGCTCGGTCCCGGCGGCGAACAGCGCCGACTCGGTGGGATAGAGGTGGCTCTTGCGGTACGGGACCAGGCGGCCGTCCGGTGTCGCCACCACCGCCGTGTCGTAGAGCACGTCGCCGTCGCGCTCGAGCATGCCGAACACGAGCGTGGCCCCGGTCTGGGTGGCCAGCTCCGCCACCCGGCCCGCGGTCGGCCCGTCCAGCGGCTCGGCCAGCTCCCGCCCCCGCCGGGCCAGCACGTCAAGGTCGTACCCGCTGGTCACCAGCTCCGGGGCCACGACCAGCTCGGCCCCGTCGGCGTGCCGGCACACCAGCTCGGCGAGGTGGTCCACGTTGGCGGAACGCTCGCCGGGGCGGGCCGCCATCTGCAGCACGACGACGTCGATGGCGCTATCCCTTCGTCGCGCCGGCGAACAGGCCACGGACGTAGAACCGGTTCAGCGCGGCGAACAGCAGCAGCGGCGGCAGGATGGCCATGACCGTGCCGGCCGAGACGAGGTCCTCCTGGGCCAGGTGCGGGGTCTGGAGGTTGGCCAGCCCGACGGTCAGCGGCTGGTGGGCCCGGTCCAGCAGGGTCAGGGCCAGGAGCAGGTCGTTCCAGACGAAGACGAAGTCGATGATGGCGAAGGAGACGATCCCGGGGACGGCCAGCGGCAGGGCGACGCGGCGGAACACGTCGAACCAGCCGGCGCCGTCGATCCGGGCCGCCTCCAGCAGGTCCTCGGGGATCTGGGCGAAGAACGCCCCGAGCATGAAGATCGCCCAGCCGGCGCCGAAGGCGGTGTGGACCAGGGCGATGCCCAGGTACTCCTGCGGTCCGGCGTTGAGGCCGAGGGTGCGGAACCAGGGCAGCATCGGGATGAGGATGATCTGCACCGGGACGATCATCGTGGTGATGAGCAGGAAGTAGGTCGTCGTCTTGAACCGGAAGGACATCCGGGCGTACGCGTAGGCGGCCATGGACCCGGCCGCCACCGTCAGCACCACCGCCAGGCCGGTGATGATGAAGCTGTTGACCGCGTACCGGGACAGCCCCTGCTCCCAGGCCCGGGCGAAGTTGCCGAAGGTCAGGTCGGCCGCGCTCAGGTTCCACCAGCCGGCGCGGGTCTGCGACAGCGGCAGGGTCGCGATCGCCAGGGCGCTGAGCGCCGGCACCAGCCACACCACGCCCAGGACGGTGAGCGACCCGTACAGCAGGAAGGTCACCCACCGGCTCCGTCCGACCGCGGTCATCGCGACCTCCCCGCCATCAGCTGCCTCAGATAGGGCCAGGAGCCGGCCACGAGCACGGCCGACATGAGCACCGCGATCGCGGTGGCCTGGCCGCCCTGGGGGGTGTCGAGGAAGGCGAACGCCTGCTGCCACAGCAGCAGGGCCAGCACCATGGTGTCCTGGGCCGGGCCGCCCCCGGTCATCACATAGACGATGTCGAAGGTCCGCAGGGCGAAGATGACGCTGACCACGGAGACCACGATCAGCGGCCGGCGCAGCGACGGGACGAGGATGCGCCGGGCCGTCTGCCAGGCGTTGGCGCCGTCGACCTTGGCCGCCTCGACGAGCTCGTAGGGCACGGCGGTGAGGCCGGCGGTGATGGTGATGACGCCGAAGCCGGTGAACGCCCAGAACGCCGGCACGATCAGGGCCAGGTTGGTCAGGCGGATGTCGGCGACGCCGAGGTGGAGCACCCCGGGGTTGGACAGCCAGGCGCCGGGGTGCAGCTCCAGGGGGCCAAGGCGCCAGTCCGCGCCCAGGATGCCGAGCCGGTCCAGGGCCGCGTTGAGGACCCCGATCTGGGGGTCGGCGTTGTAGACGAAGGACCAGATGACGCCGGCCGCGGCCAGCGAGATCGTCAAGGGCAGGATGAAGACGGTGCGGAACACGGTCGCGCCGCGGGTCGTATACCAGATGAGGATGGACACCAGCAGCGAGAAGCCGACCACCAGCAGGGGGAAGACGACCAGCCAGACCGCGGTGTTGAGGGCCGCGTTCCAGAAGCTGGGGTCGGTGAGGGTGGTGGTGTAGTTCTCCACCCCGACGAACCGCCAGCGGGCCGGGTCGAACGGCGTCCAGGGGCGCAGCAGTCCCCAGCGGAAGAAGCTGCTGAGCACCGTGACCAGCGCCGGCCACAGGTAGAAGAGGGCGAAGACGGCCAGCAGCGGGGCCACGAAGAGGTACGGCGCGAACCGCTCCGCCCGGCTCCGCGCCCGGCGTGGCGCGGCCGGCGGCGCCGGTGGAGGGGCCGCCGGCGGCGCCGGAGCGACGGTGGTGGTGCGCCGCGACGCCATCGCCTCAGCCGCCCGTGGACCGGGTGTCCACCTGCTTCATGGTGGCGATGAACTTGTCGACGTCCTGGTCCCGGGTGAACTGGGCGAGCGCCTGCCGGTACTTCACCTGGATCTCGCCGCCGATCCAGTCGTCGAGGTCGTAGCCGGCGGGGACGGCGGCCTGCTTGGGCCAGAGCGCGGCCGCCTTGCGGTCGTTCTCGTCCGGGTAGACGTCGGCCGGCACCTTGGCGTTGGGGGCGATGTAGCCGCCGCGCTTGGCCCAGATCTGCTGGGCGTCGGCCGAGGCCAGGTAGTCGAGCAGGGCGAGCGTGGCCGGCTTGTTCTTGGTGTCCTTGGCCCCCACGAACAGGTCGCCGCTGACGAACTGGGCCTCGGGCGCGGACGCGTCGTACCTGGGCATGAGGAAGAAGGTGAAGTCCTTGCCGGGCTTCAGAGACTTGTCGCACTCGGCGGGGATGATCAGGTTCATGAAGGCGCCCTGGTTGTCGAACAGCGCCTTGCCCTTGGCTCCGGCGCAGGTGGCGTCGATGAACCCGGTACCGAGGGCCTCGGGCGGGAAGTACTTGCCGATCAGGTCGCCGAGCACCTGGAACGACTTGACGATCCGGGGGTCGTCCCAGCCGATCTTGCCCCGGGCCAGGTCGTTGAAGGCCTCGGCGCCGGCGACGCGCAGGATCACCGGGTCGGTCCACTGGGTGAGCGGCCAGCCGTCCTTGCCCCCGACGGCCAGCGGGGCCACGCCCTCGGCCTTGGCCTTGTCCATGGCGGCGGTGAACTCGGCCCAGGTGCTCGGCACGCCGATGCCGAGCTTCTGGAGCTGCTGGGGCGAGTACCAGACGAGGGCGTTGACGTTGCCCTTGAAGAAGACGGCATACGCCTTGCCGTCCGGGCCGGAGGCGATCTGGCGCAGGGCGTCGGTGTAGGAGCCGTCCTTGATCCAGGCGTCCCACTGCTGGTCCAGGTCCAGCAGCAGGTCCTGGTCGGCGAAGGTGCGGATGATGCCGGGCAGGGCGACGGCGACGTCCGGCGGGGAGCCGGCCGCGAACTGCTGGGTGAGCAGGGCCTGGGTCTGGTCGAACGGCACCTGCTCGACCTTCACCGTCACCTTGGGGTTCTTCTGGTGGAAGGCGTCGATGACCGCCTGGAAGGCCTCGCCCTCGGAGCCGGTCCAGTTCGACACCACCCGGACCTCGCCGGACGCCTCACCCTGGGGCGGCGTCGCCTCCTCGCCCTTGTCACCCCCGCCGCAGGCGCCCGCCAGCAGCGCCAGGGAGGTGAGGACGGCGAACCCGGTCAGGAGCCGGCGGTGCGGGTAGGTCCTCATCAGCTGCTCCTCGGTCGGACCGCTCCCGGTCATTTGCTACACCGCAGTAGCAAACATCGCCGCATCATGGTCCGTCAAGGTCCATCGAGGCCTATTTGCTACTGATGAGTGGCAAAGACCAGGTCACGCGCTGCGGAGCGGCAGACCGGTGACGGCGGCGGCAAGCTCGGCGGCCCGGGCGACGGCCGCCGGGGGCTCCAGCCGCCCGGTCAGCACCGCCTCCAGCATGGCCTGGAGCTGCACCGACAGCCGGGCGTAGGCCGGGGTGGCCGGCCGCACGACCGCGTGCTGGAGGAGCTCGGAGGTGCTGGCGAGCAGCGGCGAGTCGGCCGCGACCTGCGCGACGGCCGAGCGCCGGGGCGGGATCTGGCCGGTGGCCCTGGACATGCGGGCCAGGGCCTCGGCCGAGGTCACGGCCTCCAGCAGCCGCATGGCCAGCTTGGGGTGGGTGGCCTGGCGGAAGATGCCGTACACCATGCCGCCGGCCAGCGTGGCCGGCGCGCCCCGGGGGCCGCCCGGGATGGGAGCGAACCCGAAGTGGTCCCACAGCTCGGACAGGGGCAGGCCGGCCGCCTTGGCCAGGCGCGGCCCCTCGTAGCTGCCGCCGAAGCAGATGGCCGCCGACCCGTGGGCCAGCAGCCGGATCGGCCGGTCCCACCCGAAGGCCACCGCCTCGACCGGCACCACCCCGTCCGCGACCAGCTCCCGCAGGAGCTGCAGGGCCTCGATGGTGGCCGGGCCGTCAAGGGCGACCGCGCCGTTCTCCAGCACCGCCGCCCCGTTGGAGGCCAGCAGGGCCAGCAGGACGTAGGTGGCCGCCTCCCCCGCCTTGGACCCGCCGGGCAGCACCACCGGGTGGCTGTCCGGCCCGCCCGCCTCGGCCAG
>Ga0081539_10003127_pt1 | contig 21118 bp, 15 predicted proteins | sample TabmetS4T2R2_FD_71023 | JGI IMG/M metagenome (GOLD analysis project Ga0081539, IMG submission 71023) | Tabebuia heterophylla rhizosphere microbial communities from the University of Puerto Rico - S4T2R2 | ecosystem: Host-associated > Plants > Roots > Rhizosphere ...
TGCCGCCGGTTTCGACGGGCGGCGCGCCGGCGATCCAGCAGCCCCGGATCTACTTCGGCGAGCGCGAGAACTCATACGTCGTGGTGGGTGCCCGGCAGCCCGAGGTCGACTACCTCAGCGGGGATGGCGGGTCGGGAACGCCCGACGGGAGCGCCGCCCCGTCGCCGACCGACGCGCCCCCCTCGTCGGGCGAGATCGTCCCGACGACCTGGAGTGGAAGGACCGGCATCCCGCTCGGGACCACGCTCGACCGCCTGCTCTTCGCGCTCCGCTTCCGCGACTTCGACATGCTGATCAGCGACCAGATCACGTCCGACAGCCAGCTCCTCATGCACCGCGCGCTGCGCGATCGCGTGCCACTGGTCGCTCCGTTCCTGCGCTTCGACAAGGATCCGTATCTCGTAATCGACGGCGCGGGGAACCTCGTCTACATCCAGGACGCATTCACGATCAGCGACGAGTTCCCGCACGCCCAGTCGTTCGATCCGGCGTCCCTGGGAGCGACCGGCCTGGGCGACGAGCCGTTCAACTACATCCGGAACAGCGTGAAGATCGTCATGAACGCCTACGACGGCACGATGACGTTCTACGTCGCCGACCCGAGCGATCCCCTGATCCGGGCCTGGCAGGGCGTCTTCCCGACGCTCTTCCGCCCGATCGCCGAGCTGGCCGCCGATCTCGTCCCGCACCTGCGCGTGCCCGAGGAGCTGTTCGACGTCCAGACCCGGATGTTCGGGACGTACCACGTCACCGATCCGGCGACGTTCTTCGTGAAGAACGATTTGTGGGAGGTCCCGACCGGCGCCGCGAGCCAGCAGAGCCTGCCGAACGAGGCGTACTACGTCGTCATGCGCACGCCGGGCGCCGAGAAGGCCGAGTTCCTCCTGCTCCAGCCGATGGTCCCCAAGGGCCGCCCGAACATGATCGCGTGGGTCGCGGTCCGGAACGACCCCGGCGTCTACGGCCAGACGACGGTCTTCCGGTTCCCGAACCAGAGCTCGATCTTCGGGCCGGCCCAGATCGAGGCCCAGATCGACGCCGACCCGGTGATCAGCGCCCAGATCACGCTTTGGAACCAGAGCGGCAGCACGGTCGTCCGCGGCAACCTGATCGTCGTGCCGGTCGGCAACTCGCTGATCTACCTTCAGCCGGTCTACCTCCAGTCGGCCAGCGCGAAGTTCCCGGCCTTCCAGCGGATCGTCGTCGCGTCGCCGCGCAACATCGTGTGGGGCACGACGCTCCAGGAGGCCCTGACCCTGCTGCTCGCCCGCGAGGGGGCGGGTGGCCCCGGGCCATCGCCGACCCCCACGCCGACCCCCACGCCCACGCCGTCCGGGGAGCCAGGGGCCACCCCGACGCCGGGTCCGAGCGCCGCGCCCGGCGCGACGATCCCGCCCGGCGCGACGGTCGAGCAGCTCATCGACTATGCGAACGCCCACTTCGAGCTCGCCAAGCAGGCCCTTCGCGAAGGCGACCTGGGCCGATACCAGGCAGAGATCGACCTCGTCGGGCAGGCGATCGCCCAGCTCGAGATCCTGACTGGCGGATGACCGGCGCGACGGCGGCCACCAGCCCGGTCCGGCCGGCCGGCGCGACGACCCGCGGCGTCATCCTCGCGGCCCTGATGGCCGTCCTCGCACGCCCGGCCTGGTGGATCCTGGCGCTCGCGGGCTTCCTCGTCCGCGGCGGCATCGTTCCGTTCCTCGTCGCGATCGTCAGCCTGCCGTCCCCGCTTGCGCTCTCGAACGTCCTGGCGCCCGTCATCACGCCGCTCTATTTCGGCCGTCTCGAGCCGGGGACGGCGGTCCTCATCGGCGGGATGGTCGTCGCGGCGATCGTCTGGCTCGTCGGCGGGAGCTGGGTCGCGGCCGCGACCGAGGTCGTTCTCGTCCGGGACGCCCGATCGGTCGCGCTCGACGAGGGGCTGCCGGTCGCAGCGACGCCCCCCGCCGCGCGCCGCCTGATCCCGCGGGCGGCCGCCGCCCACCTGGTGAGCGTGTTCCCCCTCGCGCTCGCCGTGGGGTTCGGCTCGATCGCGATCCTCGACGCGACCTATCGTGAGCTCGTCAACCCGTCCGACGCCGGGTCGATCGTCGTCCGGGTCCTCGCCGGCGCGATTGGGCCTGTCGGAATCATCATCGTCGCGTGGCTCCTCGGCGAGATCGTGGGCGGCGCGGCCGCCCGCCGGGTCGTCCTCCTCGACGAACGAGTGCTCGCGGCGGTGGGCCGGGCCGCCGCCGGGCTCGTCCGAAGACCGGCCGGGAGCTTCCTGGCGCCGCTGGCCACGACCCTGATCCTCGCGGTCGACGTTCTGGCCGTCCTGCTCGTCGTGGGGATCGTGTGGTCGGACGTCCGCGACCGGCTCCTCCATCCGCTGGACGATCCGGTGGCGACCGGGCTGGGGCTGGCGACGTTCGCCGGCGGCTGGTGCCTGGCCCTGGCGGTGACCGGCCTGATCGGCGCATGGCGGAGCGCCGCGATGACGTTCGAGACGGATCGCCAGGCGGCCGCGGAGGCTGCCGCCCAGGCCACGGCCGTGCCGCCCGAGGCCGACTGACGACGACGCCGGGCCGGATCGGCGGTCGGCTGCCAGCGGGACAATCGGGGCATCCGCGCACCAGCCTCTCGGGGGATCGATCCGGTCACCGGGCGGTGGCAGCCTGATCGAACGATGCCGCTCGAATCCGATGCGGCGCGATCAAGCCGAGGTGACGATGGCGACGAAGACGGTCGTCTGCCCGGACTGCGGGAGCGCGACTCCGCTCGGTCGCTATACGTGCGCCGAGTGCGGCGCGTTCCTCGACGCCACCGTCGCGCCGCCGCGCCGGACGCGCGAGCGCTCGCCGCGCAACGCGGCTGCCGCGACCGGGTCCGCCATGCCGGACCGTGCTCCCGACGCGGGGCCGGCCGCCGACGGGCTGCCGAGCGCCGCAGGCTCGCTCCCCGATGACGGCCTGGAGCTCGAGCCGGTGGACCCGACGGCCCCCCTCGCGGCCGACCGTGCCCCCGAGGTCCAGTGGCCCGCGAGCGCGTTCGAGGCCCTGCCGCCACCGCCGGTCCGGGTCCCGGCCGGCTCGTGGCTGCCTCCTTCCGCCCACTTGACGGGTCTCGAGGAGCCCGCCGTCCCTGGCTCCGGCACGGCCGCGGCCGCGCTCCCGGGAGCCGCCCCAGCCGCGGCGGCCGGGTCGACGGGCCTTGCCGCCTTCGCACGCGACTGGCTCGCCGCGCTGGGGACGCCGGAACGACGCTGGGCATCGGCCCGCCGGACGATCGCGATCGGCTCGGTGGTGGCGCTGTTCGGCTTCCTGCTGCCGTGGGGGAACGGGCCGGTCGCGAGCCTGCTATCGGTCTGGCTGAGCGTGTGGGGCCTGGCCCTGCCCGGAACCTGGCTGATCGTCTTCGCTCTCGTCGCGTTGGGCGGTGTCGCGGTGATGACCGGGCGCGCGGAATCCCTGCCCCTCGGGATCCCGGCGATCGCGCTGGCCTCGCTCGAGCTCGGCCTGATCTGGTCGGCGCTGTTCGGGGCGGCGGCCCGCCCGATCGGGATCCTCGTCGTGTTCGCCGGGGCGATCGTCCTTGCCGTCGGCGGGATGATCGAGCTCGGGGCCCGTCACGAGGCTGCAACGCCGGACGTCTAGCCGGTCCCGGACCACCCCACGAGGCGCTGCTACACTGCGCCGGACGCCGGACCGCATCGAACCCGGGATCGTCCCAGACGATCCTCCGGGCGTGGCCACCACGGAGGCAGGCAACCCAGCCGGATGGACCAGATCCTCGCAGAGATCGGCAAGGCGGTCGGCGGGTTCTTCGGAAGCCCGGTCGTCCAGTTCGTCATCTACTCGATCCTGGCGTACCTCGTCGTCCTGTGGCTCGCGAGCGCGTACTGGGTGTTCCGCGACATGCAGCAGCGGACCGAGAACGCGATCCTGCCGTACCTCGCCGCGAGCCTCGTCATCGTCTTCCTGCCGGTCTTCCCGCTCGCCGTGTTCGTCTACAAGATCATCCGGCCGCACGAGAAGATCGGCGAGGTCTACGAGCGCAGCCTGGCGGAGGAGGCGCTCCTCGCCGAGGTCGAGGCGATCAGGAGCTGCCCGACCTGCGCGCGCCGGGTGAACGACGAGTGGATCATCTGCCCGACCTGCCGGACCCGCCTGAACCGGGTCTGCCCGAACTGCTCGCGCCTGGTCGGCCTGGACTGGTCGCTGTGCGCCTGGTGCGGCAAGGACTTCGAGCGCCCGGCGGCGGCCCTGGCTGCTTCCACCGCGCGACCGGTGCCCCTGCCGGCCCTGACCGGTGAGGACCAGGGCCGCTTCGGCCGTGGGCGCGCTGCCGTCGGCGACACCGACGACGATGTCCGGGCGATGTCGAGCGTGATGCCCCCGACCCGCTCGCGGTCGCCCCGCTCGGCCGCGCCGCGGACCGCACCGGACGTCCTGCCCGAAGGGTGACCTCGGACTCCCCGGAACCGCCCCCGGAGCAGCCGGCGCGCCCAGGCGCCACGACGTTCACGATCGAGGGCCGCGCCGCACCCGGCCTGTTCGTCGTCGGCTGGCTCGCGACGATCGTGGGGCTGGGACTCGTGCTGATCGGGCTCCTTGGGTCATCCCGGCTGTTCCTGTACTTCCTCGGTCCGCTCGTCCTGGCCCTCGGGCTCGTGGCGGGGGCCGGCAGCCAGGCGATCGAGCGGCGCGCGCGGGGATTCCCGTACGCCGGGCCGTCGCCCTACCTGGTGTTCCTTGCCACGATCGCCGCGACGTATGCCGCGGTCTCGGCGGTGGGGCTCGTCCTCGAGCAGGTTCCGGGCATCACGGGCATGCCCCGCTACGTCGCGGTCCTGCTGACGCTCCTGATCCAGGCCGGGGTCTTCTTCGGAGTCCTCCGGCTCACGGTGGTGGGATTGGGCGCGCTGACCTGGCGCGAGATGGGCTGGCGGCGGTTCGATGGCATCCAGGTGGCCAACCTCCTGCGCGGCGCCGCGATCTCGCTCCCGGTCATCGGCCTCACGACGATCCTTGGCGGCCTCCTCGTCCGGGTGCTCGGTGAGCAACCCGACTCGCCGCTCCCGGCGACCGGCACGACCGAGGGGATGGTCGTCCAGCTGATCGCGGGCGCCTTGATCGCGCCGATCGCGGAGGAGGCGCTGTTCCGCGGGTTCGCCATCACGGCCTGGGAGCGGACGGTCGGCGAGACGGGAGCCATCGTCCGGTCATCGCTCCTGTTCGCCCTCGCCCACGTGATCAACGCGGCCGGGGACACCCTGGGCCAGGCCGCCGCCCTGATCGCGATCGGGTTCCTGACCCGGATCCCCGTGGCCCTCGTGCTGGGTTGGTTGTTCGTCCGGGCCCGCTCGATCTGGGCGCCGATCGGGCTGCACGTGACGTTCAACGCGATCCTCCTCGTCCTGGCCGAGCTCGCGATCCGGCGCGCCGGGACGTAGCGACATCGAGCCGAGCTCCTCGGCCGCGAGCACTGAGGCGCCCGCGGAAGCCTCGGTGAAGTCGGCGGTGAGCCCGCGGTGAGGGTCGCCCGCTACCGTTCGTCGCGTTCTCGGGTCCGGATGGCGGAAGGAATCGGCGGGCTTCCGTCGTTCGGGCCCGAGAACACCTGACCCTTCGCGTGTCGACCCCCGCCCCGTGTCTGCGAGGCGGCGATGGCGACGACGATCCCGGCGGGCCGGGCGATCCGCGAGGTGCCGCCGGCCGAGCGACCCCGCGAGCGGCTCGCGATGCGCGGCGCCGCCGGGCTATCGGCCGCGGAGCTGATCGGACTGATCTGGGGCTCCGGCTCGCGCGGACGATCGGCGGTCGATCTGGCGGAGGATGCGCTCGCGCGCCACGACGGCCTGACCGGGCTCGCCCGTGCGACGGACCTCGAGCTCGAGGCGGTCCCTGGCGTCGGCGCGGCGAAGGCGGCTCAGCTGACGGCGGCGTTCGAGCTCGGCCGGCGCCTGCTGGCCGACTGGCCGAGCGGTCGCTGGACGATCCGCTCGCCCCGCGACGTCGCCGACCGGCTGATCCTCCAGATGGGCCGGCTCGAGCGGGAGGAGCTCCGGATCGTCCTGCTGAACACGAAGAACGTCGTCCTGCGGGTCGCCACCGTGTACCAGGGCAACGTCTCGTCGTCGCTCGTCCGGATCGGCGAGCTGTTCCGCGACGCCGTCCGGCTGAACGCGACCGGCCTGATCCTCGTCCACAACCACCCGTCGGGCGATCCCACGCCGTCGCCCGACGATCTCCACCTCACCGCCGAGGCTCTCGCCGCCGGCCGTCTCCTCGACATCGAGGTCCTCGACCACCTGATCGTCGGTCACGACGTCTGGACATCGCTGCGTGACCGGGGCGTGAGCTTCGACCGGCGCGAACGGACCGGGCTGTAGCTCGCTGAGGGCGTCTCGGAGCGTCGCGGGTATACTGGCCGCGCTCTTCCGCCTCTCCGTTGAGCGCGCGATCCGCCTGTCCCCGCCGCGGAGCCGCTGCCCGACGACCCACCCAGCGATCCACCAACGCGAAGGAACCTGCCGCCGTCATGCTCGACCGCTTCCTCGGCCTCTTCTCCCGGGACATCGGGATCGACCTCGGGACCGCCAACACCCTGGTCCACGTCCGGGATCGCGGGATCGTGATGAGCGAGCCGTCGGTCGTCGCGATCGACTCGAAGAGCAAGCGGGTCCTCGCGATCGGCGCGGAGGCGAAGCGGATGGTCGGCCGGACGCCGGCCAGCATCACCGCGATCCGGCCGCTCCGCGACGGGGTCATCAGCGACTTCGACGTCACCGAGCAGATGATCAAGTACTTCGTCCACAAGGTCCACGACCGGGTCGGGCTGATCCCGCGGCCGCGGATGCTCCTGGGCATCCCGTCCGGCGTCACCGAGGTCGAAAAGCGGGCCGTCCGCGACGCGGCGCTGAACGCGGGGGCTCGCTGGGCCCGCTTGATCGAGGAGCCGATGGCCGCGGCGATCGGCAGCGGCCTGCCGGTCAGCGAGCCGTCCGGGAGCCTGATCGTCGACGTCGGCGGCGGCACGACCGAGGTCGCGGTCATCAGCCTCGGCGGCATCGTCGTGAGCCGCTCGATCCGGATCGGTGGCGACGAGATGGATCAGGACATCGTCGCGTTCGCCCGGCGCGAGTACAACCTGTTCCTGGGCGAGCGGACGGCCGAGGACATCAAGATCGCGATCGGCTCGGCCTACCCGGGCGACTGGGATGCCCAGCGGGTGAGCCTCCGCGGGCGCGACCTGCTGACGGGGCTGCCGCGCAGCGTCGAGGTCGGCGCCGACCAGATCCGCGAGGCGATCGAGCCGTCCGTCGTCCAGATCGTCGACACGATCAAGGACACGATCGAGGAGACGCCGCCAGAGCTCGTCGCCGACATCATGGACCAGGGGATCGTCCTCGCCGGCGGCGGCGCCCTCCTGTCCGGTCTCGATCGCCGAGTCGCCGACGCGACCCAGATGCCGGTCCACGTCGCCGACGATCCGCTGACCTGCGTTGCCCGCGGCACGGGCGTCGTCCTCCAGGAGATGTCCAACCCGTCGATGGAGAGAGTGCTCGTCGCCGACACGTACGCCCGGGCGCCGCGCTGAGGCCGAAGGTCCCGATCGAACTCGTTGGCGCGAACTCGTAGGCTCTGTCCATGACATCGATGCTCGCCACCCGGGCCGCCCGCCGGCGAGCCGTCACGTTCTCGATCCTCCTGTCGGCGAGCTTCGTCCTGATGGCGATCTCCTCGAGCCCGGGCGTCACCGAGTTCCAGAACGCGATCAGCTACGCCCTGCGCCCGATCCTCGGGGCGATCCACGACGTCGCGGACACGGTCTCCGGCACCGTCGCGGCGGTGGGCGAGATCCAGCAGCTCCACTCCGACAACGCGGCCCTCCGCCGGGACGTCGACCGGCTGACGGCCGAGAACCTGAAGGTGAAGACGATCGAGCAGGAGAACGAGCAGCTGACCGGGCTCCTGCAGCTGCGCAACTCGCTCCAGTTCGAGACGGCGGCCGCGGAGGTGATCGCGCGCGACTCCGGCGAGACGCGCCGGGTGATGACCCTGTCGAAGGGAACCGAGGACGGGATCGCCGTCGGCGACGTCGTCATCGCCGAGGGCGGCGCGCTCGTGGGCCGGGTGACGGCCGCCGGCCCGACCGCCGCCGCGGTGACGCTGATCAGCGACGGCACGTCCACGGTCAGCGGCGAGACCGAGTCGAGCCATGCCCGCGGCGACGTCGTCGGGCAGCTCGGTGGCGCCCTGATCATGCAGAACATCGACTCGACGTTGAAGGTGACCCCCGGGGAGCAGGTCCTGACCGCGGGCATCGAGCTCGCGGGCGGCATCCGCTCGCCGTACCCGAAGAATCTCCTCATCGGCGTGGTCACCGACGTTCGCCACGATGCGAACTCGGTCGTGCAGCAGGCGTACCTCCAGCCGACGGCGGCGCTCGACCACGTCAGCTATGTCCTCGTCATCCTCGACTACGAAGGCGGGCTGCCCGGCGCGGACGACACGCCGATCGACTGCAGCCTGACCGGCTCCGGTGGCGCCCTGCCCGGAGGCGAGCAACCGTGCATCGGGCCGAGCGCACCGGTCGCCAGCCCGATCCTTCCGTGAGGAGGCCCTCTGCTACCGTGACCGCGTGAAAGGCATCGTCCTCGCCGGCGGGACGGCGACCCGCCTCTTCCCCCTGACGATCGTCACGAACAAGCATCTCCTGCCGATCTACGACCGGCCGATGATCTACTACCCGATCGAGACGCTGGCCGGCATGGGGATCCGCGAGGTCATGGTGATCGTCGGCGGCAAGAGCGTCGGCGACGTCGTGGAGCTGCTCGCCGACGGGTCGCACTTCGGGCTCGACCTGACCTATCGCTACCAGCGCGGCGCCCTCGGGATCGCCCATGCGATCGGGCTCGCCCGCGACTTCGTGGGCGACGACGCGTTCTGCTGCGTCCTGGGCGACAACATCCTGCGCGGGCCGGCCCTCGCCTCGATCGCCGAGGAGTTCGAGGCGGGCCCGTGGGGCGCCGGCACGCTCCTCTACCGCGTCCCGGATCCGGAGCGGTTCGGCGTCGCCGAGCTCGACGCGAACGGTCAGGTCGTTGGGTTCGAGGAGAAGCCCGCGATCCCGAAGAGCGACCTCATCCCGATCGGCGTGTACTTCCTCCGGCCGGACGCCTTCCAGGTGATCGACCATCTCGCGCCATCGGGGCGAGGCGAGTTCGAGATCACCGACGTCCTCAACCACTACATCCCGGACGGGCGCCTGTTCCACCGGGTCTACGACGGCCATTGGACCGATGCGGGCACGGTCCCGTCGCTCATCCGGGCGGCCGAGCTGGCCCGCGACGACGACGAGGCGGGCCGGCTGTCCCGGCCGGTCGAGCGGCCGGTCGGCTGACGCCGTGACCGACGCACGGGGCGGGTCGTCGGGGGCGCCCGGGCTGGCGGCCGATGCTCGGATCCTCGTCACCGGTGGCGCCGGGTTCGTCGGCAGCGCCTACGTCCGCGACGTCCTCTCGCGCCGTGACGGCGCGCGGATCACCGTCCTCGACAAGCTGACCTACGCCGGGAACCGGGCGAATCTCGCGGCGGTCGAGGCGGACGCCGAGCTGGCGGCCCGCTACCGCTTCGTCCACGGCGACATCGCCGATCCGGACGTCGTCACGCCGCTCGTCGCCGAGGCGGACGCGGTCGTCAACTTCGCGGCCGAGTCGCACGTGGACCGGAGCATCCTCGACCCCGAGGCGTTCCTCCGGACGGGCGTGATCGGGGTCCACGTCCTGCTCGAGGCCGTCCGGGCGGCAGCGGCGGCGCGCGCCGCGGACGGTGGCCGGCCGGTCCGCTTCCTCCAGGTCTCCACGGACGAGGTCTATGGATCGGTCGCGGAGGGCCATGCTCGGGAGGGCGATGCGCTCGACCCGCGCTCGCCGTACTCGGCGGCGAAGGCGGCGGGCGAGCTCCTCGTCCACAGCTACGTCGTGACCCACGGGGTCGACGCGGTCGTGAGCCGCGGCTCGAACACCTACGGGCCGTTCCACCATCCCGAGAAGCTGATTCCGCTGTTCGTGACGAACGCGATCGACGACCAGCCCCTGCCGATGTACGGCGACGGCCTCCAGCGGCGCGACTGGCTGTACGTCTCGGACCACGCGGGCGCGATCGATCACATCCTCCGTCACGGCGCGACCGGCGAGACCTACAACGTGCCCGGCTCGGCCGAGATGACGAACCGCGACGTGATCGCCGCCCTCCTCGAACGGCTCGGGAAGCCGTGGTCGCTCGTCCGGAGCGTGCCCGACCGGCCCGGCCACGATCGGCGCTACGCGATGGACGGCTCGAAGCTCGCCGCGCTCGGCTGGCTCAACCGGACGTCGTTCGAGGATGGCCTCGCGGCCACGATCGACTGGTTCGTCGCGAACGAGGCTTGGTGGCGTGCCGCGAAGTCCGGCGACTGGGACGCCTACTACGAGCGCCAGTACGGCGCGCGATTGGCCGCCTCCACGGAGGCCTGACGTGCGCGTCGCCGTGACCGGCGCGGGCGGGCGGCTCGGCCGGGCCGTGGTCGCGGCGCTCGAGGACGCGCCGTTCACCGGCCCGTTCGGGCCGATCGCCTGGACCCGCGCGATCTGGGACCTGGACGCGCCCGAGTCCATCGACCGCGTGCTCGATCGCGACCGGCCCGAGGTCGTCGTCCATTGCGCGGCCTGGACGGACGTCGACGGCTGCGCCCGGGAGCCGGACCTCGCGATGCGCCGGAACGGGGACGCGACGGGCGTGCTCGCCCGCGCGGCTGCCGAGCGCGGGCTGGACCTGATCGTCGTCTCGACGAACGAGGTCTTCGACGGGCGCCGTACGGATGGCCGCGGCTATGCGGCAGACGATCCGACCGGCCCGATCAACGCGTACGGCGCCTCGAAGCTGGCCGGGGAGGACGCAGCACGCGCGGCCTATGCGGCGGCGCCAAGCTCGCTCGGGATCGCCCGGACGGCGTGGCTGTACGGACCGCCCGGGAACGACTTCCCGGCGAAGATCCTCGCCGCGGCCGAGCGCGCGGCCGCGGCCGGGGAGCCGCTCCGGCTGGTCGCCGACGAGACGGGCTCCCCGAGCTACACCGCGGACGTCGCCGAGGCCATCGCCGAGCTGATCGGGGCGGCCGCCATCGGCGGGACGCACCATCTCGTGAACGGCGGCCGGGCCAGCCGAGCGGACTGGGCCCGCGAGGTCCTCCGCGGCGCCCGTGTCGACATCCCGACCGAGGACGTGCCGGCCGCGACGTGGCCGCGCGCGTCGACGCCGCCGGCCTGGGCGGTCCTCGAACCGACGCCGCTCCCCGGCGGCGAGCCGCTCCGCCCGTGGCAGGCCGCCCTGGCGGATTACCTGCCCGCGCTCCTCCGGCAGCGCGCCGCGACGGCTTCGCGATGAGCGACCTGAGCCGGCCGCGCTCGGCCTTGCCCGGCGTCCGCTACGGGGCGATCCAGCGTCACGGCGACTCGCGCGGGGCATTCCGGGAGCTGTGGCGCGCCTCCTCGTTCCCGGCGCTGACTCCGGAGGAGACTGGCGCGCCAGTCGGGACGGAGCCGCGGTTCGTCCAGGCGAACCTGTCGAGCTCGGCCGCGGGCGTGCTGCGCGGGCTTCACTACCACCGTCGCCAGCTCGACTACTGGATCGTCGCGTCGGGCCGCGCGTTCGTCGCGCTGGTCGATGTCCGCCCGGCGGAGCGCGGTGATGGCGCCGCGGTCGTCGAGACCCGCGAGCTCGGCGCCGACGACTGGGTCGTGATCCCTGCCGGCGTCGCGCACGGGTTCCTTGCCATCGAGCCGCTCGAGATGCTCTATCTCGTGACGAACGAGTACGACGGCGCCGACGAGCTCGGCTTCGCCTGGGACGATCCGGCGGTCGGCGTTCCGTGGCCGGCGCTCGGCGCGACGCCGGACGGTCGCCCGATCCTGTCCGAGCGGGACCGCTCGAACCCGACCTTGGCCGAGCTCGTGGAGCGCCTCCGCACCACGGGCTGAGGCACGCCCGCCACCCGACCGCACCGCTCCTGCCCGCTCCCCACCGGGCTGCGTCCGATCGGGCCATCGGGCAGGGGACCATCCCGCGATTGGCCCCTCGGCACGGTGCGCCGACCCTTCGGATGCAGACATCCCACCCGGGCGCGCGGCCGCTCTTGCCGCGCGTCCGGCCCACCGTTCCGGAGTCATCGCTTGCGCAACCTGGCTGCCGCCGTCGTCCTTGCCCTCGTCGCCGCGTTCGGCATCGCCGGACCCGCCGCGGCCGTCCAGACGAGCGTCGCGAAGGTCGTGATCATCGTCGGCGCGACGCATGGCGCGACCGCGACGTATCGGTCGTACGCGGACGCCGCCTACGCCGAGGCGATCAAGCACACGGCGAAGGTCACGAAGGTCTACAGCCCCAACGCCACCTGGTCGAAGGTCAAGGCCGCGGCCAAGGGTGCGAACGTCGTCATCTACTTCGGGCACGGCAACGGCTGGCCGAGCCCGTACACCTACGACCCGAACTACACGACGAAGGACGGCTTCGGGCTGAACGCCGACCTGAACGGCGACGGCAAGCTGTCGGACTACGAGAACAAGTACTACGGCGAGCCGTACATGGCCCAGCTCGGCCTCGCCCCGAACGCGATCGTCATGCTCCACAACCTGTGCTACGCCTCGGGCAACTCGGAGCCGGGCGGCGCGGCCCCGACCGTGACCCAGGCTCGCCAGCGGATCGACAACTACGGCGCCGGCTTCATCAAGGGCGGCGCGCGGGCGGTTCTCGCCGACGGGCACATGGGCCCGGCGAGCTACCTCCGGGCGATGTTCACGACGAGCCGCTCGATCCTCGACGTGTGGCGATCCGCGCCGAACTACCACGGCCACGAGTCGTCGTTCGCCTCGACCCGCTCGCCCGGTTTCGTCGCCTACTCCGATCCGGACACCACGACGGGCGGCTACTACCGCTCGCTCGTCGTCAAGCCCGGCCTCACGACGACGGCGGTCACGAATGCGGTCGGGGATACGGGCCTCGACCCGGCGACGCTCGCCGTCCCGGGCCGGGCCAGCGTCGCGGTCGCCGACGCGCCGCTCTACAGCACGGCCTCCGCCGCCGTCCCCAGCGCCGCCAGTGCGGGTGGGGCCGAGCCGCCCCTCGTCGCCCTCCCGGCCGGCACCCGTCTCAAGACGCTCGCCACGGCGATCCCCGCGACGACGCTCGATCCCGCGGTCATCCAGGTGGAGGGTCTCGACGACCCCTCGCTCGCGGGCTACGTCTCCGCAGCGAACCTCGCTCCGCGTGACAGCCGGGCGCCGGTGCTCATCGGGATCGACTCCGGTCTGGGGCGGCTGTCCCCGAACGGTGACGGCCGGTTCGACGAGGTGGCGCTCAGCGGGATCTTCTCCGAGGCGAACGTCGCCTGGACCGTCGCGGTCCGTGACGCCGGAGGCTCGATCCTCGACACGACGAGCGGGACCGGCCAGACGTTCAACGTCGCATGGGACGGGCTGCTCGACGGGGTCGCCGTCCCGGACGGCACCTACACCTGGACCGTCTCGGGGATCGATGCCTGGCAGAACGGGCTGGCGACGGGCACGGGCACCGTCGTCGTCGACACCACCGCGCCGGTCGCGACCGGGATCAGCCCGGCCATCCTCGGGGTGTTCTCACCGAACGGCGACGGCGTCGCCGACACGATCGCGACGACCCTCACGGTCCCCGAGGCCGGCGCGATCGCCGGCTGGGTGAGCGACGCCGACGGCGCCACGGTCCGCAGCTGGGCGGCGAGCGCGGTGACCGGCGCCAACGCGACGACCTGGGACGGCCGGGGCCAGGACGGCGCGATCGTCCCCGACGGCGACTACACGATCCATCTCGCCGCCCGCGATCGGACCGGCAACCAGGGTCCGGCGCTCAGCCGCCCAGTCCAGGTGATCGGGCTCCTGCGCGCGGTCGCCAGCTCGGTCCGGGCGTTCTATCCGCACGACGGCGATCGGTTCGCCCTGACGACCACCCTGTCGTTCGGGCTCGCAAGGCCGGCCACCGTGACGTGGACGATCCGCGACGCCGCGAACCAGGTCGTCGTGACCCACCTGGCCGACGCGCCGCTCGCGGCGGGAACGCAGACGTGGGTCTGGAACGGCCGGAACGACAGCGGCACCCTGCTGCCGCGCGGGACCTACCGCTCCGTCGTGAGCGCGAGCGACGGGGCCTACACGATCAGCCAGGCGGCGGTCGTCGATCTGAACGCGTTCGCGATCGCCGTCTCGGACGGTACGCCGACCCGGGGCCAGACGATCTCGGTGACCGTGACGTCAGCCGAGCCGCTGTCCACTGGCGTCCGGCTGTACGTCATGGAGCCGGGTCTCAGCACGTGGGCCGTGACGCTCACGAAGGTTGACAGCCGGATCTACAAGGCGACGATCACCCTGAAGAAGGGCGGCACGGCCGGCACGCTCCGACTCGGCGCCAAGGCGCTCGACGCCGACGGCGGCACGAACTCGACGATCCGGTCCCTGCCTCTCGGCTGATCCGTCACGGCGCCGCCGGGCGCACGTCCCGGAACCGCATAAGACCCCACCGTCCTGCACCCGCGCAGGACCATCGAGCGACTGTCGTGCCGGCCGGTGCGCCCATACCGTCGAGCGAGTGAGGCGTCAGGCCGAGGCCGGCGTCGATGAGGAGCCGTCGCTGCGGTGACGGGAGACGCTCGAAGAGGACCGTCGTGGCATTCCGATTCCGCCGCTCCACCCCTCGCCTCGGTGGCCGATCCCTCACCGCGCTCCTCGCGATCCTGCTGGCCGGGACCGGCGCGTCCGGACAGCTGGCGCCGGCGGCCATCCACGCCGCCTCCGGTCCCGTCGGTGACGCCACCGCGCTCGCCCGCGAGCTCGCTACGGCGGGAGCGATCCGGACCGCGAGCCCCGCCGCCGATGTGGCCCGGTTCGATCGCCCCTCGGACGTGCCGGCCGGCTCCCCCCCGGACGCGGGCGTCGCTGCCCAGGCCGGCCCCGACAGCGCTGGCCTCGAGCCGTCGATCCAGTACGAGGAGGCGGTCGCCCACGAGAACGACAAGATCGAGTTCACGCCGGGCGACCGCGTGACGCTCGGCTTCACGCCGCGGTCCGACGATCGCTGGCCGATCGACGGCAAGCTACCGACCGCGCTGCCCGCCGGCCGGCTCGACGGGCGCGAGATCCGGGCACAGGGCCATCGCTGGGACGCCGGCTTCGATCCGACCGCCGACCAGCCGTCGGACGGCGGCCCCGCCACGCCGGCGACGAACGCGTCCGCGATCCTCCCTGGCGCGGTCGATCCGACTCCGGCGCCGGACGCCCGGGTGAGCCTGGAGGGCCTGCGCAAGGAGATCTTCGGGTTCCTGCCGTACTGGGAGGTGAACTCGAGCACGCTTCACCTCGACTTCGCGAAGATCTCGACGATCGCCTACTTCGGCGTGGGCGCGGACGCGTACGGCAATCTCCAGAAGCGCAACGCCGACGGATCGCTGACGGTCGGCTGGAGCGGCTGGACGAGCTCGCGGATGTCGAGCGTCATCTGGAACGCCCACAAGACCCACACCCGTGTCGTGCTCACCGTGCAGAGCTTCGGGTGGTCGTCCTCGGGCCTGAGCCGCCAGAAGTCGCTCCTCGGCTCGTCCACGCGCCGGGCGAACCTCGCCCGCCAGATCGCCGCCGCGATCCGCGATCGCGGCGCCGACGGGGTGAACCTCGACTTCGAGCCGCTCGCCTCCGGCTACGAGGCCCAGTTCGTGGCCCTCGTCAAGTCCATCCGCTACGAGCTCAACAAGATCCACAGCGGCTACCAGATCACGTTCGACACGCTCGGCTCGATCGGCAACTACCCGATCGAGAGCGCGACCGCGTCCGGCGCCGCGGACGCGATCTTCATCATGGGCTACGACTACCGGACGGCCGGTTCGAGCCCGGTCGGCTCGATCGCGCCGCTCGACCGGTCCGGCTACGGCATCCGCGACACGGTCCTCGCCTACACCGCGCGGGTCGCGCCATCGAAGCTGATCCTGGGTGTGCCGTACTACGGCCGGGCGTGGTCCACCGCGACCGACGACTTCAACGCGACGAACACGAGCGGCACCAAATACGGTGCCTCCACGACCGTCGTGTACGACACGGCGGCGGACTATCTCGCCCGCTATGGCCGGCGCTGGCAATCGACCGAGGGCGTCGCCTGGACGGCCTACCGGCGCGAGAACTGCACGTCCACCTATGGCTGCGTGATGTCGTGGCGCGAGCTGTACGTCGACGACGCGGCGGCGATCGGCCTGAAGTACGACCTGGTGAACCGTTACCGCCTGCGCGGGGCCGGCATCTGGGCGCTGGGCTACGACGGTCTCCGGACCGAGCTGTGGGCGACGATCCAGCGCAAGTTCGTCACCGACACGACCCCCCCGACGGCTGGGATCGTGAGCCTGCCGGCGCGTCAGGCCAATCCGACCTTCACCGTCCGCTGGACCGGTCGCGACGAGGTGGCGGTCTCGAGCTACGACGTCCAGGTCTCCACGAACGGCGGGACGTGGACGAACTGGCGGCTCGGAACGACGGCGACGTCGGCGGCCTGGGCCGGCTTCGATGGCCAGACGTACGCGTTCCGGGTCCGGGCCCGCGATCCGCGCGGCAACCTGAGTGCCTGGAACGTCGCCTCGACGAGCGTTGCCGTCCCGGCGACGATGCTGCCCGGCTCCTTCGCGACCGTCCTCGTCGACGGCCTGTCGATCCGGACGGCGGCCGGCGTCGACGCCGCGAAGATCGGCTCGTTCGACGCCGGCACGGTCGTCGCGATCGTGGCTGGACCCGTCTCGGCCGATGGCTACACCTGGCTGAAGGTCACCGGGCCGCTCACCGAGTGGCGTCCGGTTGCCGACACGCTGACCGCCTGGGTCGCCTCGAGCGGCGGCCGGCTCGGCCCGGCCAAGGCGCCGAACGCGACCCGGGTCGCGGCAGCGCTCGGTGACCTCGGCTTCGACGGGGCCGGGGCGGCGAGCGTCGGCACGAGCGCGTCCGCGCTCGCCCACCGGGCCTTCTCCCCGAACGGCGACGGCTGGCGCGACACGATCGAGATCAACTGGACCGCCGATCGGGACTTCGACGCCCTCCGGCTCGGGGTCTTCCGATCCGATGGGACACTCGTGGGCAGCGTCACCGTCCCGCAGACGTCCGCGGGCGCCCACGCCTTCGCGTGGGACGGCCGGGTGAACGGAACCCTCCTCGCGGACGGCCGATATCTCGTGAGCCTGGCGGGCAGCGCCGGCGGCTCGACCTTCTCGAACCCGGGGATGACGTTCCGAACCGCGGCGCTCGCGCGCTACGGCCTGACGATCGACCGGGTGCCGCCGGTCGTCACCGGCTCGTCGATCGGTGGGTCGCTGATCTCGCCGAACGGCGACGGCATCCTCGACAGCGTCCCGCTCGCCCTGGTCGCGAGCGGGGCAGATCGCTGGACCTTCGCCGCGGCGCCGGTCGTGGGCTCGTCCCTCGGCCCGGTCGTGACGACCGCGTCCGGTGCCGGCGGCACGGCCCGGCTGACCTGGACCGGCCGCACGAACGGCGGCGCGGTCGTGCCGGACGGCTCGTACCGGCTCCGGATCACCGCGATCGACAACGCCGGCAACCACGTGAGCCGATCGTGGACGGTCCGGGTCGACACGACCCCCGCGACGCTGACCGCGAGCGCATCGCCGGCCTCGTTCTCGCCCGACGGTGACGGGACCGCGGATCTGACGCGGATCGCCTGGACGGCGACAGAGCGCGTGAGCGGGGTCGTCCGGATCCGCCGCGGGACCACGCTCGTGCGCTCGTGGACGCTCGTGGCCGGGACGTCCGGAGTCGTGGCCTGGAACGGCCTCGACGGCTCCGGCGCCCGAGTGGCCGATGGGACGTACACCGCCGAGGTGATCACCCGCGACGCGGCCGGCAACCGGTCCGCCCGGACGACGCCGGTCGTCGTCGACCGGACGCTGTCGACGCTCCGCTGGAGCCGTGCCGCGTTCTACCCGCAGGACGGCGACGCGATCACGCCCACCGCCCGCCTGTCGTTCATCATCCGCCGCTCGGCCCACGTGACCGTCGGCATCTACCACGGCTCGACGCTCGTCCGGACGGTCTGGACGAACCGGGCAACGGCTGCCGGCACGTACGGCTGGACGTGGAACGGCCGGAACGATGACGGCGGGCTCGTCGGGCGCGGCACGTACGAGGTCCGGGTCACGGCACGCAGCTGGGTCGGGACGTCCGTCCAGATCCGGCGGATCCTCGTGGACGCCTTCCGGATCGCGTACTCCGCGACGTCCCTTTCGGCGGGCCAGGTGCTCACCCTGACGCTGACCTCGACCGAGGCCCTTCGCTCCAACCCGACCGTCTCGCTGACCCAGCCCGGGCTCGCGGCGGTGCAGCGCACGGCGACGCTCGTCTCGACCGGCGTCTACCGCGTGTCGTTCACGATCGCGGCGGGGCCTGCCGGGACCGCGGGGCTGCGGGTCGAGGGCCGGGATCTGGCGGGCGGCCTGAACGTCTCGCTCGGGTCCGTCACGATCCGGTGACCGGAACCGGCCGATACACTGGCCGGCGATGACGAGACCGGGCGAGCCGATGGCGGACGCCGGCGCGACGCGCGGCTCCACGGGGCGTGCCACGTGGGTCGTCCTGCCCACCTACAACGAGGCCGACAACCTGCCGGGGATCTCGGCGGCGATCCTCGAGGCGTTGCCTGACGCGACGTTGCTCGTCGTCGACGACGGCTCGCCCGACGGGACCGGCGCCCTCGCCGACGGGCTTGCCGCGGCCGACGCGCGGATTCGGGTGCGCCATCGGGCCGCCAAGCAGGGCCTCGGCCGGGCGTACCTCGACGGGTTCGAGGTGGCCCGATCGGGCGGGGCCGCGATCGTCGTCCAGATGGACGCGGACTGGTCCCACGATCCGGCCGTCCTGCCCGAGCTGATCGAGCCGATCGTCGACGGCTCGGCCGATCTCGTGATCGGCTCGCGCTACGTCGCCGGTGGCGGTGTCGTGGACTGGGGCCTCGGGCGGCGGCTGATCTCGCGCGGCGGGAGCACCTTCGCCCGGCTCGTCCTGCGCCTCGCGCCGCACGACCTCACCGGCGGGTTCAAGGCCTGGCGGGCGGCCACCCTGGCGACGATCCCGTTCGCCGGCGTCCACGCCGGTGGCTACGTCTTCCAGATCGAGATGACCTTCCGGGCGACGCGCCTCGGGGCGCGGATCCGGGAGATCCCGATCACGTTCCGCGATCGGCGGGTCGGCCAGTCGAAGATGAGCCGGCGGATCGTGGCCGAAGCGCTCATCGTCGTCGTCCAGCTTCGCGCCGAGGAGCTCCTGGCGCGCCTGCGCGGCCGCTCCGGCGGATCCGTGGCGGGCATTCCCGGGCCGTCCGCGTCGCCCGATCCGGCCGACCCACCGCCAGCCGAAGCCACGGCCGCACCCGCCATCCAGCCGGCGCCACCGGACGCGCCGTGACCGATGGGGCTCGCCTCGGCGCCGCCGGCGCGGGCGGCGCGGTTGCCGTGCCCGCGCGGCCGCCGGGCCTGCGGGTCGTCCTCGACGCGCGGCCACTCCAGGAGCCTGACCGAGCGCCGCTGACCGCGGCGTATCTCGGCGGGCTGCTGGCGGCGTACGACGCGGATCCGCTGCCCGGTGAGTCGTTCGCGCTCCTGCTCCGGTCCGACCTCGACGACCCGACGACGCAGTTCGCCAACCTCGACGTCATCGGCCGGCGGCTGCTTCCGCCGACGCATCTGCTCCGATCTGCCGCCCTGACGGTCGATCCGTTCCTGCTCAGCGGGGCGAGCCTCGGCGCGGCCTGGAAAGCCGAGGCCGGTGGCGCCGCGGGCGCGGTCTACCACGCGCTCGGCGGCGCGGTCCCCCTGGCCACGCGGGTGCCGGTCGTCGTGACGCTCCTCGATCTCGCTCCGTGGGAGCTGCCGCGGGCCTACCAGCGGACCGTCCCGGGGCGGCTGGGACAGGGGCTCCGCGGCCGCCTCCTGCGTGACGCGGCCGCGGTGATCGTCGGGAGTGAAGCCGTGGCGACAGCCGCCCGGCGGGTGCTCCGGATCCGGCGCGACCGGCTGCGAGTCGTCGCGCTCGCCCCGCGCCCGGCCTTCTCCTTCTGGGCGGCCGGCTCCGCCGACTCCGCGGTCGCGAGCCGAGCCGAACGCGGCCGGCTCGGCCTGCCCGAGCGCTACCTCGTCTACTCGGGTCGGTACGACGCGCGTCAGGACCTGGCGACGCTCCTCCGGGCGCTCAGCCTGCTGGCCGCTGCCGGGCGGCCGGACGTTCTGCCCGACGACGTTCCGTGGCCGCCGCGCGTGCTCCTCGTGGGCGCCAGCCCGGAGGATCGCGCCTCGCTGGCCCGGGCCGCCGCCCGGGTCGACGTCGGCGACGCGCTGGCCTACGCACCGCGTCTCAGCGACGAGCGGGTCGCCGCCCTCGTCCGCGGCGCCCGTGCCGCGATCCTGCCCGCGCTGTCCGACGCGACGGGGCTGCCCGCCCTGGAGGCCGTCGCCTGCGGGACGCCGGTCGTCGCGTCGGCCGTCGGGGCGTTGCCGGACGCGGTCGGCGCGGCCGGGATCCTCGTCCCACCGCGCGAGCCCGAGCGCCTGGCCGCCGCACTTGCGACGACCTGGGCCGACGACCGGGTCCACGCCCGGCTCGTCGCCGCGGCGCGCGAGGAAGCCGAGGCGGGCGTGAGGACCTGGGCGGATGTTGGCGCGGACACTCGCCGGATCTACGCCGAGGTCGGGATCGGCGCCAGCGGACGGTAGCCCGCACGCCGCTGGGTCAGAGCGGGAAGCGGCCGGCTGGCTTGGGATCCGGCGGGGCGGGCTTGCCCTTCACGAACGTGATCTTGTCCGTGGTCTTCATCACCTGGACGAAGGTCTGGCCGACCGTCAGCGTGACCGGCTTCCCGGCGGCGTCGAAGAAGCGGGTCGGGCCGGTCAGGGAGGTCTTCCGCCACGTGCCCTTGATCGTGACGCCGTTCGTGGCGATCCAGGCCGGTCCGGACCCGATGATGTCGGCCTCGAGGCGCTTCTTGTTTGGATGGCCATCGTTCAGCGGTCCGAACCGGACGACCATGACGAC
>Ga0081539_10003128_pt1 | contig 21105 bp, 27 predicted proteins | sample TabmetS4T2R2_FD_71023 | JGI IMG/M metagenome (GOLD analysis project Ga0081539, IMG submission 71023) | Tabebuia heterophylla rhizosphere microbial communities from the University of Puerto Rico - S4T2R2 | ecosystem: Host-associated > Plants > Roots > Rhizosphere ...
AGTAAGGCATAGTGCTCATCGTGGTCTCCTCCTACTATGTTGGTGTGTGTTGGTAGCAAGGTGACGCGTTGGGCACTCTTTCTCAAGTCAGGTTCCCCTTTCGCCAGTTTTTCAACAGCTTCTTAGTGCGCCGTGGGTCGATCACAATCATGTGGCGGCCGGGCGTCTTCTTGATCTCGTTCACCGCGTTCCGCGCCCCCTGGATGCCGTTCGCCATCCAGGGATTGCACCCGAGCACCACGAGGAGATCGGTGTGCTCGACGTCCTCCGCCGTATGGCAGAGCTGGTTGCCGTAGAGCCGGCCGTTCACCCAGAAGTCGCCGGTCTTCTCTTGCGAGAGCGCGTTGAAGTATTTGCTCGCGCCGAGCGCATCGCTGAGCGCCGTGAAGTACGAGCCACCGAGATGGTTGCCCTGGCCGCCACCACCGTAGAATGCGAACGCCTTGCCACCGTGCTCGGCCCGGAGCGCGTTCAGGCGAGCAGCGATCTCGGTGAACGCGGTCTCCCACGAGATGGACTCGTGTCTGCCGTCGGGACGGCGGCGAAGGGGCGTCGTCAGGCGATCGGCGTGGTCGCCGTACCACTGGAGACGCTGCGGCTTCTGGCAAAGATACCCTTGCGAGCGTGTGTTCGCGCGGTCGCCGCGCACGCGCGTGATCTTGCGCCCCTCGGTCGCGACCTCGAGACCGCAGTTCACGTAACACAGGATGCAGGCAGTAGGACGCCAGAGGTTGGCCGTTTGCTGTTCGTTCATCTCCGTACTCCTGCTCCTTGGGCAAGCCTTAATCTCTCGCTGATCTCTACTTGTATGCCTGACGTTTCGCGGCGCGCCTATTCTGTCCGTCTTTGCCGCCCGACATCCGCGACCTCGTGGTGACGCGACTTGCAGTTACCCGGGCGACGCTATATATTAGTGACGATCGTCATGTTTATGTATTCATAACGATCGTCATCAAATAAGTCAAGTACGATAAATGAGGAGAGTCTGATGCGAGTATCGAATGAAAAGGCGGCGCAAAATCGTCAAGAGATTCTGACTGCGGCCGCTCGTCTATTCCGGGAACAGGGTGTCAGCGCCACCGGTGTGGACGCGATCCCCAAAGAGGCGCGCTTAACGCATGGAGCCGTCTACAGCCAATTCGGCTCCAAGGAGGCCATCGCCGTCGAAGCGATTCGTCTCGCTCTGCGAGGATCAGGGCGCCTCTGGCAGCACCTGGTTGAGCGCAATGGGGTAAAGCAGGCGTTTCCCGCCATTGTGGCGGCCTACCTCTCGCGCGAGCACCGGGACGCACCAGGCCAAGGGTGTGCCGTCGCCGCCCTTGGCAGCGAGATCGCCCGACAGCCCCAGAGCGTTCGCGAGGCTTTCACCGAGGAGCTGAAGGCTGGACTCGAATTCTTGGCTGGGGTGATGCCTGGGGATGGCCCGGCACGCCGATGCGAGGAGGCGATCGCGGCATTTGCGAGTATGGTCGGCGCCCTGATTCTCGCGCGGGCCGTCAACGACGAACCCTTATCAGACCGCATACTAGAGGCGACAGCGAAACGAGTGACGCAGGCTGTCAAAGCTCGGAAACCGGCACAACGTACGCGGAGAAGTTGCTGAACTCCTCACGCGGAAGTCATGATTCGTCGATCCTGTCAGAAACAAACAAGTAGTTACATGGAGGTACTGGGTGGAACACAGAAATGTGACGGCAGCGGTGATCGGGGCCGGGGATTATATCGGCGCGGCCATCGCGAAAAAATTCGCGGCTGAGGGTTTCACTATTTGTGCTGGACGCCGGGACGGCGCCAGGCTCGCACCGTTGGTAGCAGACGTCGAAGCCCACGGCGGACGGATTTTCGCACGCTCACTTGACGCACGGAAAGAAGCGGACATTACGGCCTTTCTGCACGAAGCCGACACACACGCGCCGCTTGAGGTCTGCATCTTCAACATTGGGGCAAACGTCAATTTTCCGTTACTCGAAACGACGGAGCGTGTGTTCCGCAAGGTCTGGGAGATGGCCTGTTATTCCGGGTTCCTGGCTGGCCGCGAGGCTGCCCGCCTGATGCTGCCGCGTGGACGTGGATCTATCTTCTTCACTGGCGCTACTGCTAGCCTGCGGGGTGGCGTCGGGTACGCAGCTTTCGCTAGTGCCAAGTTCGGCTTGCGCGCCGTCGCCCAAAGTATCGCACGGGAACTCGGCCCCAAGAATATACACGTCGCTCACCTCATCATCGATTCCGGAGTGGATACCGCCTGGGTGCGCGAGCGGATCAAGGAGAGAGAAGGGGAAGACGCACTCGCAGCCCTTGATCCAAACCGCCTCATGACGCCCGCCTCGGTGGCCGAGGCGTACTGGCAACTCTACATGCAGCCGCGCGATGCCTGGACATTTGAGCAGGAAATCCGTCCGTTTGAGGAGAAATGGTGAACTTATGGTCACGGTAGAATTCCACTTTGACTTTGGCAGCCCGAATGCCTATCTGAGCCATCTCGTGATTCCTAAGATCGAGCAACGCACTGGTGTCAAGTTCGCGTACGTGCCGATCTTGCTCGGCGGGGTTTTTAAGCTCACGAATAATCGCTCACCAGCGGAAAGCTTAGTCGGCATCAAAAACAAACCGGATTACGAACGGCTCGAAATGAACCGCTTCCTCCGTCGGCATGAGATTACCCGCTTTCAGAGCAACCCCTTTTTTCCTGTGAACACCTTGATGCTGATGCGCGGTGCTATTGCCGCGCAGTCGCTAGGGGTATTCGAGCGCTACCTAGACGAAATGTATCGCCACATGTGGGCCGAGCCCAAGAAAATGGACGACCCCACCGTGCTGCGTGCGGCGCTCGACGAATCGGGCTTCGACAGCGAGCGCTTCTTCGAGCTGGTGCAAACGCCAGAGATCAAGGACCAGCTCCTGCAGAATACCCAGCGGTCAGTTGAGCGCGGCACCTTCGGCGCCCCGACATTCTTCGTCGGTGAGGAAATCTTCTTTGGGAAAGATCGACTCCGAGAGGTCGAGGAACTGATCATAGCGTCACGATAACCGACCTGGAGTTGACGTTGCGCGAACAGCTCGGCTTGCCGCGTCCAGAGTCTTGCTGCGTACCAGTCTACCGGAGCAGAGTTCGCACGCACCTCCTTTCTTGCACTCCTGACGCAGGCCTATGCGGAAGTGGGGGAGTTGAAAGCCCGGCTCAATCAATCCTCGCAGAATCCCTCCAAGCCGCCGCCAAGTAGCCGTGACGCTGACTCTGGCGCCCCTAAGGTCGTCAGTATTCGTGTAATCCACGGTGCATCCACACGATACACGCGCTGGCGGCCTGCGGTTTCCGCCGTGACCAGTCCCGCATGCAGCAGTATTTTCAGATGCGTCGACACACGCGGCTGCGGCAGTATGATCCGCGCACCGAGATCACTCACCGTCGCTTCCTCGTCCGAGAGTTCCTGTACGATGCGCACACGGGTATCGTCGGCGAGCGCGGCAGCACGACGAACGACAACACCCAGGGACATATCTTTTTTAGGAGATGTTTTCATTTGACACTTCCTAGAAAGAGAATATGTTGTCGTCAACCGCAACAGAGGCGCTGACAGACACACTGGAGGTGAATTGAGGTCACAAGAACAACCAACGGACGATTGTGCGCGAATTTTTGTCGAGTGGGACGTGCGAGCCCGTGCCCGTGATGTCGAAGGGCTCCTGGCGCTTTAGACGAACCGCCTATATTGCTCGTGCACGGCTGGTCGTGTGATCACACTAGCTTCGTCTCGCAGATTAAGCACTTTCGTCGACGTCACCGGGTCGTGGTGGTTGATCGGCGCGGTCATGGGCAGAGCGACACGCCACAACAAGACTATACGATGGCCGCATTCGCTGACGATCTGGCATGGACCCGCGCGCGACTTAACCTCAAGAAACCTGTTGTGATCGGCCACAGCATGGGCGGGGTTGTCGCATTAGAACTTACCGCGCGGTTTCCTGAGCTTCCGCGGGCGGTCATCACCCTCGATTCACCGGTCGTCGCACCGCAAGCGTTACTCGACAGCCTGGTACCGGCAATTTAGGGACTTCGTACCCCAGCCTATCGCGACGTACAGAAACAAATTGCTGATATGCGCTTTCTGCCGACTGGCAATCTGGAACAGAAAGCACATATTGTTGCCGCAATGGCAACCATCCCCCAGCACGTCACAGCTTCGGCCTTTCAGTATGCGTTCTCCGATACGGCGCCGAGGGGAGGAGTAATAAAGGCAGATTGTCCCAGAGTCCGTTAGGATTTGAGAGTGGAACAAGTTGTTCATAGCCGCAAGCCGCTTGTGCCGTAAGTTGCTTTGGGCCTAAGTAGGTGTTGCCAGTAACCAATACACCCACACGGACTTGCTTAGTTTGCGCGGCTAAGGCTGACAGTAGCATCCAGCCTTCGAAGCACGGTCCATTGGCATTGCCGGTGAAGGGGACGAAATGATCAAAGATAAAGGCCGCATCGCACCCGGCGTCATCGATATCGTCCAAGGTCTGGGAAATCTCACGGTAGGTGACATGCTCGGGATACGTCAGCACGCCGAACCGGAGACGTGATCGCTGTGCCATAATATCCTCGACAGAAGCGGATCTACTCTCAAGCAGTGATGCACTTTGTTCTCGTTCTTCTTTTAGGGCAAGCTGTGTCTGGTCGTTGTTCGGCCGCCTTATCTGCTTTCCGTAAACCGGGGCGCAAAGAAGACGAGCAGTGCTAACTCCTCGTAGTCGTGAAAATGATGTCGGGCATCACGCGGTACAAAGATCAGGTCCCCTTCGCGAATATCCTGCGCGCGGTTCTCGACGGTGATCTTGCCCGAGCCTGTCACCACATAGTACGCCTCATCTTCTCTATGCGGTCGCTGCCGATCTGGGGCGCCTTTCTTCAGCCGGAATATGCCACAGTTGCCCTGGCTCCTGAGCCAGGGCAGGCGTTTGCTGATCGGTCATAGACATTCTCCTTTTGTCTTCTCGTGTCCTGTCCGGTAGAGTACAGAGTTCGGCGGTTATCTCACTGTCAGTTCCTCCGGTCACAGGTGCAACCGAACGACGGGCCGCTCAGGCTTGCGGCGCGCTACCTCCACGAAGCCCGCCTTGTCATACATCGACTTGGTGCCGTGCCACAACCAGCTGTCGCTTCCCTGTTCAGCCTTGTCGATCGGGTATGCCTCAAGCAGCGTCGCCCCATGACGTTTGGCGTGCTGATCGCGCCCTGAAGCAACGCGGTGGCAACGCCTTGGTGCCGATACTGGCTAGGGACAACAAAGCAGATAATAGACCAGACGGGCTTGTCGTCAACCGGCTTCATAACGGATGACCGTACGAGCTTGGCGTACTCGTGGCGCGGGGCGACCGCCACCCATCCCACTGGCACCTTACCGTGGTAGGCAATAAGGCCAGGTGCCGGGGCACGGTCTGCGCGTGCTTTGACTTGCGCGCGTCGGTAGTCGGGCAGTGTCATCCCCCCGGGGAGATTCGTCTTCCCGCTCTCCCGGTAGAACATGCACCAGCGGCCGCGGGCGAACGAGCGGCCTTTGGCAGTGAAGATCGCCTCAAGATCGGGCCAGCGCTGGCCGTTTAACGGACGAATTGTGATCATTAGAACTCGCTAGAACGCCGGGCACTTTCGTTAGCGCATCGTCAGTACCCAGTATTCCAGGCCGCGGAGCTGGGCCGCGCGGTTCAATACCTTCGTCATTGGCTGCCCGTAGACTTCAAGCTTCACAAGCTGTTCCCTTCTCATCTGTGGTCGGGATTCCACGGGCCAACGCCGGTGAAGCGTTCCGGCGCGATACGCGTAATGTAGCCGGGCTTGTCGCGGTTGGCGGCGGGCGGAAACTCGACCGTCGGGCCGATGTAGATATGCGCGAGGCGTCGCAGCAGCGCCGCCGCCCCACCTTCGGTAATGCGCGCTTTGCCGTGGATAACGAGATACTCCTGTAAGGCCATCGGGTTCTTGCCGGGCGCGAGCATGGACAGCACGACTCTTGGGTCGCGCCGCATGTTCTTCACCTTCTGCCACACACCCATATGGCCGATAACAAACTCTTCATTCTCGATCCCGACCCAGACGACGGTGACCTGGGGACTGCCATCGGTGTTGAGTGTAATCAAGTGTGCATTAGGTCCAGTGGCAATCAGGTCACGAACAGATTGTGGGATGTGCATAAGTTGTTCCTCCGTATTCATACCGTCAAGATAATCTTGCCGAGTAGTGCGTTCGACGCCAAGTAGTCCTGCGCGGCCAAGGCATCTTTCAGCGGGAAGACTTTGTCGATCACCGGCTTGAGCCGTCCGTCAGCGAGTGCTGGTAGTACCTCAGCAGTAAAACGCTGCGCGATCTCCGCGCGTTCTCCCACCGTACGGGTACGGAAAGTGACACCGATCAACTGCAAGCGTCGCAACGCTAGGAAATCGAGATTGATCTCGCTGTTGTTGCCCCCGAGCCGACCAACACTGACCAACCGCCCCTTCAGTGCCAGACAGCGCACGTTGTCCTGAAACTGCGAGGCGCCGACGTGATCAAGAATGATGTCCACGCCTTTGCCGTCGGTGAGTTTTAACGCCGCGTCGGCGAAATTCTCGCTACGGTAATTGATGCCGACATCCATGCCTAATGGCTTGAGTTTTTCGAGCTTGGTTGAGTCACCGCTGACACCGATGACGGGCTTAGCGTCGAATAGCTTGGCCAGCTGCAGCGCTGCCACGCCGACACCTGATGAAGCGGCGTTGACGAGCACCGACTCGCTAGGTTGAAGACGTCCATTAGTGATGAGCGCGTCATACTCGGTCATATAGGCAACCGGAATCGCCGCCGCTTCCTGCCAACTGAGGCGTTCAGGGACTTTGACTGCGATACGATAATCCACGGTGGTGTACTCAGCATAGCCGCCGAAACACATGGTCATGACGCGATCACCAACGGTGAAGCCTTTGACCCCTTCGCCTAAGGCAGCGACTTCGCCTGCCGCTTCGAGACCAGCGATCGTCACTGTCGGTGCGTTGCTGCCGGTTGCTGCGGTCGGATACGCCCCTTGGCGCTGATAGAGGTCAGCGCGGTTAAGGGCCGTCGCTTGGACACGAATCAGTAATTGCCCCGGCTGTGGCTTCGGCTCCGGGACCTCACGTAACTCTAACGTTCCACCTTTATCGCTAGGAACAATGACGATGGCTTGCATGAGGGCACTCCTCCTTGAGTTTACGTCGGGTTACCGCCCAAACGCGTCGAGCACAGCCTTCACCCCGCGATCGTAATCGCCATCGATCGCCATCGGATACAGGATCACGCGCGTTGCTCCGGCTGTCTCGATCGCCTCGACTTTTTTCGCACACTCCTGAGCGGTGCCGACTACAGCCGAGGTCTCGATCATGCGCTCGCTAACGCCATTCGCTGCACCAGCCATGTCTCCCTTACTCGCGGCCCCCATGATCTTCTCAGCTTCACTCTGTAGTCCATGGCGCACGAACACACGATTGTAGAACGGCATGCTCGCATAGAATGACAAGTGCTGTTTCGCGGATCGTGTAGCCACGTCACGGTCGTTGCTCACTAACGTATGCACGATCGGATTGATCGCTACGTCTTGCGGTGAACGTCCGGCTTTCTTGGCGCCGACGGCGATCGAATCTACAACTTCCTTGAGCATATCAGCGCCGTACGGAGTTGGAATACTGACGTCGGCGACTTCCCCAGTCAGTTCCAGACTCTTAGGTGATACACCGGCGAGCGCGATCGGAATTTTGGTAGCAGGCTTGCCGATCGCCATCCCCATCGCTGCCATTTGCGCTAAGCCTTCGTGCTCGCCACGAAACACGCTGTTCAGCGTATGCACGTACATACGTAACGCCGTCAGTGGCTTGTCCATCGGCAAGCCGTAGGCCTGGTTGAGCGGGCCGTGGCTGGTGCCGAGACCAAGGAACAATCGTCCTGGCGCGACGGCGTCAATCGTGAGCGCCTGCATTGCGGCAAGCAGCGGAGGACGTAAGAAGATATTAGTGATTGCGGTCCCGACCTGAATGCGTGAAGTCACACTTGCGACGTGCTGCGCTAGCGACAACGCGTCCGAGGCTGCCTCTGTGACCAAACAACTATGAAAGCCGCGTGCTTCTGCCGCTTTTGCATAACCAACTGTGCGTTGGACGACATCTTTTGATACGCCCGCGCCAAAGACTAATAAACCTGGGATTTGCATAGGGTCCTCCTTATTGATTTCCTCTCTTTGCCAAACAATCGCTCGTAGCCGGTATACGGTGCCAGCGGAATAATCTCGGCCTTCAATACGCCCATTTGCACGAACGGTAACGACTCGATCGCCTTTTGGGCTTCGGTTAGGTCGGCCGCTTCCCTCATGCCGGTCACGCCACGCACGTCTTTACGCGCATGGATGGACCGAAAGACACCGGCGGCGTAGAGTTCCCACGCGCGTTGGGCTTCGGCTTTGAGGTGCGGTACAAAACGATCCTCTGGTGTTCCGTTGATAATCTGCACGATAACCGCGAATTGCATCGGTGAGTCTGCCTTATCACATGAGTTATTTAGTTTGCGACACTGTACGATGTTACGGCACGGCAGGTCATTCCGAGCGCAGCAAAGAATCTCTTAGAGTCGCTCCTTTAACGAGGTTTAGCATAGGCTTCGCTGCACTTAGAGTGACGCGCAGATTAGCTCGGTATTCGTTCTCCATCTCGCCGTTTCCCCCTTTCGCCATTTCGCCTTGTCTTTCTACCCTGGCGCCAGCACTTCGAGTACCCGCTCGTCGGGAAAAGCCGTCCCTTGTTCGCTCAATGGCAGCACACATACGTGCGATGCCCCGGCTTGATAGTGCGCGGCGATGCGCTCGCGCTTGAAAACTATGGCGACACCGGTCGCAACGATTAAGCGCTCTGTCTGGCTCAGCAAATATGACCCGAAGGAAAAACTTTCACGCCCGGTAACTTCGGTGAACCACAACGCACTGTAGTCCAGCTTTTCCACCTTTTGCGCAAACTGTTTTACCTGCGGTCCGGTCAATCCATCAAGAAAACAGAAGACGCCGAGTTTTTTGAGGTCCATGGTTGCCTCTTTTCCAGCATTGGCTCGTCCGTCGACAAAATATTCGTATCTTCCCCAACCCTGTCCGTGTTTGTAGTATGTAGCGCGTGATAAATGAAGTACGTACAAGAAAGTGCCCTACTACCCAAAACGATAGTATTGGAGGACACGATGAATCGCCGCACTGCCCCCTGCCCGGCCGCATACACCTTGACCGTTATTGGCGGACGCTGGAAGGTGCTGATCTTGTGGAAGCTGTTTCAGGGCGAGCACCGCTTTTCTGACCTGTTCCGCGCCATGAACGGCCCGACGCAGAAGATGTTGACCCAGCAGTTGCGTGAACTCGAACGCGACGGCTTGGTGCACCGTCAAGTGTATGCGCAAGTACCGCCCAAGGTGGAATACTCGCTTACGCCACTGGGTATGAGTCTCAAGCCGGTTGTGAACGCCATGTGCGACTGGGGAAGGAAACATCAAGAGGAAACCAGCGGGTTAGCGCCCGCGACCTCAGCGACAAGTCAGGCACCCAGCGGCGCAAAGAGGCCGGCAGCCGTGCAGCCACTGCGACGCGCCATGGCAGGGTGAGGAACCTTGCGGAAAGCGGATTCCTGATCACCTTAGCTTAGTGCATACGTAAGTGCCGCCCAATGAGGCGCCAGCATTAATTCTTTCGCGAACCTTTGGAATTCTTTGCTTCCAGAGCGATGAACCATCCATGTCGCCAGTGTCGGTTGTTCATCATGAACTCCTTTTGCGCCTCTGTTTCACTGCTGCGGGGACGGGGTTGTCTTCACCCACATATTGCCGCGCTCGTTGGTTTTGACGAACGTGAACGCTGTCACCTTCCAACCTGCGGGGGTGCGTTGCAGCTCGTGGATGTAGTGACCCCACACTTCCCACAACGGATCACCGTTGCCTTCCATGCGATTCCACGCGTAGGCGTGGGAATACACGGAAGCCTTGTCGCCGTTCAATGTCACCAAATGATTGCCCCGCAAATGCAGGCTGGTTTTCTTCGGACCGAGATTCGTGCTCCAGCCTTTGATAAGCTCATCAGACTTGATCGTCGCCAGCTGGCCACCGGTCATTGAGGTGAAATCTGCCCGTAGCTCCTCAGCAAAAAACGAGCGTGCTTTCGGCCAGTCTTTACAGTCAACGGCGACATCGATCTCGTTGGTCACTCGAATCACTGCCAGTTCATCGGCGAGACGTTGTACGTCAGACGACTGTCCGGGCGCGTTAGAGATACCCCCCAACACTATTAGCGCTACGGCACCGAGAGCCCACAGCAATTTGTTCATTCGTGTACCTCCGTTAGTTGGATCTGGTGCAAACCGAGAACAGGGATGTTAATTCTACGGCATGAGTCGACCAGACGAAACTTCTACTGAACTGTTCAGAGGTCGTCATTTTAATCACGAAATTATCATCTTATGTGTACGTTGGTACATGACCTACAAGTTAAGTTATCGCGACCTCGTGGAAATGATGGCGGAGCGGCATGTGGACCTAGCTCATACGACTATTATGCGCTGGGTGCGGCGGTACATCCCGGAATTTGCGAACCGCTGGCAGCGCCACCCCCGACCAGTAGGCACGTCGTGGCCGCGCGATGAAACGTACATTCGGATCAAAGGGTAATAGAGTTACCTGTACCACGCGGTGGATCGTGAGGGACAGACCGTCGATTTTTTCTTGAGCGAACACCGCGATATTGCTGCGGCCAAGCGATTCTTTGTGCAAGCAATCGAGAAGCGAGGCATCCCCCAAAAGATCACGCTGGATGGCTATGCCGCCTCGCATGTGGTAGTGGGCGAACTCCAAGAAGAGGGTATCTTGCCCGCCAGACTTCTTGTGAGGACGAACCGTTATCTCAATAACGTGATCGAACAGGACCACCGCAGAGTCAAACAAAGAGTGAGACCAATGCTAGGGTTTAAGCGCTTCGACCATGCGGCCACCACGATCACCGGTATTGAACTCGTTCACCAAATTCAGAAGCGCCAATTTGACATTTCCGCCTTATGCCCTCCTTAATCGCGCACTCTACAGATTTGGGAATCTGTGCTGGCTGCCTAAGCAAGACGACTGTAGGTATCCTATCGTCTTCATTCTGTGAATTGCACCACAACCGAATTGACCGCGGTTAAGCCATAAGGCCGAGTAGGACGACCCTTGCTAGGGCGCGACATGAGTATAGCAACCAGTGAGATGACTTCATATTGGCAGATTCCTTTCCTCGTGTGAGCTGACAAGAGAGAGCGGTTAAATAATTCCCCGCTTACGCAGTTTGGTGAGTTCGGTCTTGAGGCGATCCAGGCCTCCGTTGCTGTACAGGATGAGCAACCGTTCGGCGCTGAGATAACTTAGGACGGGGTTGCGAAATTGTGTGTTGTAACGAGCTGTATCCTGCGAGTTGTAGCCAAAGGCAGATGCAAGGGATTGTAATAGCAGTTGCACCGTCGTGACTGCGGGACCCGTGTATGTGAAATCTGCGTCCGACAGATTGTGTAACGTGTATTCGACCAAGAGGTTCGTCTGAGTCGGCGTCGCCGCAGTCAGATCAAGACTGCCGAGTTGTCGTAGCGGCGGCAGGCGGAAATTCCCCTGCGCATCTTTGGCGAGGTACCCTTGCGCGACAGGATCAATCCGCGCCAGGATCGCAGCAGCACGCAGCCAGTTGACGACTTTATACTCATTGCCGAGCGTGGGCGCAGAGTGAGCAGACGCCTGCGTAATCACTAACTCCGGCGAGAGCCCTCGGCGCATCGCCTCGGCGAGGCCAAGGATATGATGACCGCCGGTTTTTGAATTCCCACTCGCGCCGAAGTTATCGTTGACGCCATTGCCGCCGAAGTTGAGCTCTTGGAACTCGGAGCCGTCACTGTTCCACTGAAACACGATGGTTTTCGCCCAGTCATGCCACAGGGGCGCAGCAATGATGACATCCCTATTGATGAAGAACGCCGGTGAACCCTCGTTGTCCTCGCCTTCACTGGAGTCGCCAACCACGGGGAGGCCATTCTCTCCGACTGTACCGTAGACGGACCGGTAGCCCGTGGCGAGGTGGCGGTCACTGATCTCGTTGAAAGCTTCATGGATGGCTAGCCCGCCAGGGTAGGAATGGTGGCCACCGAAGACACTGCCTGGGGCGGAGAAGAAACGCTGGGGAAGTTGGGGACATGCGGTGCCGTCGTTGACGAGCGGCGGAAACACGCCCGCAAGTAAGCCCCCGGGGAACGTACTGTCATCCGCCAGATCAACCAGCCCAGCGCTTTGTAACTGGTTCAGAATTGTCGTGCGATCCGGGGCTGAGAGATTGGCGCGATGGGTGACACAAGTTTGCGGGTTGCTGATGGCATCCACTGTTGCCGACCGCAGTGTGCTGTCGCTGATCTGCAGAGCGTTACGCAGGAGCGACGTGGTTGCCGTTTGGACCAAAGGGGAGTGGCGGCTGAGGGTAATGGCTGCTTGATTCCCAGCGCCGGGCACGGTTTGATCGGCGGCAAACGTGACCAGCGGGTGTTGCGTCAAATATACACAAGCCGCAAAAGACAAGAAAAGCTTCCGGTGCATGTATGCCTCCTTAAAACTGCCGAAAACCAACTCTCGCGTGAAAAGGTGGAGAAGACGATCAGCAAGAGAGCGGACGTCAATTTCTCACGATAAGTGATAAAACCCTACGTTGGGAATGGTGTGAGACGAACGGAGGGATGCTGTCGCTGAACGCTCTCCTCTTGCACGTGTAGATAGCGAGCTGGTGGTTAAGATTGATGCCCCTGCGTATCCGCATGATGTTTACTGGCTTCCTCTGCGGGATGGGTCGCATGGAGATGATGGCCATGGGCAAGGTGGGCGTGGTGAGCGGCGGTTTCCGGATTACCACACTCATGCTGTCGTGCCGCTTCGCGGTGATGACGCGCGGCATGTTCGTGGTGCTCAGCGGCTTTGGTATGATGCTCTACTCCGGCGTGTGGGCTCATATTCGTTCGTCCTCTCTTGTGGCAAAGATGCAGGAGAGCGTAGGTGACGGGGATGACATACGCATGACGCAGCCGTGATAAATGGGTGACGCCGTACAGTACCAACGTGCCCTGAAAAGATTGACGAGATCGGGTGTACATCGTCGTCGCGTGTGAATCGGTATGTGACTGCGCCAGGTCAGAGCGAGGATGAAGTAAGAAAGGATAGAGTGCTGCACAGAGGCCAGAACTCGGACCTCTGTGCAAGGGCGTGACCGATCGGAGCCTATTACGGGAGGAGAGCTTGCGCAACTGAGAAGGATGGAGAGCGTTGTTTTTTGCGCTCTTGCCAGAAGGCACGTAACAACCGGCTGCGATTACGTGAGAGATTGATGCCGTGTCGGTTGGTCGGATACGGCACCGCTTCTCCCATGAGGCCGTGCCAGAGAGCCAAGTTAAATCGCGCAGTGTCGAGTTTATCTTCCGCGGTAAAATTCTGACCGGCCATGACCCGTTCCCAATACGCAGCATCGTGCCGACTTTGCGTTACTGTCCCCTGTACTCTTACAGTCGCTAGAGTATTGGCAGGCGTTTTGGGCGGAAGCGGCAACATCGTGGTCCGAAGCACTTCTGGCACGAACGCCGTATAGGTCCACGTCTTTGCGTTGCTATCGAACACGTCGCTCATTGGACTGGCGGACAAGTCCGTGAGGGCCAGCGGGGTCAAGCCTAGCACCGCTTCGATGGTTCGTAACATGTTGACTGTGGTATAGCGCTTCGACACGACTACGCGCTGCTTCACATACGGACCAACCACATAGCCAACACTCCGATGCGCGTCCACATGGTCGCCGCCGTCCTGGCAATCATCCTCGATAATGAAGATGAGTGTATCGCCTTTGTACGGACTCTGCGCCACTTTCTCGACGAGCAAACCAATGGCATAGTCGTTGTCCGCCATCTGCTTGTCTGGCGTGTCCACTTGGTCGATCGCGGAGGAAAAACTACCAAAGTGGTCGTGCGGAAAACGTACAAATTCGAGCGCAGGCAGCGTACCAGTTTTGACATAGCCATCAAATTCCCGCTCCCATTCCTTATACAACCAAAAGTCGGCATTCTTCTGATCATACCCGCGGAAATACAGATCGGAGACATTTTGCAGCGCGAGTTTCGCCGGAAAAAATTGGCGTTGCCGTTGCGCAAAGGGATCGCGCACGACCGGAATGAAGGCGGGATTCGTTGCTGGCAAGAAATAGCGTGTCAAATCCCCAAAGAACCCGTAGTTACGAACCGTCAGCCCCTTGCGTAGTGCTGCATCCCACAAATACCCGGCGCCCACTTCTCCACTGGGTCCGTCCGGTGCAGCCACGTCAGTGGCACCGGGAAAGAGATCCGGATCATCTGGAGTCAGGGGATTCGCGTCCTTTCTCTCACTCGCAGTGGCAAGTCCAACGTTGATGTTCCGGTTTGTGCCTTCAAAGTCATAATCCAGTCCACGTCCAGCATAGTTCACAGGGACCGTCTTCTCGACAAAGTCTGTTGCTCGCGCCGCAGTCGACCAATTCCAGCCATCGCCGCTCACCTCGCCACTATCAAAGAAACGATCTAAGGTCACAAATTGTCGCGCCAATGCATGATGATTCGGAGTGATGGCTTCGGGAAACAACGTTAGGTGCGGATCACCATCGCCGACTTCGAGGTCGCCAAGTAATTGATCATACGTCCGGTTCTCTTTGACAATATAGATCACATGTTTGATCGGGCCGCTTTGCAGAAATCTCATGGAAGCCGTGTCGTTGTCCTCTTCCGCTTTTTTTACCGCAGGAAAATTATTGTTGCGGGCCACTTGGCGGGTGAGCGCATTCAAGTTCAGTTGGGGAACCGGCATGGTCAACAACCCCGCTTTGGTCAACTGCCACACATAGCGATTGCGGCCACTACACGCACTCAGAGAGCCTGGGGCAATCGACAACGTATCTCGACAGGCGCCGGGATTGGGACCGGCGTTACTCTTGCCGTTGATGACGTACAACAGGGTTCCGGTTTTGTCGAGGCTCACGGAGTTTGGATACCAGCCGGTGGGGAGCAGACCAATCACTCTGCTTAGGTGTTGTCCTGTGGTGAGGCGAATCACCGCTACGGAATTAGTTCCCCCGTTCGTCACGTAGAGTGTTGTCTCATCGGGTGATAAGGCGAGACTATTGGGATTACTTCCCGTGTAGCCTTGCGCACCAGACTTGAATGCAGCTGACGCGGTGGTGCTGATCTCTTCGAGCACCCTGTCCGTATCTGTATTGATGACGGAGACCGAATCACTATCGCCATTGGCGACATATAAGAGCGTCTGCTGTTGGTTAAGGATCATCTTGTTCGGTTGGCCACCGACCGACACACGATGGCTCACCGTTGGTGTTGGTGGCGTCAAATCAAGGACGACGACCTCACGGTCTCGCTCGCTGCTGATGTACGCTTTGTCATCGCCTTTGATGACAATCCAGAAGGGATATTCGCCGCCAGGGGTCCCTTGCTGAGCCGGATTCACTTTCCCTGGCCGCAGGTCGACCTCAGTCAGCAACTGACTCGTGGTGAGGTCAATGACGCTGACTGAGTCATTCTCGAAATTAGCGACCAGTAAGCGAGAGCCACTCTTATTGACGGCGAGACCCGCAGCAACGGCGCCTGAACCGAGCCCCTTACTTCCCTTGTGGCCGAGGGCGATGGGACTGGTGCCAGAGTCCTCACTCCATTGATTCCCCCGTCGAGTAAAGATGTGAATGTTGTCGTTGACCCCACCAGAGGCATAAAATTCTTGTCCGTTGGGGTTCCACGCAAGTCCGTGAAACGTGTTGGGCACTTGCAACACCTGCAGTTTGATGGGTGTTTTCCCGGCAATGTCATAAATGAAGATGTATTCATTCGCTTCGGTGGGAACCAGCTTTCCTTGTGGGTCATAATTGCGGTTAAACCCACTAGTAAGAATCAGTAACGTGTTCCCATCGGGACTGGTCGCCGTGGTAACCGCTTGGCCGACAATGAAGTCCGGTCGTGTGGGCAGATCAGGATTCAGTGGCTGAAATACGGCCCCGACTGCCGCGGTGGGAGAAATCTGTACGCCGGTCGGCAGGAACTCCGTTAGTGCTTCGGTCTCCGATCGGGCCACGGGGACATTCCCGAGCATCATTGCGAGAACACACGCGCCACGGAGTGTCGGCGTATGGCGTCGTCCCCACCATTGTCTTGTGCTTCGTCGTGCTTTCTGCATACTGCACCTCCGATAGAAAAAATTTTCCCGCAGGCAAGCAGTGCGACATAACGTCAGTGTGAAAAACAAGTGATTCCTCTGTGACAGCAGTATCGACATGCGGCCTTGCCGTTGGCCCTTGCGCAAGCGGCGTCCTGTTCTCCCGTAATTGCGCCCCCACGATCGCAGGTTTGCGTGCGATGTCGAAGTAAGCTCAAGATAATAGGTCTCTCCGATGAGGTGGGAGGCGGTGCTGTCAAAATGACTGGCTTGTCGCTTCCTGAGGATATCTCTCATCTTGTGAATCCTGTCACCAACACTTCACAATTCTGTCACACGGACACAACACCTCCACTGACAATGGTCGCTTCATGACACTGTCTGTTATCGTGCTCGGTCTCGTAAGACAACACTCGGATGGACGTCGGAAAAGCCGGCAAAAAGGAGGCGATTAATTGTAGAAAAAGTCGACTGGGCACGCATGGTCATCTCAGGACATGAGACGCCGCTGTCTGATGAAAGAAGAGAGGTGCAGTGCCGACCGCATTTACTGTCATGACCCGGAATGTGCAGAATCTCTTTCCGCTAGGCCATCCGCTTAGAGCCCTGCGCATGTCGTCACACAAACAGAATGTGAGACAAAGCCTGGCTACGCTACACAACTCATTACGCGCTTCGCTCCCAGTGTCCTGACACTACAAGAAACCGGGGCAAAGATGAGCAGGTAGCTCGCTCGCCTGCCCCTCATTACCTCCCACACCACCCCAGACCAGGCTCACTCGCGCCTCACTTCGGCGATCACGGCCCCTCAGACTCCGCGCTGGCGGCCGCCAGCGGCTGGTGCCTACGCCGTCCAGCCGCGGACCGGCACGCGGCCCGCTGCGCTTCTCGGGACCTGTGCTCGGGCGCGCGCCACTCGGCGCCATGCGCCCTCGAGAGAGGTTGATTACCGATTGGATGGCCTGTAGCGACCCTGCGGCCCCGAGGTTGCCCAGCATGCATACCATTCTGGAGCTGAGCGAGTGGTCCCACAAACAAACCCTCGATCCCGAAGAGCCGAAGCGATAATCTTCTTCATTCCTATGACCAACAGGCCATGGGGCTGCACATGCCACGGAAATACACTCAAGGATAAGGTCTAAGAGGCATAACGTCATCCTTCTTGCACCCACACGACGCAGGTTTGTGCGGTCGCGTAACATTTTGTGTATTTGCCACAGTTTGGTAGTGTTCACCTTCATGGGAAGAAGAGCGCCCTTGCTTCTCTTCTGGCAGCTCTTCTTCCCATGCTTCTGGTGCCTCAGTCCCTGTTTCTTATTCATCTCTCAACAACAATAACGACAATATTTTTCACTAAATGCCTCTGCTCTCAGCGCCGAAAATGCGGCATTACCTCTTTGGCAAAGAGCTCCATCGAGCGACGGGCCTTCAGCGGATCAAGGCCCGCTAATTGCATCCACATCACTAAATGAGTCACCCGTGTTTCCTGACGGTAACGCTCGATTTCTTCGATGGCATCGTCTGGTGTCCCAACAATCAAGGGGGCCTGAAAGAAGGTAATCCCCGGCGTGTGCCGTAATTGCCCAGGGGGTGGCACGCTGGAGGTGGAGAACACTGCTTCACTCCATGGCAAGTCTGCTGCCTCTTTGAACCGTCGATCGTAAGAATTCATCATGTAATAAAGATGGGGCTCCGCATCGTCCCAGGCTTGCTCTCTGGTTTCGGCGACATAGACCGCGCGCAGCTGCGCGACGTGATAGGCCTCCGGATGACGGCCCTGTTGTTGTAATGCGGTATCATAGATCCGTTGCAGATCCGCCCCACCACTGCCCGCAAGGTGATACCCAAGTCGCGCTGCCCGGGTGACTGACTTCTCAGCCATCGCGGCTACCCACAACGGCGGATGCGGCTGTTGGATGGGCTTGGGAGCAAGAGAGATCTCCCGGAGCTGATAATACTTGCCAGCAAAAGAAAAAGTGTCTTGGGTAAAGCAACGATAGATAATCTCTAACCCTTCTTCGACGCGAGCGGCCCGTTGTGAGCGGGGAATGCCAAAGCTCGCAAACTCGCTCAGCCAGTACCCTTGTCCAACGCCGAGATCCAACCGCCCCTGGGAAAGGATGTCCACAGTTGCCGCATCCTCTGCTACGCGCACAGGATGATGCAGGGGCAAGATGATAATGAACGTCCCGAGGCGAATGCGGTGCGTACGCGCAGCAATCGCAGAGAGAATGGGAAGCAGACCTGGTGACCAGGCGTCCTCGGCAAAGTGATGCTCAGTCGTCCAGATGTGATCATAGCCGAGTTCTTCGGCGAAGACGGCCTGGTCAATATGCGCTTGATAGAGATCAGCAAAAGGGCGCGCCCATTGCTTGGGATTGCGAAATGCCAAAAGGAGCCCAAAGTCCATTTATTCCTCCCTGTTAGATCTTGTTTGGTATTGTTCCTCATATACGCTTATTGAAAGCATGGAATAAGAGGCCAAGCTTGCCTACCATAGTCGAACCTGAAAAGAGGTGGAAGTGCAGCGTTGGAGGGGGCTACAGCCGCAAACCAAGGAGCTAGAATCGCCAGGAGATGAGGCGAGAGGCACAAAAGCTGGTGATTTCATGAGGTGGCAAAAGCCGAAAACGCGAGCTCCGCATCCGACCGGTGTGTTGTTGAAAGACTTCCTCACTGGCGCGCATCCGCTCTATCGCTTAGCCGACGTAGTGAACTGGGGACAATTTGAGCGGCAATTGGGGAAGTGTTACGCGGACGAGCTGGGGCGACCCGCGTTAGCGACTCGGTTAGTCGTGGGCCGGTAGCGTTCCGGATTTGTTGATTCTGAGAAGGAGGCCTGTCATAGTCGCGCAATGAGATTTGAGACCGAAAGCTTGGTGTCTGTGACGGAGGAAGGATGATGGCGGAAGAAGCGATACAATGTCCGTATTGTCCCAGTGAGGGGGTCGTGAAGTATGGCAGCGCCAGTAATGGGAAAGCCGGGTATCGCCGTCAGCAGACGGAGACATGTGGACGCACGTTTATTCGAGTGTACGCATGTGCCGGACGAACTCCGCACGTTTAGCGGCAAATTGTAGAGATGGCACTCTCAATGGCAGTGGGGTGCGGGATACAGCGCGGGTGCTGCAGGTCAGCCCAAGCACGGGGTCTACGAGCGCCATCTCTCAGCGACCGTGCATACCGGTGGGAAACTCTACACGCAACAGATCGAACGCAAACACCTCACCTTACGGACCCGGATCAAACGATTGGCGCGTAAAACAATCTGTTTCTCGAAATCGTTCATGCACGATACTGTGATCGGTCTCTTTGTGAATCGCTATGAATTTGGCGCTCCGGTCTAAATACCATGCATCAACAATTCAAGAACATGACCAGAGATCCTAGAGCTTCACGAAGAGAGAATTATTCTTCTTGACAATTAGCCATTGTCTGGAAGCTTGCGTTTAGCTGTTGGCCACCAAGTTTCATACCAAAAGGATAGCCATAGACCGCGCTTTCGTCTCGATGATAGAAAAGTAGTCATCGACTATACTCGGCTATTAGACTCGATCGTTAAGACGATTCCTAACCATGAGGTGTTTGCTGAGTACCGTTATATCCTTACCGAAGAGACTACTCTTTCATTGGTACAATAATTTCTGGTACGTCTTCAACACCGTCAGCAGAACTCGGGAATCCACCAGAACTACAGGGTGAAATCGTACACCAATATCGGTTCAGGGAAGGCAAGGCGTTTCCATGGTAAGTGAGGGCAGTCTTCATTAGATAGATGAAAACAACGAGTGATCACTCGGAGCGTTCGTTAGAATCAACAAAACAGATAAAAAGAGCCGTTCAAATCGTGAACGGCGGAAAACAGACCAAAACACATCCAAGCGCTCATGTAAAAAATCCAGCAAAAATAAATCTATGACTTCTTGTGGATGGCGGGAAAGCGCCCCGCCGGACCCAGAGAGGGATGATCTCGGAATTAAAGGGACGACCTGTGCATACCTCAGCAGCATCCTCGTGAAATACGCTCATACTGCATAACTATCAGCGCGATTCTATATTTGCACCAGAATCTTCGGACACACCCAGAGGCAGGCGGAGGATAAACGTCGTGCCGTGACCTTCCCTCGTTTCAACCGCAATCTTTCCTTGGTGTTTATCGACAATCACCGAGTACACGATAGCCAGTCCTTGCCCTGTGCCCTTGCCCACCTCTTTGGTGGTAAAAAAGGGGTCGAAGATCTTCGTCCGGATGGCTTCTGGAATGCCTATGCTGGTATCTCGCACCCGGACCTCTACCCAGTCGCCATCTTGCCGGGTGCTCACGGTAATTGTGCCTTTCTTTTTTTCCCCCCGGCTGACAACGTCAGCGATGGCGTGCGCCGCGTTGATGATCAGATTCAAGACGACTTGATTGAACTCGCCAGGCAGACAGGGAACACGCGGTAACTCGGGATCAAGCTCAAAGGTGATATCGGCGACGTATTTCCACTCGTTGCGCGCGACCGCCACGGTCGTCTTGATCGCATGATTGAGGTCAGTCTCAACTTTGTTGGTATTGCCAGGATGAGAGAACTCCTTCATTGCTCGTACGATTGTGGCGATCCGCTCGATCCCCTGCAGGGATTGCTGGATTGCTTGAGTAATATCGGTCAGGAGATACTCGACGTCTGCTTTTGCCACCACCGCTTCCACCTCTGTCAACAGCGCGGGGTTAATAGTCCCCGCGCTGCCTGCTTCATAGAGTTGCTTGTACGTGCACAAGACTCCTTTGCAGGGCAAATGGAGAGGATAACACCCCCCTCTCCCCCTCGGCGTACCAGAAGAAAGGGAAGGGGGATATATACCCCCCTGAAGACAACCGCACCACT
>Ga0081539_10003129_pt1 | contig 21104 bp, 21 predicted proteins | sample TabmetS4T2R2_FD_71023 | JGI IMG/M metagenome (GOLD analysis project Ga0081539, IMG submission 71023) | Tabebuia heterophylla rhizosphere microbial communities from the University of Puerto Rico - S4T2R2 | ecosystem: Host-associated > Plants > Roots > Rhizosphere ...
TCACCTCGCCGAGGTGGATGTCGGCCACCGTGCCGCTGATCTGGTTGCGGGTGCTGAGCTTCATGCCGGCTCCTTCTGTGGTCGGTGAACGGTCATCACACCGCGTACACGTCGATCTCGGTCGCCTTCACGCTCGCCCACACGTCGACGCCGTCGCGCAGACCGAGGTCGCCGACCGCCCCTGGGGTGACCTCGGCCACGACCGGCACGGCGCCGTCGACATGGATGCGGATCCGGTCGCCGAGGAGGTCGATTCCCCGTACGCGGCCGCTCCACACGTTGCGGGGACTTCCCTCGGGTCGCGCTCGGTGCAAGCTCACTGCGTGCGGCTGGATCGCGACGTACACGTCGCCCGCGACCGGGTCCGCGGTGACCACCACTCCTCCGCCCTCGAGTGTGACCTCGTGATCGTTCCCGACACCGCGCAACAAGTTCACGCCGACGAGGTCGGCGACGTACCTCGAACGCGGGCGCGCGGACACCTCGTTCACCGGACCCGACTGCGCGACACGCCCATCTTCGAGCACGACGAGTCGATCGGCCAGCGCAACCGCGTCGAGCAGCTCGTGCGTGACGAGAACCCGTGCGCCGCCAAACGTCGCCACGTGCGCGCGCAGGTCGCGTCGCAGCTCCGTGCGCGTCCCGATGTCGAGCGCGGCGAGCGGTTCGTCGAGCAGCAGCAGCCGCGGTTCGGTCACCAGCGCGCGTGCCAACGCAACCCGTTGTTGTTGCCCTCCTGAGAGCACCGCCGGCTTGACGCCCGCGCGGTCGTCCAGACCGACACGAGCAAGCCAGTCATGGGCGCGGCGGCGCGCGTCACCACGAGACGTGCCGCGGCTTCGCAACCCGAACGCCACGTTCTCGAGCACCGTGAGGTGGGGGAACAGCAGGTAGTCCTGGAACACCACCCCGACGCTGCGTCGCTCGGGGACGACGTAGGTCCCCGATGACGGCTGGTCCATCACCGCGTCGTCGATACGCACCACACCGTCGTCGAGGGACACCAGTCCGGCGAGCGATCGGAGCAACGTGGTCTTGCCCGCACCGTTCGGCCCGAGGACCGCGACCGTCTCGCCGTCGGCCACATCGAGAGCAACCCGGAGGTCGAGTTGACCGAGTCGCACGCCGACGTTAGCGGCCAGCGTCACGAATTCCTCCGAACCAGTGGTCGCGCAACGAGACCAGGACGATGATCGAGATCGCGAACAAGGCAAGGCTCAGCACGACCGCGACGTCGGGGTTCGACTCGAGGAAGATGTAGACCGCGAGCGGCGTGGTCTGCGTGCGGCCCTGGATGTTGCCGGCGAAGGTGATCGTCGCGCCGAACTCACCGAGTGCCCGAGCCCACGCCAGCGCGGCGCCCGCGAACAACGCGGGCGCGATCAATGGCATCGTGATGCGACGGAAGACGGTCCACCGGGTGGCGCCGAGGCTGGCGGCGGCGTCCTCGTAGCGCCGATCCATCGACCGCAGCCCCGCCTCGACGGTGATGACGAGGAAGGGCATCGCGACGAACGTCTCGGCCAGCACCGCCCCCCACTTCGAGAACGTGAACTGGAAGCCGAAGAGGTCGTAGATCAGCCCACCAAGGAGACCGTTGTTGCGCTGGAAGGCGTACAACAACGCCACGCCGCCCACGACCGGCGGGAAGACCATGGGCAACACCACGAGCGCGCGCACCAGCGAACGGCCCGGGAAGCGCGCCCGGGCCAACACGTACGCGAGCGGCACGCCGAACACGAGCGAGAAGAACGTCGCCCAGAGCGAGCACTCGACCGACAACCGGATCGCGTCACGCGCGACCGGCTCGTTCAGCGTGTCCCAGAGGCTGCTCCACGGGGCTCGTCGCAGCAGCGCGATCAGCGGGAGGACGAAGAACGCGATCGCGACGAGAGCGAGGAGCACCGCCACCGGCGGCACTCCTCGCCCCCGGCCCTTCACTGGAGCGGCGGCGGCAAGAACCCGTAGCTCTGAAGGGTCTTTTGGCCCGCGGGTGACACTGTGTACTTGACCCAGGCCTTGGCGAGCGCCTGGTTCGACGACGCGGCGAGCGGCGCGATCGGGTAGATCGCGTACACGTTCAACCACGCGGGGATCCGCACGGCCTGGACGCTACTGCCGGCCGACTTGGCGTCAGTGGTGTAGACGATCGCGGCGTCGGCGTCTCCCGCCGACACTGCGGAGAGCGTCGCCTTGACGTCGGCGCCCTTGGTGACCTTCGCGGGATCGAGGGTGACGCCCGCCTGCGTGAGCGCCTGCTGCGCGTACTTGCCGCACGGCACCGTGTCGGCGCAGAGGGACACGACGTCGAGTTTCGCGAGGTCGGCCATCGACTTCACGCTCTTCGGGTTGCCCTTCTTCACCACGATCGTGAGCTCGTTCGCCGCGAACACCGTGGGTTCGACCGTCACCTGACCACCGGAGACGACCTTCTGCATGTTGGCGCCGTCGGCCGACGCGAACACGTCGACGGGCGCGCCGCCCTGGATCTGCTGCACGAGCGTCGCCGACGATCCGAAGTTGAACGTGACGGTCGTGCCGGGGTTCGCCTTCTGGAAGTCGGTGCCCATCTGCGTGAACGCCTCGGTGAGCGACGCCCCAGCCGACACCGTGATCGAGCCCGACACCTTCTTCGCCTTCGCGGCCTGCGCAGTGCCGGTGGCACCCACGAGCCCGAGGCTCGCGAGCACCAGCGCGACGAGCCAGAACCTGATCGCTCTCCTCACCCGTTGCTCCTGTCTCACTCCGGTCGCGGGACTTCCACGACCACGTTCGTCGACTTCACGACCGCCACCGCGAGGTCGCCCGGCTCGATCCCGAGCTCGTCGGCCGCCTCGCGGGTCATCAGCGAGGTGACCCGATGCGGTCCGGCCTGGATGTGCACGACGGCGACGAGTCCGTCCTTCTGCACCTGCGTGACGATCCCCGGGAAGCGGTTGCGCGCCGACTCGAGGATCGGTGGTTCGTCACTCGGCGGCGCGGTCTCGGTGAGCAGGCGTGCGAGGTCCGCCCCCTCGATCACCCGTTCGCCGCCTTCGCGACGTGCCGCGAGCCGCCCGCTGTCGGCCCAGCGACGCACTGTGTCAGCGCTCACGCCCAGAAGCTCGGCCGCCCGGCCGACGCGGTAGGTCGTCACGAGCGGGAGCATACCGGCCGATTCGCTCGCATCTGCAAGTCGCTTTGGGCATATTCGCTTGCATACGCTGGCCTCATGGACACACCGGAGTGTCCGGTGCTCCGACCGATCGGAGTCGTCCGGACCGACCCCGAGGCCGACGTCGTGATCCAGGCGCGGTACGCGCCGGTGACTCGTGGCCGGGTCGAGGTCGATCGAGCGCTCTCCCCCGCGCTCGACGGCCTCGACCGGTTCGACTGGGCGTGGTTGGTGACCTGCCTCGATCAGGCACCCGATCCGCGCGACGCCGACGACGTCGAGGACGCGCTCCGACCGGTGCCGTTCCTGCTCGCCGAACGCGGCGAGCGCGTCGGCGTGTTCGCGAGCCGCTATCCGGCGCGCCCCAACCGGATCGGGCTGAGCCTGGTGCGCATCGAGCGCGTGCGCGACGACGCGCTCGAGTTCTCGGGCGTCGACGTGTTCGACGGAACGCCGGTCCTCGACATCAAGCCATGGGTGTCGGACTTCGACCTCCCTGCCGGTGCGAGTGCACCCTCGGACACCCGGTGCGGATGGTTCGACACCCTCGCCGAGCGACCGATGACGCTCGATGATCCGGCTGCGTTGGTGCTCGTCGCTCGCGAGCTCGCAGGACGATCGGCGATGGTCGTCCGCACCGTCGCCCTCGACGGGATCGGCGCATCCGAGCCCGGCGAGTTGGCGATCTTCGATCGCCATGGTCCCCGAGCAGGGCGAGTGTTGAACGGTGCGCTCGACGATCAGCTGACCGCGCTAGTGCGCGCCGCACTCGACAACACGGCCGACGCATCGCGTTCGCACGTCGTCCAGCTCGACGTCGACGACGAGTCGGCGCGCGCGGCCGGCCTCACATGCTCCGGTCGCGCACATGTCGTCATCCAACCGGTCGACCACGTGCCCGCGGCCTGGTGGGACGCGATCGCGACGCGACGACCGGTCGCGCTGCTCACCGATCTCGACGCCATCGGGCACGGTGCCGTGGTCCACCTTGTGCACGCCGAGCTCGAAACCGGTCGCTCGCGCGGTGTCATCGAGGAACGCGAAGGCCGCCGTGTCCTCGTTGAGGTTCGCATTCCCGTGACGCGCCTCGTCGTCGTGGGTACGGCCGCGCTCGCCGACGAACTGGTTGAGCTTGCATCGTGGTTGCGCTGGAGCGCCGTGCGTCGCGATCCCGACTCGGCGTGCGCCGAGCTCGCCTCGCTGGGTCCGCGGGACGCACTCATCGTGCTCGACCACGGGCTCGCCGCGACCGGTCCGCTCCTTGCGCAGGCGCTCTCGGCTCCCGTCGGTTTCGTCGGAGCCCTGGGGTCGCGCCGCACGCAGCAACGTCGGGCCGAACATCTCCGCAAGCTCGGTGTCGACGACGCAGCGCTCGGCCGGCTCCACGGTCCTGCGGGTCTCGACATCGGACCCACGAGCGCTCGCGAGATCGCCCTCTCCATCCTCGCCGAGATCGCGGCCAGTCGAGCCGGCCGCGGCGGCGGGCCGCTCCGGGAGACGACCGAGCGGATCATGCGCTGACCCGGCCGGGCCCCTCGCCGCGTGGCGGCGCTAGTTTGCACCCAGCACAACACAACGAACGGAGCACCGTCATGGCCACCACCGAAACCGATCGCCCGGCCGCCGTGCAGGGCGAGGTCCGCATGCTCATCGACGGCAAGCTCGTCGAGGCGTCGTCGGGGAAGACGTTCGACAACATCAACCCGGCCACCGAAGAGGTGCTCGGCCCGGTCGCCGACGCGTCGGCCGAAGACATGCAGCGCGCCATCGCCGCCGCGCGCCGCGCGTTCGACGAGACCGACTGGTCGACCAACCACGCGTTCCGCAAGCAGTGTCTGCTGCAGCTGCAGGAGGCGATCGAGAGCGAGCAAGAAGAGCTGCGTCACGAGCTCGTCGCCGAGGTCGGCTGCCCCATCGCGCTCACCTATGGCCCGCAGCTCGACGCGCCGCTGAGCGACGCGCTGCGCTGGCCGGCGGAGTTCATCGACGAGTTCGAGTGGCGGCGCGAGCTCCCCGACGGTCACGCGTTCGGAAGCCACGCCAAGCGGTGGGTGACGCGTGAAGCAGCGGGCGTCGTCGGCGCGATCGTACCGTGGAACTACCCGTTCGAGGTGTCGTCACAGAAGATCGGCCAGGGTCTTGCCACCGGCAACACCGTGATCCTCAAGCCGGCACCCGACACGCCGTGGAACGCGACGCGCATCGGTCGGCTGGTTGCGGAGAAGACCGACATCCCGCCCGGCGTGTTCCAGGTCGTCACGTCGTCCGACCACCTCGTCGGCGAGGAGCTCACCACCAGCCCGCTCGTCGACCTGATCTCGTTCACCGGCTCCACCGCCACCGGTAAGCGCATCTTCGAGAAGGGCGGCGCCACCATGAAGCGCCTGTTCCTCGAGCTCGGCGGCAAGTCGGCCGACATCGTGCTCGACGACGCCGACCTCGAGGCGAAGATGGGGATGGCGTGCATGGTCGCGGTGCACGGCGGCCAGGGCTGTGTGATGGCCACGCGCATGCTCGTCGACCGGAAGATCTACGAACAGGCGATCGAGATCGCGACGCCCGGGTTCGAGAACTTCCCGTACGGCGACCCCAACGACATGGGCAACCTCATGGGGCCGCTGGTGAGCAAGAAGCAGCGCGAGCGCGTGCTCGGCTACATCGAGAAGGGCAAGGAAGAGGGCGCGCGAGTGGTAGCGGGAGGCGGTCGTCCCGAGCAGCACGACAAGGGTTGGTACGTGCAGCCCACGCTCTTCGCCGACGTCACCAACGACATGACGATCGCGCGCGAGGAGATCTTCGGCCCCGTGCTCATCGTCATCCCCTTCGACGGCGACGAGGATGCCGTCCGCATGGCGAACGACAACCAGTACGGGCTCGGCGCGTACATCACGTCGGGTTCATTCGAGCGGGCCGAGGCCATCGGCAAGCGCATGCGCGCCGGCACGGTCAGCCTCAACGGTGGCGCCGCCTACGGGGCGGACGCACCCTTCGGTGGCTACAAGGCCAGCGGTGTGGGTCGGCAGAACGGCATCGAGGGCTTCCAGCAGTACACCGAGGTCAAGACCTACGCGGTCGGCGTGCCTCAGTAGCGAGAGCGAGCACCCATGCGAGTCGCGTTCGTCGGCGCGGGTCAGATCGGCGCGCCGATGTCGGAGCGGCTCCTCGCCGCCGGACACGAATTGACCGTTTTCGCGCGAAGGGCGGAGGTGCGCGAGCACTTCGCCCAGGCGGGCGCAGCGGTCACCGACTCCCTGGCCGAGGCGGCAGGAGCAGGCGACGTGATCCACCTCGCCCTCTACTCCGACGAGCAGCTTGCCGAGGTGACGCTCGGTGACGGCGGCCTGGTGGCGAACGTCGCTCCCGACACGCTGCTGGTGTCGCACACCACCGGCTCCCCGACGACCGTCCGGCAGATCGCCGCCGAGGGCAACGGTCACGTCGTCGACGCGCCGTTCAGCGGCGGAGCCGACGATGTGCTCGCCGGTCATCTCACCGTGATGCTCGGTGGCGCGCCCGACGACGTCGCCCGTGCGCGGGAGACCGTCGGCACGTACGCCGATCCGATGCTCGACATCGGTGAGCTCGGAAGCGCGTTGGTGGTGAAGCTGGTCAACAACGCGTTGTTCGCGGCCAACATCCAACTCGTCGCGCAAGCCGAGCAGATCGCGAACGACCTCGGCGTCGACACCGCGACGCTGGCGCGCGTCGTGCAGCAGTCGAGCGGCGCGAGCTACGTGATGGGGCTCATCGCGGCGATGGGTTCGACGAAGACGCTCGTCGACGCGGCCGGGCACTACATGCGCAAGGACATCGACGTCGTGCGTGCAGTCGTCGACGGTCTGGGCGTCGACCTGGGCATCGTCGGCGAGGTGCTCGACGCCGGACCCGTCCGCTTCGAGGCCCGCTGAAGTTCGGCCGCTGACCTGCGCCGATCCGTCGACAGCAGGACGTTCCGGACGGGCCGGTACAGTGGACGCCCTTGGCGCGGCGGTGCGCCGACCATGGTGGCCGTAGCTCAGTTGGCTAGAGCGCCGGGTTGTGGTCCCGGAGGTCGGGGGTTCGAAACCCCTCGGTCACCCCACCGCGGGTCCGGCTGCGGCGAGCATCACGCCGCAGCCGGTGCCGCCAACACCGCGCGCAACGCATCGTCGAGTTGCGCGTGCGCGAACTCGTAACCGCTCGCCTCGAGCACGCGCGGGAGCACGCGTTGTCCTTCGGTGAGGACCTGTACGAGCTCCGACCCGTACACGAGCTTCAGCGGCAGCAGCGGTGTGGGCAGCACCGTCGGACGGTGCAGCGCGGCGCCGAGCGCGCGCGTGAACTCGGCGTTGGTCACCGGATTCGGTGAGCACACGTTCACAGGGCCTCGGATCGATTCGCTCGCGAGGAGGTGGAGCAGGGCGCCGATGTGGTCGTCGATGGCCACCCAACTCGTGTACTGCTCGCCCGATCCGATCCGCCCGCCGAGGCCGAGCCTGAACGGGAGGAGGAGGCGCCCGAGCACACCGCCCTGCCGGGCCATCACGATGCCGGTGCGCAGGTGGACCACCCGGATCCCGGCGGCCTCGGCGGGGGCGGTCGCGGCCTCCCACGCCTGGCACACCTGGGCGGGGAAGTCGTCGCCCGGGGCTGACTCCTCGGTGAGCTCCTCGGCGCCCCGATTGCCGTAGTAGCCCACCGCGGAGCCGGAGAGCAGCACGCTCGGGGGTCGGTCGAGGCCGGCGAGGGTGCGGGCGAGCAGACCGGTCCCCTGGGTGCGGCTCGCGAGGATCAGCTGCTTGCGCGCCGGCGTCCACTTCTTGTCGCCGATGCCGGCGCCCGCGAGGTGCACAACCGCGTCGACGCCTTCGAGCCCAGCGGCGTCGATGGTGCCGGCGGCGGGCTCCCAACGAACGTCGTCGGACCCTTCCGGTGCGTCGCGCACGAGCCGCACGACACGATGTCCGGCGGCACGGAGGCGAGGCAGCAGCGCGGAGCCGATGAGGCCGTGCGATCCGGTCACGAGCACATCCATGACGCCTCCTCGTCGACTTCTACTCCGTTGCCGGCGCCGACGTTCGGTAGTCTCTGCGGTCGAGCGCCCCTAGCTCAATTGGTCAGAGCAAATGACTCTTAATCATTAGGTTCTGGGTTCGAGTCCCAGGGGGCGTACTACTCCGCACGCTCGCCGCGGTGCACGCGCACATGAGCAGCACGAACAGCGGCGCCACGAAGATGCCGATCGTCAAGGCACCGAGCGTCGTGAAGGTTCCGACGAGCGCGACCGCGAGCCATGCGACCACGCCGGCACCCTCGGCGTGCTTGCGGAATCGGCGATGCATCGAAGCCGCGGCGACCAGCACCGGCACGAGGGGCAGCGCGACCACCGCGAGCGCCCCGTTGCCATCGACCTCGACGAGCGTGGCTGAGGTCGTCTTCGTCACCTGAGTCTGCGCGCACGCCTGCGCGTACGAGCAGGTCGTCGTCGTGCCCGAGTACACGGGCACCGTCGCCGCCGCGACGACCAGTCCCGCGCCCCAGAGCGCAGCCAGCGCCAGGAACAACCTCGTCGGCCACACGCGCGGGTCCACGACGACAAGGTATCATACGATCGTATGAATACTCAACGGCGGAGCAGCGGTCACCGGGACAGCGGCGCCCGCGAGCGGTTGCTCCGAGCCGCGCGCCAGTGCGTGCGCGACCGGGGCTTGACCGGCACCTCGTCACGCGCGATCACTGACGCAGCTGGTGTCAACCTCGGCGCCATCACCTACTACTTCGGCTCCAAGGACGATCTGGTCGGCGCCGCGCTCGCCGACGAGCTGCGTGACTGGCTCCAGCCCGCCCTCGACCAGCTCGTCGCAGATGGCGACCCGGTCCATCGGCTGCTCGGGACCGTGGCGACGCTGAACGCGACCTTCGAATCCGAACGGGCACGGGTTCCCGCCCTGCTCGACGTCTTCGTCCACGCGGCGCGCGACACCGCGACACGCGGCCCGGTCGTCGCCATCTGGAACGAGGTGACGACGCAACTCAGCGCAGTGATCGCCGAGCTGCGCTCGCGCGACGCGGTGCCGGGATGGGTCGAACCCGACGCCATGGCCGCGCTCATCGTGGCGGTCGTGGCCGGGACGGTCGTGAACGAAGCAGTCGATCGGGCAGGAGTCGGACATCGTGACGTCGCGGCGCAGTTCGCCAGCCTGCTCGTCAACGCGCGCGCGACGTGAGATCCAACTCGCGACGCAACGCGGCGCGCCGCGTTGGGCATGCTGGGCGACGATGCGCAACGACGAGCACATCGTGGTTGATCCCGACGGCCAGCACTATGTCGTTCGAGTGGTGAGAGGAATCGGCGGACCTGCCTCGTGGTGGATGTTCTGGCGGCGGACCCGCTGGCAGGTCGAGGTGTATCGCCGCGACGAGTTCGGCGTGGAGCACCCGCCCGTGCTGCAAGCGACGATGAGCACGTACGAAGCTGCCGACGCGCGCGCGCATCGCATCCGGCGCGACATCACCGCGGGTCGGCGCGGGTGGAGGCGGTGACCTTCAGCTCTCGAAGTCGGGAAGTGTGAGCGCGCCGTTGGCGTCGAGGTGGAAGCCAGGGTTGTGCGCGACCTCCCACACATGTCCGTCGGGGTCTCGGAAGTAGCCGGCGTAGCCGCCGTAGAAGGTCTCGCTCGGCGGTCTCGTCACCTCAGCGCCGGCGCGCGCGGCGGCCGCGACGACGTCGTCCACTTCTTCACGCGAACGCACGTTCTGCGCGAGGGCGATGCCCGAGAACGTCGCGGTTCCGGCTTGCACGCGTGCGTCGTCCGCGAGCTTGTCGCGGCCCCAGAGCACGACCGCTTGACCACCGGCTTGGAAGAAGACGGTCTCTTCCACCTCGTGACCGCGCCATCCGAGCTGTTCGTAGAACGAACGTGATCGGCCTACGTCCGCGACGCCGAGGGTGATGAGGCTGATTCGCTGCTCCATGCAGTCGACCGTACCCAGCACGAGCTCATTCGACGACCGCCGGCTGGACCGCTTCCCAGAAGTCCATCAACGGCAGGTGGTGCCGTAGTCCGTGCACGACGTCCCCGACGACGAAGCCCGCCGCATCGCCGGTGGCAACGCCGCGGAGTTGCTGAAGCTCTCGCCCGTGTAGACGCGGTTCACCCGATATTCAACCGGCGACGTGCGATCACAACCGTACGCTCGACGTCATGACCACCGAAGAGCTCGATGCCGCGCGCTTCGCCCAGGCGTTCAACGCGTTTCTCGAGCGGTTCCGCGACGCGTTGCCCGAACCGAAGGCGACCATCCGCCGGCTCGCGATGGAACACCTGGGCGCCGATCCCACGGAGCTTCCCACCCTCAGCGAGAACTTCGACGCCAGCGAGCATGCGAACCTGCAGATCGCACTCGACGCGCTCCTCGAAGACGTCGAGGAGTGGCGGCTCGTGGGCCTTCCCGGAGAGCTCACGCAGTTCCACGCGTTCTCGCTCACGAGCATCTTGGGTGGAAGGTTCCACGGACCGAGCGAGCCGGTCGCGCCCGAGTTCGTCAACGTGCCGATCGATGCCGATGCGACGCTCCCGTGCATCCGGATCGGCATCTACCTCCTGACGTTTGCCGACTCCCCGCTGGTCGTGATGGTCTCGTTCGGCGAGCAACACGGTCCGCGCGCCGGTCTGCACATGGAAGTCATCGCCGCCGACGCCCAGCGCGCGCAGGCGTTCGTCGCGCGCGTCAGGGAGCTGATGCACGAGCGCAACGTCTTTCGCGGCAAGGTCTTGAGCTTCGCGTTCTCGGAGTGGGGCAGCTTCGGCGTGACGTTCCACGAGCTGCCCTCCATCGGCCGCGACGACATCGTGCTGCCCGCCGAGGATCTCGCGGCGATCGAGCGACACACCATCGACGTCAGTCGACACGCCGATGCCTTGCTGGAGGCCGGCCGCCACCTCAAGCGCGGTCTCCTGCTGTTCGGCCCTCCCGGCACCGGCAAGACGCTGTCGGTGATGTACCTCTGCGGGCAGATGCCGGGTCGCACGACGCTGCTGCTGAGCGGGCCCGGCTTCGGCGCGCTGGGCCAGGCGGCGGCGATCGCCCGATCGTTGCAGCCGTCGATGGTCGTGCTCGAGGACGTCGACCTCGTCGCGATGGAGCGCACCATGCCCGGCGCGGGAACGAACCCTCTGCTCTTCCAGCTCCTCAACGAGATGGACGGCCTCGCCGACGATGCCGACGTGGTCTTCGTGCTCACCACGAACCGGGTCGAGCTGCTCGAGCCGGCGCTGGCCGCACGGCCCGGCCGCATCGATCAAGCAGTTGAGATTCGTCTGCCCGACGCCACGTGTCGACGTCGTCTCCTCGATCTCTACCTCCGTGACGTCAACCACGAGATCGACGACTTCGCCAGCATCGTCGAGCAGACCGAGGGAGTCACTGCCGCCTTCGTCAAGGAGCTCGTACGTCGCGCGGTGCTCACGGCCGCGGTCGCCCGCGCCGGTGACGGTGACGGCACGACGCTTCGCCTGACCGATGACCACCTGCAAGCTGCGCTCGACGATCTGCTCCACCACAGCGCTCCCGTGCTCCGATCGTCCCTGGGCGCGAATCCAGGAGCGGTGGGCGACGCGCACGTCGTCGCGCCGGCGCCGGGCATGCACTCGAGCAGTGGTTGGTTCGCCTTCGAACGGTTGTCCAGCTACGTGGACGAAGACGATCTCTGAGCCGACGCGCACGCCGCGGCGACGACGGGCGGATCACCCACAGGCAGTACCGTGTCGCGCGCGTGACAACGACCCGTGCATCGACGTTCGTGCTCGTGCACGGTGCCATGCACGGTGCGTGGTGTTGGCGCGACGTGCGCACCGAGCTCTCCATCAGCGGCCACGACGTGTTCACGCCGACGCTCACCGGTCAGGGTGAGCGGCGCCATCAACTCACGCCCGACGTCGGCGTGGCGACTCATGTCGACGACCTCGTCGAGTTGCTCTGGTTCGAAGATCTGCGCGACGTGCACCTCGTGCTGCACAGCTACGCAGGCGTGCTCGCGGGTCCCGTTGCGGAGCGCGCCGGTGAGCGCCTCGCCTCGATCACCTACCTCGCCGCCTTCCTCACCCGGCCAGGCGAGTGCCTGCTCGACGTCGAGCCCGAGGAGACTGCAGCGCGCTACCGCTCGCTGGCGGCCGAGTCGGGTGACGGCTGGCGGCTCACTGCGTCGCCCGCCTTCCTCGCTCAATGGGGTGTGACCGGCGAGCTGGTGCCGTTCGTCGGCCCTCGGCTCACCGACTTCCCGCTCAAGGCCACCACCGACTCCACCGAGTTCGACCCCGAGCAGTGGAACGGGTTGCGCAAGGTCTACGTCCGCCACACGGATCCGCCGCTCCCGAGCCTCGACCGCTCGTACCAGCGCGCCGTCGACGACGGATTCGAGCTGCACGACCTCGCGACCGGCCACGACGTGATGCTCGCCGACCCTGCGGGCACAGTGGCGGTGCTCGAACACGTCGCGAGTTCAACCCGGTAGAGGCCGATTACCGCGCGATGAAGTAGGTCAGCGCGACCACGTCCGTCGAGGTGCGTTGCACGTCGTCCAGTTCGAGGCGCAACGTCAAGTCACGCCGCGGGAACAACTGGTGCCCGCTCCCCAGCACGAGCGGGTGCACGAAGAGCTGGAACTCGTCGACCAGGTCGGCCGCGAGCAGCTGCGCGATCAAGGCACCGCTGCCGAGCACCGCCACCTTCCCCGACGTCTGTGCCTTCACGTCGCGCACAGCAGGGGCCAAGTCGCCGTCGAGCCGCCGCGCGTTGGGCCACGCGAGCTCGTCGACGTCGTGCGTGACGACGTACTTCGGAGTCCGGTTCAGGTGCGCGGCCATGGGGTTGTCATCGGGTTGGAACGGCCAGAACTGCGACAGCTCGTCGTAGGTCCGTCGGCCGAAGAGGTAGGCACCGGTCGACGGGAGCGCGGCGACTGCCGCATCGAACTGTGCGGGATCCTGATACCCCTCGGCCCAGCCGCTGTGCAGGAACCCGTCGCGCGCGTCAGGGGTGTGGAACCCTTGGACCACGCCGTCGAGGGTCATGAACTCGATCACGCGCAGCGCGCCCATGTTGGTCCTCCTTCGGTCAGGCGCGCGGCTCCTTGGGGAGGCCGAGCACCTTCTCGCCGATCGTGTTCCGCACGATCTCCTCGGTCCCGCCGCCGATGCGGGCGCCGGGCGTGGAGAGCACGTACTCGCTCCACGCGTAGGTACCCCACTCGCGGGCGTCGGCCACGAGCCGAGATCCGAGCACCTCGGTGAGCATGCCGACGAGTGCACGGTTGTACGCGCAGTTGTGGAGCTTGAGGATCGACATCTCCGGCGGTGGTGTCATGCCTGGCTTCAACGCGGCCCGCCATCGTTCGAGCAGCAGGTTCTTGATCTGATCGCCGATGAAGAGCTGCGCAAGTCGTTGGCGATGCACCGGATCACGGCGATCACCGAAGTTGTCGACGATGCCGAGAAGTCGTTCGAACGAGCCGATGCCGCGCCCTGATGTCTTGCGCGTGGCGATGGTGCGTTCGTTGCCCAACGTGGTGAGGATCACGCCAAAGCCCTTGTTGAGCTCCCCGATGCGATGGGAATCGCGCACCCGCACGTCGGTCAGGAACACCTCGTTGAAGTTGGCGCTCCCGGTCATCTGGCGCAGGGGTCGCACGTCCACGCCGGGTGCGTGCATGTCGACGAGGAAGGTGGTGAGTCCTTGGTGCTTCGGGACGTCGGGATCGGTGCGACACACCGCGAGCGCGACGTCCGACACGTGCGCGCTCGACGTCCAGACCTTCTGCCCGTTGATCACCCACTCGTCGCCGTCGCGCTCGGCGCGGGTGCGGGCCGACGCGAGATCGGACCCCGCATTGGGCTCGCTGAAGAGCTGACACATCACGAGGTCGCCGCGGTAGAGCTTGGGGAGGTAGTGCGCGCGCACCTCGGGCGTCGCGTGCGCGAGGAGTGCCGGGCCGATGAACCCGACCGCGATGGTCAGGATCGAGAGATCGGGCACCTCGTAGGTGCCTTCGAGCTCCTGATACGCGCGCACGTGCTCGAGGCTCAATCCGCGGCCGCCGTACTCGACCGGCCCGTCGATCCAACCGAGCCCGGCGTCGTAGCGCAGCGCGGCATACCGCTTGGCATCGGCAACCTGCTCGGACGCCTCGTCGCGCTCGACCTCTTCGAGGATGTTCACGCGGTCGGTGCCTTCGCCCCAGACGAACTTGTCGTCGGCATCGACGCGTGCCTCGAGCGTCGCATCGAGGAACACACGCGCTTCCTCGAGCAGCTCCGCGATCGTCGTCACGGCGCGCAGCCTACGCGTGACACGTCGAGCACTTCCTCGTCCAACATCAGACGATTTGTACGCGACAGGAGGACAAGGTGTCTCGAGAAACGCCGATGACCGCGCTGTCCCGGTTGAGCGAGCGAGCGTGCGGAGTGTTTCGGGCCGACGCCGCATTGTCGGTCGGAGTGACACGAAACCAGCTCGCGCGCTTCGCGAAGGACGGCTTCATCGAACGCATGCTTCCAGGTACCTACCGAATGGTGGCCGTCGCACCATCTCCGGAGCAACGCCTACGCGCGGCAATGCTCTGGGCCGGTGCCGCCGCCGCGGCCGCGGGCCGGTCCGCGGGTCAGCGCTACGGCCTTGAAGGTGTGCGAGCCGAGCGCCCAGAGATCGTCGTTCCCCACGGCGCGCGGGCCCGATCGTCGTTTGCGATCGTCACCCAAGGCGATCCGAGGGCGCTGATGGTCCGGACCGTGGCCGGCGTTCGGACGACTGGCGTGGAAGCAACCCTTCTGCGGCTCGCGCACCTTCTCGACGACGAGGCATTCGAGATCGCGTGCGAGGACGCTCGGCGGCGGAAGCTCACCTCCATTCCCGCGCTGCGGAAATACGTCGAGCGCCACGCCCGTCGCGGCCGAAACGGCATCGCGGCGCTTCGCCAGATGCTCGACGCACTCGACCCCGAGCATGCGGCCCGCTCGACGCTCGAGGTGAAGACCCGACGCCTGCTCGTCGCAAACGACATCGACGACTTCGTCCGCGAGTTCCCCCTGATCTGGAGCGGCCGCACCTACCGCTACGACTTCGCGCTGCCCGATCGTCGCGTCATCCTCGAGACGAACGGTCGTCGTTGGCACGACGACGCGAGCGACTACGAGTACGACAACGAGAAGTGGAGCGTGCCCGCGCGCCACGGCTATCGCATCGTCTTCGCCACCTGGGACAAGGTGACGCGTCGTCCCCAGCAGTTGATCACCGAGCTCACGGCGACGCTGGCGGCGTGAGCCAATTTGGCGGCAGTACAGTGTCATCATTGTGACGGCGAGCTCACGCACGGACACGACCGATGGCGCGCCCTCCCGTCGTCGCTACGACAGCCCGCTGCGGCGGCAACAGGCGGCGGAGACCCGCGCCCGCATCGTCGCCGCCGGTTCCGAGCTGGTGCACGAGTTCGCGGTGTGGAACTGGGACGCGCTCACCTTCCGCGCGGTCGCGGAACGGGCCGGCGTGGGCGAGCGCACGGTGTATCGCTACTTCCCCACCGAACGACACCTGCACGATGCAGTGATGGCGCGGCTCGAAGAAGAAGCCGGCGTCAGCTACGAGGAGCTCGACCTCGGCAACCTCGCCGAGATCACGGCGCGGGTGTTCTCGTCGCGTCGCTCGTTCGCCGCACGCGACACGGTCGAGGCCAGCAGCGATCCCACGTTCGTCGCGGTCGACCAACGGCGACGGGACGCATTGCTCCGCGCCGTCACTGCCGCCGCCCCCACCTGGTCCGACTCGGAGCGCCGAACGGTCGCCGCGTTGCTCGACGTGGTGTGGAACATGCCGGCCTACGAGCGGCTGGTCGATGCCTGGGAATTCACCAGCGACGACGCCACCGCTGCCATCACTTGGCTCATGTCCCTGCTCACCAGCCGGATCGACGCCGACGAACCGCCCCGCGCCGGGCGAAGGCGGGCGAATCGGGTCACCCGGGACCGATGACTTTCGGCCGCGCTCGCGGTCCTCATCGCATGACCTTGACCCAGCACTACCCTTCGAGCATGACCGACGTGGCAGACGCCGGCCTCGACGCGACCCTGGAGCAGTACCGCCGAGAGCTCACGGCGCATTGCTACCGGATGCTCGGATCGTCGTTCGAGGCCGAAGACGCGGTACAGGAGACGATGGTGCGCGCGTGGCGCGCCTACGACACCTTCGAGGGCCGTTCGCAATTGCGGTCGTGGCTCTACCGCATCGCGACGAACGTGTGCCTCGACATGCTCAACGGCCGCAACCGGCGCGCCCGACCGATGGACCTCAACGGGCCATCGACCGCCGACACCCTCGTGGGCGCGACCCGACCGGAGTCTGAATGGGTGCTGCCGGTCCCCGACGAGCGCGTGATCGCGCCCGACGGCGACCCCGCCGAACTGGCGGAGGCGCGCGAGTCGATCCGGCTTGCGTTCATCGCCGCGCTCCAACACCTCCCGCCTCGGCAGCGCGCGGTGCTGCTGCTGCGCGACGTCGTGCGCTGGCACGCCAACGAGGTGGCGGAGTTCCTCGACACGAGCGACGCGTCGGTCAACAGCGCGCTTCAGCGCGCCCGGTCGACCATCGCCGCGAGCAACATCACCGAGACCGACCCCATCATGCCGATGGACGACGCGCAACAGGAACTGCTCGATCGCTACCTCGACGCGTTCGAGCGCTACGACATGGACTCGCTCACCAGCCTCATCCACGAGGACGCGATGCAGTCCATGCCGCCGTTCGAGCTCTGGCTGCGCGGCCGCGACGAGATCCTGGCCTTCTGGCAGACGCAGGGCGCGGCGTGCGAGGGGTCACGGCTGGTCCCGACGGTGGCGAACGGCAAGCCTGCCTTCGGCCAGTACCGGCGCAGCACCACCGGGGAGGGCCACGATGCGTGGGCCTTGCAAGTCCTCGACATCGTCGACGGCCAGCTGGTGGAGCTGAGCTTCTTCCTCGACACCGAGACGCTGTTCCCCCTGTTCGGGCTACCGTCCCACCTCGATCCCTGACCCGGCTCGTTTAGGATCGGCGGCTTCGAGGGGGCTACCGATGCCAGCGGCACCGCAACAAGAAACCAACGAGACCACACCGAACGGCAGCTCCGACGGTCCGCGCCGTTCCTCGTTGGTGCAGGAGCGCTCCCGCCGCACCCGCCAGCAGCTCGTGAACGCGGCGGTCAAGCTCTGGACCGAGCGCGGGTTCGAGAACGGCGTCGAGACCACCACCGTCGAGGAGATCGCCCGCGCCGCCGGCGTCACCAAGGGCACGTTCTACTTCCACTTCGCGCACAAGGAAGACGTGCTGCTCGAGATGAGCATCCGCACGGGTGACGCTTCCAACGAGCTCGCCCGGCGTGCCGCCGAAGCGGGGGCGACGATCGACGAGATCCTCGAGGTCTCGTTCACCGAGATGGCTCGCCGCACCGAGGGGCTTCCACGCGCGGCGATCGCGCGGACGATCCAGGAGTTCTACAAGTACCCGACGCGGGCGCGTGAGCTCAGCATGTCGAGGAACTTCTGGCCCGAGGAGATCGCCAAGGCGCAAACTCGGGGCGAGCTGCCGGCGGACATCGACCCCGAGGACCTCAGCGACATGGTGAACGCGCTCATGATCACCGCGGTCGAAGGGTGGGTCCACGGGGCGCACGACTCGCTCGGCCCCGAGCTCATCTACCGCACCCGGGTGCTGCTGGCCGGCGTGCGCGCAGTCCACTCGCGCTGACGAGGCGGGCGGGCCGTCGGTTGGCACGCCTCACGGAAATCTGACATAATCGTACTCAGTCCAAATACTGAGCATCCCGACCCGCGGCTCCCCAAGGAGGGTCCCCGTGCCGTCACGCATCCTCGACTTCCCCGTCTTCGACGCCGACAACCACATGTACGAGACGCCCGAGGCGCTCACGAAGCACCTCGAGGACCCGTTCAAGGGCGTGATCGACTACATCGACATCAAGGGCCGGACCAAGATCACGGTCAAGGGAACGATCAGCCAGTACATCCCCAACCCCACGTTCAACGTGGTGGCCGCGCCGGGCGCGCAGGAGGAGTACTTCAAGAGCGGGAACCCCGAGGGCAAGTCGCGGCGCGAGATCCTGGGCAAGGCCATCCGTTCGCCGGAGGCGTTCTTCGCCCCCGAGCCGCGCGTGAAGCTGATGGACGAGCTCGGCATCGACCGCGCGCTCATGTGGCCCACGCTCGCGAGCCTGGTCGAGGAGCGCCTCCGTGACGACCCGTACGCGACCGCGGCGGTCATCAAGGCGCTCAACCGCTGGATGTACGAGCAGTGGTCGTTCAACTACGAGGACCGCATCTTCGCCACGCCGGTCGTCAACCTCGCGCTGCTCGACAACGCGCTCGAAGAGATCGACTGGATCATCGAGCACGGCGCCAAGATCATCCTCATCCGGCCCGCGCCCGTCACCACGCTCTACGCGACTCGCTCGATGGCACTGCCCCAGTTCGACCCGTTCTGGGAGCGCGTCGTCGACGCCGACCTCGTGGTGGGCATGCACGCGTCCGACAGCGGCTACCAGCGGTACATCAACGAGTGGGAAGGCATCCCCGGCGGCGAGATGCTCCCGTTCGTCGACGGTTCCGGCTTCGCCGCGCTGAGCACGATCGGGAAGCGCGCCATCGAGGACACCATCGCCGCAGTCGTCGGCCACGGCCTGCCGACGCGCTTCCCCACCATCAAGATCCTGCCGGTCGAGAACGGCAGCCACTGGGTGCGCCCGACGATCGAGCACTTCAACGAGGCCTACAACCTCCAGCCGCAGCTGTTCGAGGAGCACCCGGTCGACGTCCTGAAGCGCAACGTGTGGATCCACCCGTTCCACGAGGAAGACCCGAAGGGTCTCATCGACCTGGTCGGTGTCGACCACGTGTGCTTCGGCTCCGACTACCCCCACGCCGAGGGCATGTCCGACCCGATCACCTACATCGACGACCTCGAGGGCCTCTCCAAGGAAGACCAGGCCAAGGTCATGGGCGGCAACCTCGCGGGGCTGATGAACGTGGGTGTTCCCGCGTGAGCGGGCGACGGGGACACCGCGCGTAAACGCCAATTCCGGGCCGAAGAACCCCCGTGTCGGACCGGGCTAACGTCCTGATCCGACCGGGGGGTTCTGCATGAGCGAGCGTCGCGAGGCGGGTATCCCGCCGAGCACTGAGCGTTTGCCGAACGAGGAGCAGAGCGGCCCAGCGCCGCAGGCGCAAGGAGCGGGAAGCGGCCAGCAAGCGCTGGAGGGTCTGCGTGTCGTCGACTTGTCGACCACGCTGACCAGCGCGCACATCAGCGGGTTCCTCGCCGACTTCGGCGCCGACGTCGTCGCCGTCGAACCGCCGGATGGCAGCCCGTTGCGGTCGCAACCGGCATTCCCGTTCTGGGGCCGCAACAAGCGCAGCGTCGCGCTGGACCTTCGCGCCCCCGACGACCAAGCCGTCGCCCGCGCGTTGGCGGCGCGCGCCGACGTGCTGATCGAGACCTTCCGTCCCGGAGTCGTCGAGCGCTTCGGCTTGGGCTACGAGGAGCTCGCAGCGGACAACCCGCAGCTCGTGTACGCGTCGGTCACCGCGTTCGGCCGTACCGGTGAGCTCGCGCAGGTGAAGGGCTACGAAGGTCTGGTCATGGCGCGCCTCGGTGGGCACGACTCGATGGGCGTGATCGTCGACCGGCCCGGTCCCGCGTTCTGCGCGCCGCCGTTCACCTCGTGGAGCGCTTCACAGACCGCGCTGCACGGCATCCTCGCCGCACTCTACGAGCGCGAGCAGAGCGGTGTCGGTCAGCGCATCGACACCACGCTCGTGCAGGCGTTCGGTGCGCACGACACATGGAACGCCATGATCCACCGCATCGCGCGCCAGTACCCGGAGGCCTTCACGCAGGCGGGCTTGGCCGACGAGGGCGCGTCGATACCGAACAACTCGTTGTTCTTCCGGCTGCTCGTCGCACTGTCGGCCGACGGCCGCTGGCTGCAGTTCTCGCAGACCACGCCGCGGCTGTTCGCCGCGTTCATGCGCGTGCTCGGCCTCGACTGGATGTTCGACGACGCGAAGTGGAAGAGCGTGCCCGACTTCGACGACGTCGAGCAGCGCACGCAGTACTACGAGATGCTGCTCGCGGCGGTGCGGGCGAAGACAGCAGAGGAGTGGCAGGGGGTGTTCGACCGCGAGCCCGACGTGTGGGCCGAGATCTTCCGTCACGGGAGCGAGCTGCTCGACCATCCCCAGATGGTCCACGACCACGCGGTGGTGACGGTCGACGGCGGCGGGCTCGGTGCGGTGCGCCAGCCGGGACCTCTCGTCGCCCTGGCGGTCACGCCGGGCGAGATCACGCACGGCGCACCCGCGCTCGACGAACACGGCGACACGGCGCGCGCCGAAGCCGCGGACGCGGTGCTCGCACCGGAGCGCGCGCCCGACGCCGCCGACGCGCCACCGCTCACCGGTGTGACCGTGATCGAGCTCGGCACCTACTACGCCGCACCCTACGGCGCCACGCTGCTCACCGACCTCGGTGCGCGCGTGATCAAGGTCGAGCAGCTCGACGGTGATCCGATCCGCCACGTCATCCCGTTCCCCGAGGTCGGCGCGGTCAAGGTGCTGCAGGGCAAGGAGTGCGTGGCGGTCGACATCCACTCCGACGAAGGTCGGGCGATCGTGCAGGAGCTCGTGCGCGGCGCCGACGCAGTGCTCGTGTCGTTCCGCGCCGGCGTGGTGGAACGTCTGGGCCTCGACCCGGCATCGCTGCTCGCGATCAATCCCGACCTCGTGTACCTGAGCGCGCCGGGCTACGGCGTCGACGGTCCGTGCGGGCACCGGCCCGCGTTCGCACCCACGATCGGCGCCGGTGCCGGCCTGGCGATGCGCAACATGGGGGAGTCAGCCCCCGACGGCCCCGACCTCGACGTCGAGGTGGTCAA
>Ga0081539_10003130_pt1 | contig 21095 bp, 18 predicted proteins | sample TabmetS4T2R2_FD_71023 | JGI IMG/M metagenome (GOLD analysis project Ga0081539, IMG submission 71023) | Tabebuia heterophylla rhizosphere microbial communities from the University of Puerto Rico - S4T2R2 | ecosystem: Host-associated > Plants > Roots > Rhizosphere ...
CGAGCCGGCGGTCGGCGTCGATCATCTCCTGCAGCGTCGGCCACGTCGCGTCGTCGAACCCGCGGAACGCGTAGCGCGCCAGGCCGGCGTCCTCGATCGCCTTGACGAAGTCGGCCGGCGTCACGTAGTCCTGGTTGACGATGACCACGACCTCGCCCGGATGCGTGACCAGGAACTCCTTGAGGTCGTCCAGGACACCGGCGAGCGGCGTGGCCCCGAGCTCGCAGAACGTGTGGCAGAGGTACATGCCGCGCTCGCCCTCCCCGCTGAAGCCCAGCCTGTCGCGCAGCCGCAGCGCGGCCTGCACGCTGCTCTCGCTCGCGCCGTCCTGCTGGATCGCCTCGCGCAGCGCGGCGGTGCTGCCGAACGCCGTCCGGAACTTCCCGTTGGGGAGCTTGTCCGCGTAGTGCGTGTCGAGCAGCAAGCCTCGGATCCCGTCGTCGAGCTGGCCGGCGATCGACCGCTCCTGTTCCGCCGAGAACCACCCCGGTAGGGGTGCCGACATCGAGTTGTGCGTCGCCGGGAGGGCGATCTCGTCCAGCCGCCGATCGCAGAGGGCGCGGCTGCCGTTGCACTTGCCCACCGCGGCGCTCGGCGCCTCCACGCCGCCCGAGGCGAGGAAGATCGTCGTCGCGGCCGCGACGATCGCGAGCGCCGCGACCACCACCGCCACGCGGCGCAGGCGTCCCGGCTCGGCGGGCTTCTCCTCTTCCACCTCGCGCGCGCGGCGGGGCGGACGGTAGATGAGGCGCAGGATCGCCTGGGTGCCCTCGTGCACCAGGTAGACGCCGCCGATCGTCGCGACGACGTGCAGCGCCGCCATCGGCTCCACCACGATCAGGACGCCGAGGGCGATCAGGGCGAGTGCGCGCAGCACCCGAAGCCACGTGGTCCGCGGCTCGGCCGTGGCGATGCGCCGAGCCCGCTCCAGCGGCCGTTCCAGGAGGTCGGGATCGATGAGCGAGCCGGCGGCAGCCGCAAGGACGGCGCCCGAGCCGGCCAGGATCCAGCCGACCGAGCGCAGGTCCCCGAGGAAGCCGGACCACACGGCCGCTGCGGCCGCCCGCTCGTCCGGATCCGAGAAGCCGTCGAGCACGACGAGCCGGCCGATCGCGTACGCGATCACGACGAGCACGCCCGCGGCGATCGCGGCGATCCCGAGCCGGGAGGCGGCTCGACGCCGGTCGGGGGCGATCGCGAGCGCCGCCGCCGCGGCGGCGACGGTGAGGCCCAGGAGGAGCCAGGCGAGCGCGCGGATCCGATCGCCGAGGCGGGCGAGGTCGCCGGTCACGCCGCCCACCTGACGCTTCAGGACCGGCACGTTGCCCGTGTCCTGGAGCTCAGCGGCAAGCTTCGGCCGCACCGCCTGCAGCGCCTCGCCCGCGACCGTCCCGACGTCGACGAGCGTCAGCGTGATCGTGTTCTGGTCGCGGTCGAACACGGCACGGTGGACGTCGAGCGCGGCCTTGTGGAAGAGGCTTGCGAACGTGCCGCCGCCGACGATCCCCGAGACCGCGGAGATGATCAGCGGGCGCGCCGCGAGCAGCTCGGATCGGTTGGACAGGACGAGGCGATCGGTCACCTCCTCCGCGACCAGCGTCCGCACGCTGGAGTCCCGCAGCGTTGCCGTCGCCCGGTTGGCGAAGCCATCGGAGTCCACGAGGGCCAGCCGCGCGTAGCCGACCAGCGCGGTCAGCACGAGCAGCACCCCGGTGGCGACGACCAGCGCGCCGGACACCACCCGACGGGCATCGGGGGACATCGGCGGCAGCCTACGTGCTGACGCCGAGGAGGGCTCGGACCTCCTCGTCGGTCGTCTGGTCGAAGTGCTCGTACCACGCGCCGACGGCGCGGAACGGCTGGGGCATGCGGGCGCAGACGATCCCGTCGACCTCCGGCCGCAGCTCCTCGCACGTCTGCCGCGGCGCGACGGGGACCGCGACGACGATCGCCGCGGGCGAGCGGCGCCGCAGCGCGGCGATCGCCGCGCGCATCGAGGAGCCCGTGGCGATCCCGTCGTCGACCAGCACCGCGACCCGACCCTGCACGTCCGCCGGCGACCGGTCGCCGCGTAGCCCGAGCTCGCGGTCGCGCAGCGCGCGCTCCTCGCGGTGCGTGATCTCCTCGACCACGGATTCCGGGAGCGGAAGCGTGGCGAGGACCTCGTCGTTCAGGACCCGGACGCCGCCCGACGCGACCGCGCCGAACGCCAGCTCGGGCTGCCACGGGACGCCGAGCTTGCGCACGGCGAAGACGTCGAGCGGGGCGCGGATCGCGTCGGCCACGGCTGCGGCCACCGGCACGCCGCCGCGCAGCAGGCCGAGGACCACGACGTCGTCTCGGTCGGCCAGGTCGTGGAGCAGCGCGGCGAGATGGGTGCCCGCGTCACGGCGGTCGGAGAAGCGGTCCGCGGCGATGTGAAAGTCTCGCATCCGCGGGATGCGGCGCGCGTGCCGCCAGGCGGTCGGCCGCGCCGAGTGGGTCGGCGTCGAGCAGCTGCGCGCCGGCCTCCTGGGCGGTCTCGGACGTTGCGCCGCCGCCGGCGATCCAGAGCGGGACGGTGCGCGCTAGTCGCCGGATGGCGTCGCGGTTGGACGCGAAGCCCTCGGGCGTGCTGGCGGTCAGCACGACGGCGTCGGGCTGTAGCGAGCCCGCGGTCGCCGCAAGCGTGTCGAGCGGCGTGTCGGCGCCCAGGAACGTGATGCGCCACCCGCGCCCGCGCAGCGCGAGGCCGAAGACGATGAGCCCGAGGTCGTGCAGCTCGCGGGGAGGGCAGGCGAGGAGCGCGCGGGGCCCGACCCCCTGGTCCCATCCACGTGCGAGGCCCAGCAGGCGACCGCGGAGCACGTTGCTGGCGAAGTGCTCCTGGCCCACCGTCACCTCGCCGCCGGCCCACCGCTCGCCGAGGGCCCGCAGGTACGGGAGGATCACCTCGCGGAGGACCGACGCGACCGAGACCTCCGCGAGCAGACGGTCGATGGCGGCGTGGGCGGCGCTCTCGTCGAGCGCGTCGAGCGCCGCGCGCAGGTCGCGGGCGCCGCGCTGGAGCGGCGGGGCGGTGTCGACGCTGGCGGCCTCAGCGTCCTCGGCGAGCGCCAGGCGCGCCGCCTCCGCCGCAGAGAGCCCGCGTTCCAGGTGCGCCTGCATGAGCTTGATCCGGCGCTCGTCCTCGGGCGAGTAGAGGCGGAAGCCGCCCTCCGAGCGGGTCGGACGCAGCAGCCCGTAGCGCCGCTCCCACGCGCGGAGCAGCTCCCTGCTGACCTCCGTTCGGCGACTCAGCTCGCCGATGCGCAGGTGTCCGGAAGCGGCCATGGTCGACATTCTACAGTCACTGGACAGACACTTGACAAGTTGCGGTCGTCGCTCGTACAGTCACTAGACAATCTCTATACAGCGGAGGTCTACCGTGAAGAAGTTCGACATCCTCGCTGCCGCCCTCGTGATCGTTGGCGGGCTCAACTGGGGGCTCGTGGCGATCGCCGAGTTCGACCTCGTGGCGACGCTCGCGGGCCTGGAGTTCGGCGAGACGAACGCCGCGAGCCGCGTGGTCTACGGCCTCGTCGGCGTGGCGGCGCTCTACCAGGTGGCGCAGCAGAGCGCGATCCGCCGGCGCTGGAGCCACGACCCGCGTCTGACGACCGCGTAGTGATCGTCATGCGCACGCTCCTCGCCTCCATGCTGCTGGCGCTTGCCGCCGTCGGCGCAACGACGGCGGCTGCCCAGACCGATCAGCCTGCGACGCAACGCAACCTCGTGGAGACCGCGACCGAGGCGGGGCAGTTCGACACGCTGGTGTCGCTCGTCCAGCGCGCCGGCCTCGCCGGGGCCCTGTCGGGCGACGACAAGCTCACCGTCTTCGCCCCGACCGACGCCGCGTTCCGCAAGGTTCCGCAGCGGACGCTGAGCCGGCTGCTGCGCAACCGCGCCCTTCTTCGCCGCGTCCTCCTCCACCACGTGGTGGCCGGCGACGTGAAGGCCGAGCAGGTCACCGCGCTGCGCTCGGTGAGGACGCTGGCCGGCGCGCGGGTCCGCATCCGGGTGCGGGACGGAGTCGTCTACCTCAACCGCTCGACACGGGTCGTGCAGCCGGATGTCGCGGCCTCGAACGGCACGATCCACGTGATCGATCGGGTGCTGCTGCCGCCGCGGCGGTAGATATCCGCCGGCGGGCGGCCAGGTTGGCCGTCCGCCGGCGTCGCTTGTCGCTGCTGGCGGTCGGCTGGCGCTCGTGGATGGTTCCGACTGTCGAAGCGCCGGCTGTTCAGTCCCGATACCCACCGGGTGATGGTGGGCCGACTGCCCGTGGGCGAGGGCCCGCCCATGCACACCCATCCGCACACGGACGAGGGGTTCTACGTCGGCGACGGGGAGTGACGCTTGTCTTTCCCGACCGCGAGGTGGTTGCCGGCCCGCGCTCGTTTGTGTTCGTCCCACGCGGCGTCGAGCACACCGCGCACATCACGAAGCCGCTGCTCGGGCTGCTGATCCTGTCGCCTGGCGACGCGGAGCACATCACGCAGCCGGTCGATGCGCGATCCACGGACCGGAGCCCCGCGTCTGCAGGGCCTTCCGAGGAGCGGGAGCGACGGGGCTCGAACCCGCGACCTCCGGCGTGACAGGCCGGCGCTCTAACCGACTGAGCTACGCCCCCGCGCGACGCGCCTCGCAAGCATAGCCGCTCGACTTCGCACGAGCGCCTGCTGGCGGGTGCTGGCGCCGTGCTGTGGCAAGCTCCGCCCACCCGTGTCCCTCGACGCCGCCAGCAGGTCACCGGGGCTCCTGCCGGAGAGCTTGCTTCGCCGCTGGGCGATCCCGCTGGCGCTCGCGCTCTTCGCCGCGGTGACGGCGGTCCGCTTCGCGGTCACGGACGCGAGGGTCGGCTCGATCACGCTCCTGTTCATCGTGCCGATCGCGTTGCTGGCGATCGCCGAGGGCACGTGGGCCGGACTGGCAAGCGGCGGGCTCGCGCTCGTCCTCCTGGCCATCTGGGCGATCGTGCGAGACGTCGACATCAGCGCCGTGGACTACGCCGCACGTGCCATCGCGTTCGCCACCACCGGCGGGCTCGTCGGCCTCTACGCGGACCGCGCTCGCGCGACCATGCGTGCGCTGCAGGAGCGTGAGGAGACGCTCGCTGCGGTGTCGACGCAGCTGCGCGAGCGCGCCGACGAGCTCGAGCGGTCCAACGCCGACCTCGAGCGGTTCGCGTACGTCGCGTCCCACGACCTGGCCGAGCCGCTGCGGACGATCTCCGGCTTCACCACGCTCCTCGGCCGGCGCTACAAGGGAAGGCTGGATCGCGAGGCGGACGAGTTCATCGGCTTCATCGAGGACGGCACGCGGCGCATGCAGGCGCTCATTCGCGCGCTCCTCGACCTGTCCCGCGCGGGCCAGTCGGACGGCAGGCCCGAGCGCGTCGACCTCGCGGCGGCGCTGGCGGACGTGCTGAACAGCCTGCATGCGCAGATCCGCGACCAGGATGCCACCGTGCGCGCGGAGGGGCTCCCCGTGGTGACGGGCGATGCGGCGCAGCTCCGTCAGCTGCTGCAGAACCTCGTCGCGAACGCCGTGAAGTTCCGCACGGAGGAACGACCGGTGGTGGTCGTCTCCGCGCGCCACGTGGCGGACGATCGGGTGGAGGTGTCGGTCGCCGACAACGGCATCGGGGTGCCCCCGGATCAGGCCGAACGCATCTTCCAGCCGTTCGAGCGCGCGGCGGCCGGACACGAGGGAGCCGGCATAGGTCTCGCCGTGTGCGCCAGAATCGTCGCGACGCACCGAGGCCGGATTTGGGTAGAGCCCCGAACGGAGGGCGGATCGGTGTTCCGCTTCACCTTGCCCGCATGAACAACGGTCGCATGATCAACATCCTCCTCGTGGAGGACAACCCCGCAGACGTGCGCCTGACGCAGGAGGCGCTGAAGGAGGCTGCGAATGCGACGACGCGCCTGCACGTCGCGGGCGATGGCGCGAAGGCGCTCCAGTTCCTCCGTCGCGAGGGCGAGCACGGCGGCGCGCCGCGACCGGATCTGGTGCTCCTCGACCTCAACCTGCCCGGGATCGACGGCCGCGAGGTCCTCAAGAACATCAAGGCGGACCCCGATCTGCGCCGGATCCCGGTCGTCGTCCTGACGACGTCGCCGTCGGAGGACGACATCATCCACGCCTACGACCAGCACGTGAACTCCTACATCCGCAAGCCGGTCGATCTCGACCGGTTCCTCGACGTGCTGCGGGCGATCGACGACTACTGGCTCGGCTCGGTCTCCCTGCCGCCGCGGTAGGGCCGCGCCGCTCACAAGCGAGCGAGGCGCCCGGCCAGCTCCCCGAAGAAGTGCGGCGGATGCGTGCGCAGGAGGCGTGCGGGCGTCGCCGGGACGCCGACGGTCGCCTCGCATCCCGGCGGAAGGTCGCCGACGAGCCGTCCGTCGACCTCCACGCTGAGCTTCGGCCCGCGCTCGGACACCTCGACCGTGACCGGCTCGTCCTCGTGCAGCACGAGCGCCCCGGGCATAGGCGCGCGGGCGTTCAGCGTCCGGAGCACGAGCGCGCGCAGCAGCGGCGACAGGACGGGGCCGCCGGCGTTGAGGTTGTGCGCGGTCGAGCCGCCCGGCGACGAGAACAGGACGCCGTCGCCGACCAGCGAGGCGAGCGGGACCTCGGCCAGGGTGAGCGCCAGCCGCGCGGGACCCTGGCCCGGCTCTCGGAAGAGCGCGATGTCGTTCGCCGCGAGCGCGTCGAGCTCCGGGGCCTGGAGGGTCAGGGCGGTGCGCTCCTCGACGCTCGCGCGGCCGTCGGCGATCGCGTCGAGCGCAGCCGCGAGGCCCGTGCGGTCGACGTCTGCCAGGAACCCGACATGGCCGAAGTTGACGCCCAGCACGGGGAGGCCGAGCGGCGTGGCGTACCTCAGCGCGCTGAGGATCGTCCCGTCTCCGCCGAGCGCGACGATCGCCTGACAGGCGACGCGGGTCCCGTCGAGGTCGTCGGCCGCGCCGAGGTCGACGATCTCGACGGCGGCCGGCGCGCCCCATGCGCGGAGGGTCAGCAGCTCGGCTCCGCAGTCGCGGTCTGGGGCGCGGACGACCCCGACCGCCAGCGCGCCTGCGCGGTCGAGGGTGAACGGGCGGAGCTTTGTGGGCGCGTGCACGACTGGCTGCTTATAGCGCGCCGATCCTGTAAGCGGCTCGCGCTCCGCCCGTCACTCCTAGCGCGTGATCGCTCTGCCGTCCGGCTGCACGATCCACCAGGGAGCCCCGAAGGCGTCGCTCCCCTGCCCGTTGATCTGGCCCGGCGAGCTGTCACCGGCGAAGCGGTAGAGGGGGTGGCCGGCGTAGGTCACCTCGAGCGTGCCGTCGGCGCGCTTGCTCGTTCCGAGCAACGAGGACTCCGCCGATCCGCTCGCCGTTGGCTTGCCCGTGGTCGTCAGCGGGGGCCAGTCCCGCGCGCACTCGCCGGTGCACGTGCTGGTCTTGCCGTGGTCGGCGTCCCAGAGATAGAGCGCGCGGCCGTCGCCGTCGACAAGGAACGTCCCTGAGGCGCCGTGCCCGGTGGTGACGACGGCCGCATCGGAGCTGGGCGCGCGGCTGGCGGTGGAGGCGGTGGTGGTGGAGTCCGAGCCGCCGCATGCGGCGATGAGCAGTGCTGCGGCGACGGCGGTGACGGCGGCGATGAGCTTGATCATGTTCGGATGTGCTCCATGTCGGCGTGGCTGATGGGTTGGTGGGGCGTGGGAACGTCGGATGCGGGCGGCTCGACGTCGAGGTGGGGCAGGACCCGGTCCAGCCGGCGTGGCAGCCACCAGGACCTGTGGCCGAGCAGCGCGAGCACCGCAGGGACGAGGGTCATCCGCACCACGAAGGCGTCGACGAGGACGCCGATGCCGAGTCCGAAAGCGATCATCTTCAGGGTGGCGTCGGGGCTTCCGACGAAGCTGGCGAAGACCGAGAACATGATCAGCGCCGCGGCGGTGACGATCCGGGTCGCGTGCCGGCCGCCGCGGGTGACGGCGATGGAGGGGTCCTTCGTCTGGACGTACGCCTCGTGGATGCGGGAGACCATGAAGACCTCGTAGTCCATGGCCAGTCCGAACAGCACGGCGATCAGCATGATCGGCAGGAAGCTGATGACCGGGCCGGTGGAGGCGGCTCCGACGAGGTTGTGCGCCCATCCCCATTGGAAGACGGCGACGACGGCGCCAAGCGACGCGCCGATCGACAACAGGAAGCCGAGCGCCGCCTTGATGGGGACGACGATCGACCTGAACTTGACCAGCAGCAGGATCAACGCGAGGCCGACGACCAGGGCGGCGAACGGTGCCAACGAGGAGCTCAACCGATCGGAGACGTCGATACCGACCGCGGTTGGACCGGTCACCGAGACCGCCGCTCCGTCGGCTGCCGCCATCGCAGGCGCTTGGGCGCGGATGGTCTTGACGAGGTTGGTAGTGGCGCTGTCGTGCGGACCGCTGCGCGGGATCACCGACGTGACGGCGGTCCTGCCGTCGTTGCCGAGTTGCGGGGGCGTCACGGTCAGCACGTCCGGCAGGGTCCTGACGGTCGTGGAGATCGCGCCGGCGGCCGCCTTCGGGTCCGTGCCGGGACGGGCGCGGACGAGCAGCGTGAGCGGACCGTTGAAGCCGGGGCCGAACTCAGCCGAGATCACATCGTAGGCCTGGCGCTGGGTGGTGTCCGTGGCGGCGCCGCCGTTGTCGGCCAGTGCCAGGCGCAGGCTGACCGTGGGGATGCTCAACACCAGCAGCGCGGTGACGCCGATCGCGACGGTCCTGAGCGGATGACGCGTGACCAACCGGGCCCACCTCTCGCCCGTCACCGCGGCGGCGCCGGGCCGCTCACGGCGGGCGGCGCGGGAGTCGGCCGCCGGGACGAGGCGCCGGCCGGCGAACCCGATGACCGCAGGAAGCAGGGTCAAGGCGACCAGGACCGCGATAGCGACGGTGGCGGCCGCGGACAAGCCCATGACCGTGAGGAACGGGATGCGTACGACGGTGAGGCCGGCGAGGGCGATCAGCACGGTGACGCCGGCGAACACCACGGCGCTCCCGGCGGTGCCGAGCGCGACGCCGACCGCCTCGCGCGGCGTCGCGCCGGCGGTCAGCTCGGATCGGTAGCGGGAGAGGATGAACACCGAGTAGTCGATCCCGACCGCGAGGCCGATCATCAGCGCCAGGCTGGGCGCCGTGGACGACACCGTGGCGACGTTCGAGACGAGGTAGACGCCGGTGACGCCGACGGCGAGGCCGGCCAGGGCGGTGACGAGCGGCAACCCCGCCGCCAGCAGCGACCCGAAGGTGATGAACAGGATGACGAAGGCGATCACGACGCCGATCGCCGTCGACGGGCCGGACTTCGACCCCACCGAGCCGTAGGCGCTCCCACCGACGTGCGCGATCAGGCCCGCCTCTCGCGCGGGCCTCGTGGCGGTGACCAACGCGGGGAGGCTCGCGGAGTCCAGGTGCGGGCGGCTCGCCGTGTACTCGATGCCGGCCAGCGCGCTACGACCGTCCCGAGAGATGGCCTTCGATGCGAACGGGTCGACGACAGCGGCGACCTGCGGCGCGCGTCTGGCCTGATCGAGCGTGGCCTCGACCGCTGCGCGGTACCTGGCGTCGGTGATCCTGGTGGCGCCTGGCGCCTTGAAGACGATCTGCGCGCTCGTCCCCGCCGCCGTGGGGAGCGTTCGCTGGAGCTGGTCGCGCGCCCTCTGGGAGGACGACCCCGGAATCGTGAAGTCGCTGTTGATCGTCGAGCCGACGGCGGCGTAGCCGCCGAGCATGATCGCGACGACGAGCATCACGCGGCGAGGAACGCTCGCCTGCGATCGAAGGCAAGGATCGCGACGCGTTGCAGCAGAGCGGCCACAGCCGGCTCCTTTCTTGGCATGGCGAGATGAAGTTGAGACTGGTGAGAGCGCGAGCTCTCAACCCGCGACGGCGCGCGCGAGTTGGCCGCCTCGCGGCCCGACCCACGCCACCAGCGCGGCGCTCGGCGTGATCGCCCCTGCAGTCGCCTGAGGAAGCGTCGCGGTGTCCGGGCCCGCAAGAAGCTGTGGTGCGCCAAAGCCGCTGGACGGCTCGGCGATCGCCGCGAAGATGCCGGAAGGCGCGGGCGCGGACGGGTCGACCCCCGACGCCCAGGTCACCAGCGCGCGGCCGCCGTCGGCCACGGCCGACGCAGCGCCGAATGCGTCGCTCACGAACTGCGCGGGAGCCAGATCGGCGAATGGTCCGAACGAGCCGCCAGGGGGTTGGCGTGCCGTCGACACGACGACCAGGTTGGCCCCGACGTGACGATCGGTGACCAGCACGACGTTGCCGTCGGGCGAGCCGGCCAGCGACAGGGTTGAGCCCGATCCGAGCGACCGCGGCGAGCCGAACGCGGTCGAGCCGGTTCGGCTCGCGACGTGGATCGTGCCGCTTGGTTCGGAAACGTCGACGCCGCCCGGCGCGGTCAGCCAGGCCGCCACGGTGGCGCCGCCATCGCTGCTCACCAGCCGGAGGTTGGCGGCCGGCGACGGCGTCAGGGTCGTCGGCGCCAGGAACTCGCCGGCCCGGCGCGCGGTGGTCCGCACGCCCTGGTCTCCAGCCCGGCGGTGGGCCAGCCAGACAGCGACGGTCTTGCCCGACGCGTCCGTCGCCAGTCTGGGGCTGTCGCCGAGCTCGCCGAGCACGTGCGGAGCTCCCAGCCTGCCCCCGGTGGTGATCCGCCACATGAGCCGATCGACGCCTTTGCTGGTGCGTCCGCGCCAGAGGACGGTCGTCCGACCGCTTGACGGCTGCACCGCCACGGCGGACTGCGGCTTCAAGGCAGAGGTGCCGACGCGCACCGTCGAGCCACACCGACCTGCATGGCATGTCCTGAGGTACGCGGTGTGACCGACGGTGAACGTGAGGGCCGTGTCGCCGTTGGCGTTCGCGGCGGTCGCCAGGTCGAACGCGCCCTCGGACGGCCCGACACCGTGGGCGATCGTCGCATTGCCGAGAGCCTCCACGGCCCGAACGCGGCCCGCGCTGTCCGAGCTACCGAAGATGGCCGAGGCGCCGTCGCTGGTGAGCGAGGCGCCGCGGATCTGCGCGAGCGCGGGCTGGTTCCCGAAGCCCTCGACCGTGGTCGCCGGCCCGAACGGCGCTGCGGCCGCGCCCGCGGCCGGTACCAACAGCGAGGCCACGAGGGCTGCGAGCGCTGCCGATTCGGTTTGGTGAGTCATACCGCTCCTTGACGTGCGTGGAGCATCGATCGTCACAGCCGGCGGCGGTCGTCGAATCAGGGGAATGCGTAGTCTGCAACCGGCCCTATCCGCGTCGACGGCCGCCGGGATACTGCCCAAGGGTCACCTTCACCGTCGCGGGAGACCCGTCGCGCCCGCTGACGCCGACTTCCACGGTCTGTCCTGGCCTGTCCGTCGCCAGCGCGTCGGCGACCCCCGACGGGCCGGAGATGTCCTGGTCGTCGATGTGACGGATCACGTCGCCGGCGCTGATCCCTGCGCGCGCGGCGGGGCCTCCCGGCTGGACTGAGACGACGACCGCGCCGGTCATCAGCCCGGTTGCGAGATCAACGCCAAGGAAGGCGCGATGGGAGGCGACGACGCGTCCGTGCTCGACGAGCTGGCCCGCTATGTCCGTCACCAGTGCGCTGGGAATCGCGAAGCCGATCCCCGGCGCGCTGCCCCCGAGCTCGGGGTCGGTCGCCGCGAGCGTCGGGATGCCGACGACCCTGCCGTTCATGTCCACGAGCGCGCCGCCGCTGTTACCAGGGTTGATCGGCGCGCTGGTTTGGACGACGTTCGGCAGCGAGGCCCCTCCCGGCTCGTCGACCGTCCGACCGAGCGCGCTGACGATGCCCTGCGTCACCGAGCTTCGCAGACCGAGTGGGTTTCCGATCGCGACGACGATGTCCCCCACGCGCACGGAGCCTGCTTCGGCGAACGTGGCGGCAGGCAGCGAAGCGCCGGCTGCGTGCACGACGGCGAGATCGTCGGGCGCGAAGGACCCGACGAGCGTCCCGTGGTAGGTGTGGCCGCGCGAGTCGGTGACCTGCAGCGGCCCGCCGCCGGCGACGACGTGCGCGTTGGTCACGATGTCGCCCTTCCCGTCGAAGACGACGCCCGACCCAAGCCCTCGGGGGTTGGAGATCTGCACGACTTGCGGCGTGACGCGGCTGATGACCGTTGTGAAGCTCTGCTGCAGCTCGCTCAGCGCGCCGGGAGGCGCGGGCGTGCTCGCGTCGGTCCCCGATCCGTGGCCCGGAGGCGATCCTGTCGCGCCGCCGCATGCGGTGACGCCGAGGGCACTTAAGGGGATCGCTGCGACAGCGGCGAGGAGGGTCAGCGGACGGCGCGCGCTCATGCTTGCTCCATGGTCGGGTTGCCGCGAGCCTCGCAGTGGGCCCACGCGGTCGAATCAGGAGAACGCGTAGTCCACGGGCCGCGCGACGTCGCGGCTCTGGGGTCGCGCGGGCCGTCCCCCGGTCCCATAGTGTCGGCTTGCCATGGCGACCAAGCAGCTGGCGGAGCCATTGCTCGGCCGGCGATCGGAGATGGCGGTGCTGGACCGGCTGCTCGCGGCGGTTCCCCGTGGGCAGAGCTCAGTGTTGGTGCTGCGCGGGGAGCCGGGAGTGGGCAAGACGGCGCTCTTGAAGTACGCGATCTCCGCCGCGGCGGGGTTCCGGGTCGTGCGCGCGGTCGGCATCGAGTCTGAGATGGAGCTCCCGTTCGCCGCCCTGCAGCAGGTGTGCGCGCCGATGCTCGACCGGATCCAGCGGCTGCCCGATCCGCAGCAGGAGGCGCTTCGCGTCGCGTTCGGGCTCAGCTCCGGCCCCGCGCCCGATCGGTACCTGGTGGGGCTGGCGGTGCTGACCCTCCTGTCCACGGCGGCCGAGGAGTAACCGCTGCTCTGCGTCGTCGACGACGCGCAATGGCTCGATCGCGCCTCGACCGACGCGCTCGCGTTCGTGGCGCGGCGGCTGCTGGCCGAGTCGCTTGGGCTGCTGTTCGCGTCGCGCAGGCCGGCCGGCTCGTTCAGGGGACTCCCGGAGCTGGTGATCGAGGGACTGCGCAACGGCGACGCGCGTGCGCTCGTGAGCTCGGTGATCAGGTTGCCGCTCGACGAGCGCGTGCTGGATCGGATCGTCGCGGAGACGCGCGGCAATCCACTGGCCGTGTTCGAGCTGCCGCGCGGGCTGACCGCGTCGGAGCTGGCGGGCGGGTTCGGGGTGCCACGGGCGACTGCGCTCTCATCCCGGATCGAGGCCAGCTTCCGGCGGCAGGTGGAGCCGCTGCCGGCGCAGACGCAAAGGCTGTTGCTGGTGGCGGCGGCTGAGCCGGTCGGCGATCCGATGCTGCTGTGGCGCGCCGCCGCCGGTCTGGGTATCGGTGTCGAGGCGGCAGCGCCGGCCGAGGCGGCCGGGTTGGTCGAGCTCGGCGCACGCGTGCGCTTCCGCCATCCGCTGGTGCGCTCCGCCGTCTACCGGTCGGCATCGTTGGCGGATCGCCGCAGCGCGCACGAGGCGCTCGCCGACGCCACGGATCCGGAGGTCGACCCGGATCGCCGCGCCTGGCACCTCGCCCATGCCTCCCCTGGCCCCGACGAGGATGTCGCTTGCGAGCTGGAACGCTCGGCAACGCGGGCGCGGGCACGGGGCGGCCTTGCCGCCGCCGCGGCCTTCATGGAGCAGGCGGCCAGGCTGACGCCGGACCCGGCACGCCGGGCGGCGCGAGCGCTGATCGCAGCGGAGAGCCAGCACACCGCCGGCGCGTCCGACGCTGCGCTGGCGTTGCTGACCCTCGCGGAGGACGCGCAGCTCGACGAGCTCCAGCGCGCGCGGGTGGACCTGCTTCACGCGCAGGTCGCGTTCGCGTCCAAGCGCGGACGCGACGCTCCCCCGCGGCTGCTCGCGGCCGCCAAGCGGCTCGAGCCTCTCGATGCGGCGCTCGCGCGCGAGACCCACCTGGAAGCGCTGTGGGCCGCGATGTTCGCCGGACGACTGGCCAGCGGACCCAGTCTGAAGGAGGCAGCCCAGGCGGCACGCGCGGCGCCCCCCGCGCGCGAGCCTCCGCAGCCAACCGATCTCCTGCTGGATGGCCTTGCCGTCCTGATCGCGGAGGGGTACCGGGAGAGTGCGCCGACGCTCAAGCGTGCGCTGAACGCGTTCCGCCACGAGCGGATCGCCGGCGCGCGCGAGCCCCACTGGCTCCAGCTCGCGATCCGCGTGGCCTTCGAGCTGGGCGATGACGAGGCCTGCGACGTGCTCTCCAGCCGTCAGGTCCAGCTCGCACGCGACACCGGCGCGCTCAGCGATCTGCCCCTCGCCCTCAACAACCGGATCGCCGTGCACCTGAGGACCGGCGACATCCCCGCGGCCGGGGCGCTGATCCAGGAGCTGCAGGCCGTCACCGAGGCGACGGGCAGCCAGCTGGCCCCGTATGGTGCGATCGGCCTCGCCGCCTGCCGGGGCCGAGGGGCCGAGTTCCTGAAGCTGGTCGAGGGCACCAGGCGGGAGCTCGTGGCCCGGGGCGAGGGGCTGGGGCTCTCCGCCATCGAGTGGGCGACGGCAATTCTCTACAACGGCCTCGGACGGTACGAGGACGCGCTCGCCGCGGCCCAGGAGGCGACCCGGCATCCGGAAGAGCTGCCGTTCGCGCGCTGGGCCCTGGTCGAGCTGGTCGAGGCGGCGAGCAGGACCGGTCGGTCCGAGCTCGCTGCCCACGCGCTCGCGCGGCTGACAGAGTCGACGCGCGCCTCCGGCACCGACTGGGCGCTCGGGATCGAGGCGCGATCGCGGGCGCTGCTCACCGACGGTGCGGGTGCGGAGGCGCTCTATCTCCAGGCGGTTGAGGCGCTCGAGCGCACGCGGGTCCACTCGGGCGTGGCCCGCACCCGTCTGCTCTACGGCGAGTGGCTTCGACGCGAGCGCCGCAGGCTCGACGCCCGCGAGCAGCTGCGCCGCGCCTACGAGCTGTTCAGCCGGTTCGAGATGGACGCGTTCGCGGAGCGCGCACGGGTGGAGCTCCTGGCGACGGGCGAGCGTGCACGCAAGCGGACCACGGAGACGCGCGACGACCTGACACCACAGGAGGCGCAGATCTCGCGGCTCGCGGCCGAGGGCGCGAGGAATCAGGAGATCGCCGCTCAGCTCTTCATCAGTCCAAGCACGGTGGACTACCACCTCCGCAAGGCCTTCCGGAAGCTGGGCGTGAAATCCCGCACGCAGCTCGCACGCCACATGCTGCAGACGAGCGCTGAGCCTGCGGCTCGCGCGGACTGACCTCTCCGGAGTGGGCGGTCCCGGGCTCGAACCGGGGACCTCCTGCTTGTAAGGCAGGCGCTCTGACCAAGCTGAGCTAACCGCCCCTCCGACTCGTGATGCTAGGGCCGCGCACGCGCGCGGTGGAGCCGATACCCCCAGCGGGACTCGAACCCGCCCTACAGGCGTGAAAGGCCTGCGTGCTCACCGCTACACCATGGGGGCCCGGGGCCGGGCTGAGTCTATGGCGTTCCGTCCGATCGGCATGCGAACATATGTTCGTCATGAAGCCCCGTGAACGCGAGCAGGCCCGACAGCTCCGCCGACAAGGGATGTCCGTCAAGGCGATCGCGCGTCACGTGGGCGTCTCGGTCTCGTCGGTGAGCCGCTGGGTCCGGGACATCGAGCTGAGTCTCGCGCAGCGGGCAGCCCTCGCGGCGGTCAACCCGTCCGTGGTCGGCCACCCCGCCGGCGCGATCGCCCGACGGGCGTATGCACTTGACCAGCGGCGCGCCTGGCAGGAGCAGGGGCGCGCGATGGCTCGAAAGGGCGATGCGCTCCACCGAGCCGGCTGCTTCCTGTATTGGGCGGAAGGCACGAAGTCCCGCAACGTCGCGGCGCTCACGAACGCGGACGCGGATCTCCTGCGCGTGTTCCGGCGCTTCCTCGCCGAGTGCTACGCCGTGCCCGACGAGCGCCTGGCGTTCAGCGTGAACTGCTTCCTCGGCAACGGCCTGTCGCTCGCGGAGATCGAGGCCTACTGGCTCGAGGTGCTCGATCTGCCTTCGATGTGTCTGCGCGCCAGCATCGTCAACCGCCCTTCGTCGGCCTCGCGGCGGCGCGGGCGCACGCTCGTGCACGGCACGGGGCGCCTTTCGGTGGCCTCGACGGAGGTCGTCCAGAGCATCTACGGCGCGATCCAGGAGTACGCGGACCTCGACCGACCGGAGTGGCTGGGATGACGGGAATTACCCTCTGCGCACGCCCGGGGCCGTTAGCTCAATGGCAGAGCGCGAGGCTTTTAACCTCTGAGATCTGGGTTCGAGTCCCAGGCGGCCCATCGCGGTCCGTTCGTGGCCGGTGGCCGTCCGGGCGCGTTCGACACTCTCCCTGTGGCTGTCGAACCTGGGTAACCCGGGGTCGATTCCGGGGTCAAGTGCGCGAAGAATGGCCTCCGCGATGTCGACCGCAGTCCTCTTCCCCGGCCAGGGCAGCCATGCACACGGCATGGAGAAGCCTTGGCTCGGCTCCCGTGCCTTCGGCGACGGGCTCGCGCTGCTGGACTACGACCCGTTCGGCCGTCTGGACGAGGGGACGCGCTTCCAGCAGCCCGCGCTGTTCCTGTGCAGCGTCGCCGCGTGGGAGGCCCGTGACGGGGATCCGCCCGACGCCGGCGCCGGGCACTCGCTCGGCGAGTACGCCGCGCTCGTCGCCGCCGGGGCGCTGCGCTTCGAGGACGCCCTGCGTCTCGTCGACGTGCGAGCCGAGGCGATGGCGAAGGCCTCCGTCGCCTCGCCGAGCGGGATGGTCGCGATGCTGCGAGCCGACGCTGCCGACGTCGCGCGCCTCGCCGAGGAGTGCGGCGCACACGTGGCCAACGACAACGCGCCCGGCCAGGTCGTGGTGGCCGGGACGAAGGAGGCGCTCGCCGAGGTCGAGCGGCGCGCCGGCGAGGTCGGCGCACGCCCGAGGACGCTCGATGTCTCCGGCGCGTTTCATACGCCGCTCATGGAGCCGGCCGCCGCCGCGCTGGCCGACGCGATCGCAAGCGTGGAGGTCGCCGAGCCCGCGTTCCCGGTCATCTCCAACGGCACCGCGGAGCCGTTCGAGGACCTCCGCGCGGAGCTCGTCGCCAATCTGCTGCGCCCCGTCCGCTTCCGCGAGACGCTGCTGGCGCTGGCCGACCGCGGGATCGAGACGTTCGAGGAGGTCGGGCCCGGCAGCGTGCTCACCGGGCTGGTCAAGCGGACCGTGCAGCGGGCGGCCGCATGAGAGCGGGCATATCGGGCATCGGCGGCGCGTTGCCGGGTCAGGTCATCACGAACCACGACCTCGCGGCCCGCCTCGACACGAGCGACGAGTGGATCGTCCGCCGGACCGGCATCCGCACTCGCCGGCAGCTCCGGGACGGCGAGGACGTCACGACCCTCGCGGTCGCGGCGTGCGCGGACGCGCTCGCCGACGCCGGCCGCGCTGCCGAGGACGTCGACGCGATCATCATCAGCACCGTCACGCCCGACTTCATCACGCCGGGCCTCGCACCGCTCGTCGCGACCCGGCTGGGGGCCGTGCGCGCGAGCGCGGTCGACATGAACGGCGCGTGCGCCGGGTTCCTCTACGCGCTTGACCACGCGTCGGCGCTGGTCGAGACGGGGCGCGCCAGCCTCGTGCTGGTCTGCGGCGCCGAGGCGCTCAGCCGCATCACCGACCACGAGGATCGCTCGACGGCCGTGCTGTTCGGCGACGGCGCGGGCGCCGTGGTCGTCACGGCGGGCGACTACGCGCTGGGCCTGCCCCCCTTCGAGCTCGGCGCGGACGGCTCGAGGGCTGACGTGCTGTACGCCGACCAGCAGGACCGCGTCCTGCGCATGCGCGGCGCGGAGGTCTACCGGCACGCCGTCGCGCGCATGGTCGAGGCGACCGCGGCAGCGCTGCGTGCGGCGGATCTTGGCGTCGACGACATCGACCTCTTCGTGGCCCACCAGGCCAACGCTCGTATCATCGAGGCCGCTGCTGACCGGCTCGGGCTCTCCCGGGACCGGATCTCCCTCCACGTGCAGGAGGTTGCGAACACCTCCAGCGCATCGATCCCGCTCGCGCTGCACCAGGCCGAGCGGGCGGGCGCCCTGCGCGCCGGCGACACGATCGCCCTCGCCGCCTTCGGCGCGGGCTTCGTCTGGGGCGCCGGCGTGGCCTCGTGGAAGGAGGAGCTGCTCACCACCACCGTCCGACACATGAGGAGACCAGAACATGCCCGAGCTGACTGAAGACCAGGTCCTCGGCCGCATCCGGGAGGAGCTTGCGGCCATCAAGGTTCCCGACGCGGAGTCCGCGACCCTCGACAGCACCTGGGAGGACCTCGACGTCGACTCGCTCGACCTCGTCGAGCTCGTGAAGGCGCTCGAGGACGAGTACGGCATCCAGATCGCCGACGAGGAGCTCAAGCCCATCGCGACCGTCGGTGATGCGGTCCGCCTGACGCTGCGCCTGAGCTCCGAGGGCGCCGCCGCCTGACGATGGGCGGAGACCACGTCTTCGCTCTCGCGGCTCGAGGGGGGTTCTCACTGTGACCAGAGACGTCGTCGTCACCGGGCGCGGCGCCGTCACGTCCGTAGGCACCGGCGCTGACGCGTTCGTCGAGGCGCTGCTGGACGGCCAGTCCGGCGTGCGCCAGAGCTCCGAGGAGGGAGCGCCGGCCACCGCGCCGTGCGCCGACTTCGATGCCGAGGCGTGGATGACTCCGAAGGAGGCGCGGCGGACAGACCGCTTCGCCCAGCTCGCCTTGGCTGCCTCCATGCAGGCGGCGGAGGAGGCCGGGCTGCCGGACGGCGTTGATCCCGAGCGGCTCGGGATCCTCATGGGCACCGGCGTCGGCGGGCTCGTGACGCTGCAGCGCGAGTGCGAGGCCTGGATCGCCAACGGCGACCGTGCCGTCTCGCCGCTCTTCGTGCCGATGATGATGCCCAACGCGGCGGCCGGCGTCGTCGCGATGGCGCTTGGCGCCCACGGGCCGGGCTGGTCCGTCGCCAGCGCTTGCGCCACGGGGGCCCACGCCATCGGCGAGGCCATGCGGATGATCCAGCGCGGCGAGGCCGACGTCGTCCTCGCGGGCGGCTCGGAGGCGGCGCTCACGGGGCTCTGCCTGGCCGCGTTCAAGCGCATGGGCGCGCTCTCGCGGCGCGGGGTCTCGTGCCCGTTCGACAAGGAGCGCGACGGCTTCATCATGGGCGAGGGGGCGGGAGCGCTCGTCCTCGAGGCGGAGGAGCACGCGAAGGCCCGCGGCGCACACATCCGCGGCCGGATCGCCGGCTTCGGCGCGTCCAACGACGCGTTCCACATGACGCAGCCCGATCCGGAGGGCCGCGGTGCGATCTCGTCGATGGAGGGCGCGCTGCGCGACGCCGGCGCGCAGCCGTCGGACGTCGGCTACATCAACGCGCACGGCACGTCGACGCCGATGAACGACCGGATCGAGGCCCAGGCCGTCCGCGCTGTGTTCAACGGCTCGCGCCCGCCCGTCTCGAGCTCGAAGGGCTCGATCGGGCATCTGCTCGGCGCCGCCGGCGCCGTCGAGGCCGTCGCGACGCTCGGTGCGCTCGAGCGCGGCGAGCTGCTCCCGACGATCAACCTCACCGAGCTCGACCCCGAGTGCGAGATGGAGCACGTCACGACGCGGCGGCCCGCGTCCGGCATCCGCCTGGCGCTGTCGAACTCCTTCGGGTTCGGCGGACAGAACGCGACGCTGGCCCTCGCCGCCCCATGACCGTCGCGGCGACCGCCCCCGCCGCAACGGACGGGAGTCCCGCCTCCCGGCTGGAGCGCCTGTGCGATCCCGGCACCATCGAGCCGCTGCGCACCGGCAGCGGGGACGGGGTGCTCGCCGCGCGCGGACGGATCGCCGGACGCGCCGTCTACGCGTGGGCGCAGGACGGCTCCCACGTCGGCGGCTCGCTGGGTGCCGCGGGCGGCGAGACGATCCAGCGCGCCATCTCGCTCGCCGACCGCGCGGGCGTGCCGGTCGTGGGCTTCGCGCACTCGGGCGGCGCGCGGCTCCAGGAAGGCCCCGCCGGGCTGCACGCCTACGCGGCGATCTTCCGGCGCCAGGCGCGCGCGACCGTCCCGCAGATCACCGTGGTCGCGGGGCCGTGCGCGGGCGGCGCGGCGTACTCGCCCGCCCTGGGGGACGTGACGATCATGGCCGGGCCGGAGGCGCGCATGTTCCTCACCGGCCCGAGGATCGTCGAGCGCGTCATGGGCGAGTCCGTGAGCACGGACGAGCTCGGCGGACCGCGGGTCCACGAGCGCAACGGCGTCGCGCACCTGCGCGCCGACGACGACGCCCACGCCTGCGATCTCGTCCGCCAGGTCCTCGCCCACCTGCCGCAGCGGGCCGGCGGATCCCTGCCGCTCGCGCCGCCATCCCAGCCCGAGGCGGGCGACCCGGCCGGCGTCCTCCCTGACGATCCGCGCCGCGTCTACGACGTGCGTGCCGTCGCGGGCCGCCTCGTCGACGGCGGGCAGCTGCTGGAGCTCGCTCCGCGTTGGGCGCGCAACATGGTCGTGGCGTTCGCGCGGATCGAGGGGCACCCGATCGGCGTGATCGCCAACCAGCCGCGCCATCTCGGCGGCGTCATCGACGCGGAGGCAGCCGACAAGGGCGCCTGGTTCGTCGACCTGTGCGACCGCTTCGGCGTCCCGCTGCTGGTCCTCGTCGACACGCCCGGCTTCCTGCCCGGCACGGGGCAGGAGCGCGACGGCGTCATCCGCCGCGGGGCCGCGCTCGTCCGCGCGTTCGCCGTCGCGACGGTTCCGCGCGTGACCGTCACGCTGCGTCAGGCGTACGGCGGCGCGCACATCGTCATGAACTGCCGGGACCTCGGAGCGGATCTCGCGCTGGCATGGCCGGGCGCCCAGATCGGCGTCATGGGCGCGGAGCAGGCGATCGAGCTCGTGCACCGCCGGGCGCTTCGCGACGGCGCCGATGCGAGCGAGCTGGCGGCCGCGTGGGCCGAGGAGCACCTGCCCGCAGAGCGCGCCGCCGAGGCGGGATTCGTGGACCGGATCGTGGCACCGCTCGCCACACGCGCTAGTGTCTGCTCCGTGCTTGGAGCGAGC